>ENA-UOYA01002053-UOYA01002053.1-activated-sludge-metagenome-genome-assembly--contig:-NODE-2053-length-20136-cov-4.311339_pt1 | contig 20136 bp, 16 predicted proteins | sample MGYA00238163_ERZ764804 | MGnify/ENA primary metagenome ERZ764804 (study PRJEB28919, sample SAMN05720223) | activated sludge metagenome | isolation source: Anaerobic digester | place: Hong Kong... | reverse complement strand
CAGATCTTCCATCGCCCGAAGAATCTGGGAGAGCCCATCACCGCCCTGTTCTGCTTTCATGCTTACATTCTGTGCGATCTCTGCAAGAAGTGCAGAACCTGATGAAACATCCTTAATACTTGCCGATGCCTGGGATGTTGCCTGATTGAGGAGTTCTATCTGCTTGGTAATAACACTGATTGCATGTGATACATGGTGGCCAACATCATCAAGTGCCTTTTGAAATGCTTTCCATTCTCCTGAATAGATAGTCCCACTCTTCATCCGCTGGGTGAAATCATAGGCAGCATATCCTTTCGAGACCTCCATTGCTTCACGAATAGGAATGATTACAGAGTCGAGCGTTTTATTAATCCCTTCAATAATTGTGCGGAAGTCTCCGTTATGCCTTGTTGGATCAGCTCGTACCGCAAGGTTGCCTTCAGAAGCTTTTGTCACAAGCATATCAACATCAGCAATCACATTTTGGATATTGTCACGCATTCTGATAAGTGGGCCATAGATCTGGTCTTTTTCTGATGCCCGCATGATGTCAGCAGTCATATCCCCGTCTGCTATGCGAGTTACATAAATAATAAGGCCACTCAGCCAGTCATGGACGGCGTTAATTGCATCTTTTATCTTTGCGTGGTCACCAACACAATCGATTTCGACCCGTTCGCTGAGATCCCCTTTTCGTATCTTCTGAAGGATACGGTTGCCAGCACGAATGGGTGTTAAGATGGCATCGAGCATCTCGTTGATCCCGTTGATGGTTGCGGCATACTCGCCGGAGAAAAGATCCGGATTGCCCCGGTTTGCCAAATCACCTTGTTTTGCAGCAGTGACCATACGAGATATCTCATCATGGACTTTTTTTGTGACATCCACAACTCCATTGACAGCGTTTCGGATCCGTTCATGCTCTCCAGAATACACGTGGTCAATCCGTGCTGACATGTCACCTTTTGCAATCCTTTGAAGAACTTTGTTCATATCCCTAAAGGGATGGAGGATTCCATCCAGCATCTCATTAATCCCACAGATGAGTTTGTACATATCTCCAGTATATCCTTCAGGAGAGAGCCGCGCTCGGAGATTTCCTTGCTTCATCTGTTCTGCAATGCTGAGGATGTCAGATATTGCATGGTGCTCTGCAGTATTGTCGCCAATGGTTACAACCACATGAGAAGAATCGGTATACTCAGACTGCCGTATGGTTACTTTTCCTGGAATCTCGGTCTTGTCAAAACGGGTGAAAACCCACTCGAACCGGGTGTTCTTCCCTTTTTGAACCGAACGAAGAAGGTTTTGAATTGCGAGTGCTGATGAAGAACCATCAGGTTGCGTAATTGGTGAGAGATCAGAAAGGAATAATCCCGTGAGGTCATCCACACTACGCGCTTTAAAAAGGCGAACTGCTGTTGTGTTTCCAAAAATTATCTTGTTATTTGCAAGAACGAGGAGAGCGGTGGGGACATCATTTAGGATCATTTGGCAATCCTGATTTTGATACCCGGAACGAGTTCTGTTCTCTCGTGATGAATCTGTCATGATAGTCACGATTTTCCCCTTTGAGAAATGCTATGATTCAATTAGTAGATGCAAAGAAAAAAGTAATGGAATGATCAGCTCTTCAAGGCTGCTTGAAGTCTTTGGTTTACCATATCCCACTTTACAATATTCCAAAAGTTCTCTATGAACTTTGCTCGATCATTTAGGTAATCGAGATAATATGCATGCTCCCATACATCAAGGACCATCAAAATGCGAAAACCAGGATAAACATGCACATTGTGTTTTTCGATCTGCATAAGGAGGAGTTGTTGGGTACCAAGGCAAATCGAGAGGGCAGCCCATCCAGATCCCTCCACTGATGAGGCTGCCTGGGTAAACTCTTTTTTAAACCTCTCAAAGGTTCCAAAATCCTTTGATATCCAATCAGCCACGATTCCGGACGGAACTCCGCCACCACCTTTTCCAGATGGGGCAAGGTTCTCCCAAAAGAGGGTGTGAAGACGATGGCCTCCAATGTGAAACGAGAGTTCTTTAAGCAGTGCTTTCTGGTCAAGATCAGATCCCTCGCTCCGTGCCTTCTCGAGTTTTTCAAAGATTGCATTGGCACCGTTTACGTATGCGAGGTGATGCTTCTGGTGGTGGAGGGTGAGTTGTTTCTCGGAGATAAAAGGTGCAAGAGCTCCATACTCAAAGGAAAGCGCAGGTAGTGTATACTTCTTTGAATTGTCCATATCGTACCTCCAACGTGTGGAATAGTCTGTATCAGTACTTAAGACCATCGAATCGGTTTCATCGCTATCGTAACATGGACGAGAAATAAACATGACACTATGGATCTCTTTGATATCAGGATCCCTCACGAGAGAGCTGGAGATGGCAGTATTCTTGCTGAAGTATTACATCCTCTTCGCCTTGAAAAAGAACTCTTCTGTCGGTACAGCATAGCACATGCAGAAGTACCGGTAGGTCAAAAAACCCTCCCTCATCGGCTTGTGCACTCTTCAGAAGTGTATTACATCCTTTCAGGGACCGGTGTGATGCATCTTGGGGATGAGACATGCGAGGTGAGAGAAGGGCAACTGGTGTACATTCCTCCAGGGACGCTCCAGTGGATCGAGAATATCGGCTCTAAATCGCTGCTTTTTCTTGCGATATGTGATCCGTTCTGGAGGGCCGCTGATGAGATTATTGGGGTGTCAGATGATGAGATCGTACGTCAACGTGGTGAGGAGGATCCATTTATGCTCGCCGCACTTGCTGAAGCAGAGATTGGAAGAGAGGAGGGGGGGATTCCTATTGGATCAGTGCTTGCTAGGAATGGGACCATTATTGGGCGGGGACATAACCGGAGAGTTCAGAAAGGTGATCCAATGGCACATGCAGAGATTGACTGCCTACAAAATGCCGGACGGATAGGCTCGTATCATGATTGTACACTGTACTCAACGCTTATGCCCTGTTATCTGTGTGCCGGTGCAATTGTACAGTTTCACATACCACGGGTCGTGGTTGGGGAGTCACGAACATTCAGCGGGGCACGAGAGTTTCTGCTCGCACATGGCGTGACCGTAATTGATTATGACCTTGAACGATGTCGGGTCATGATGGAGTGCTTTATCCGTGACAATCCTGACCTTTGGAACGAGGATATCGGGGTGAGGTAATGTACGTGCACCTCTCATCGCGCCTCTAAAATGGGTTTTATTTTTTAGCGCAAACCTCACTAGACATGGATGGGGCATAGGGGTATAGACCTTTAAATCTGACTCTGAGTTCCTCTGGGGGTGATGAGGCAGGTCTGTAAAATGAGTATGTCCCGTCACGTTCGGTCCTCGTGTTTTTTAGGTAATCAAACGTCCCTGGTCGTGCACCTGCAGCAGTGGACTCAAGTACAATCCATTTGTTACCGAGAGGTTCACCAGTAGTGGTGATAAGGGTTCCAGTAATGTAAAATGGCTCTCCGAGCTGAGGTTTTGCTGGATCAAGGGCGATCGAGATGATCGTAGGTATCCGCTCCTCCTGTGTCACAGCACTTGCAACACCGATCAAGGCAAGAGCGACACAAATCCAGAAAAAGAGGAGGATTACCCACTTGTATTGTTCACGACTAAAACTCATGCCCGTTATTCTCTCACACCCGGGTGTAATCAGTTCTCCGTTCAACAAGGCTTCTCCCAAGATCTTCGGCAATATATTGCATATCTGCAGGGTCGAGGTATTCCCCTGCACGAGCACCAGCTGATGATGATATGCTCTCCTCGTACAAGGTACCGCCGATATCATTTGCACCAGACATCAACCCGATTTGTACCATTTTGAGCCCGAGTTTGACCCAAGAAACCTGAATGTTGGAAAAGTTATCGAGAAAGAGTCGTGAGACTGCTATCATCAGCATATCTTCTCTTCCGCTGGCACCTGGCCGTGCGATCCCTTTTTTATATATCGGGGTGTCTGGATGTATAAATGAGAGCGGAACAAATTCCGTAAATCCTCCCGTTCGATCCTGAATGTCGCGCAGAATAGAAAGATGAGTCACTTGATCCTCAACCGTTTCACAATGCCCGTACATGATGGTCGCCGTAGTTCGGATTCCAGATGCGTGTGCCTCCTCAATAATCCGAATCCATTCATTTGTTGTGATCTTGTCAGGGCAAATGATCGAACGAACCTTATCGACGAGAATCTCGGCTGCAGTACCACACAGGGTCCCAACACCAGCATCCTTGTATGCATCAAGTACTTCTTGTGTTGTGCATCCAGACTTTCGGGCAGCGTATGCGACTTCCATTGGGTTTGATGCATGAAGGTGGACACCTGGCGCATTTTCTTTGATTGTTGTATAGATAGAGAGATATGAATCGAGATTATAATTAGGATGTAATCCACTTACGGTGCAGATCTCAGTTACTCCCCGCTGGGCAGCCAGTGCTGCTTTCTTTCCTATTTCGTCAAGGTTCAGATCAAATGCCTGCGGATCAGTACTATTACATGAAAATCCACAAAAACCACATTGATTGATACAAATATTAGAACAGTTGATATTCTGGTTTCTCACCCAGGTGATGGCATTACCGCATTTCTTCTCCCGAAGTGCATCGGCAGCTGCAGCAATAAGTAATGAAGAGCGATCACGGGTTTTGAATAGTTGTACTGCTTCATTGTACGTCAATCGATGGCCATGACTGGCGTCATCGAGCAGTTGTACTAGTTCATCCTTTGTGTAGTCCATAAGTTCCCATGTTAGAATACCCTGGCGAAAATGATGAAGGTTTATGTTTCTCTTGACCCCATTTATAATAGTTGCTGAAGATGGAATGACGTTGATCTATACATACTTTCTTCAAGTACGAATACAAAGTACATAAATTATAATCCGGAGTGGGTTTGATTAGAAAGAAAGAAGATGAGCTAGAAGAGGATGTATACGATTCTGAAGGACAAAATCCGGATGATGAAATAATCAGAGTACGTCTTCCAAAAAAAGCGAATAATGAATTGTTTGCAATTGCCGAGCTGATGATGGGTGCAAATCATATTAGAGTCCGATGCTCTGATGGAGTGACCCGTCTTGGACGAATCAAAGGAAAGATGAAAAAACGGGCCTGGATACGGGAAGGTGATATAATTATTGTTGTACCTTGGAGTTTCCAGGATGATAAGTGTGACATAACCTACCGCTATACTCCACCACAACGTGATTGGCTCCGTCGGAATAATTACCTCTAAAAATTTTATTATTTTCTTTTTTTTAAGGTGCAGAGATAATTGCTCTTTACGTGGGAGTTATTGGGGAGTCTACGGAACCTTTAATCGTTGTATCAGCGAGATCTTCCGTCAGGTATGATCTCGGTGCTTTTTGTTGATGATGAACCGGTCCTCGTTGATATCGGGCGCCTTTTCCTGGAACGTGCGGGTGATTTTTCAGTTACAGGTGTTTTATCAGCTGTTGAGGCAGTAGAACGTCTCAAAGAGCACCCCTATGATGTGATCATCTCTGATTATCAGATGCCTGGCATGAATGGTATTGAACTTTTGCGGTTTGTCAGAGAGCAGTATGGTGATATTCCTTTTATCCTTTTTACGGGTCGTGGGGATGAACTCGTTGCAGGCGATGCAGTAAATATGGGGGTTAATTTTTATGTCCAGAAGGGAGGGGATCCAAAGATCCAATTTACTGATATTGCTCATAAGATCGAAACGGCTGTTGAGCGAAGACGTGCTCTCCAAGCAATAAAAGCATCAGAGCAGCGTTTTCATGACATCATCAATTTCCTGCCGGATGCAACCTTTGCCATAAACGCCGATGGGATCATCATTGCATGGAACCGAGAGATAGAGCGAATTACCAATACGCGGGCTGAGGACATGATCGGGAGAGGAGCATATGCCCATGCAGTCCCATTCTATGGAAAGCGCCGTGCGATGATTGCAGATCTGCTTCTGCATCCAGATCCAAATACTGAATCATTATACCCATCGCTTCGACGGGAAGATGACATGATCACTGCAGAAGGAGTACTTACGATTGGAGGGAAACGACACATCTTTCTTGCCCGTGCGTCCTTTCTCTTCGATGAGCATGGGAGGATAGCTGGAGCAATTGAGAGTTTACGGGATATCACTCCTCTCAAACAATCAGAAGAAAAACTTGCACGAATAATTCATCAGCTCCCACTTGGTTTGCAGATTTTTAGACTTTGCTCTGATGGGCGTCTCGTATGTCACGATGGCAATCTGGCATCTGAAGAGATCACCGGTATTAGGGGAAGGTGCATTCCTGGAAAAACGATAGATGAAATCTTTTCTGATGATTATGCCCAAAGAATTACTGTGATCTCAAAAAAGATAGCAATGGAGGGGGGAAGGGATCGTATCGATAACGTCTGTCTCCACGGCGATGGGTCCGGAGCAAGACATACTCTCATGATATTCCAGATTGACCCTGGAGAAATTGCGCTCTTGTATGTCTGATCATAGAGGGGAAAATGATATCAGTGACTTGGAACATATGAAAAATCCAGTATGTGTCCTGCACGAAAATATGGGTTTACGTGGGATCATTTGGGGGATATACAGAAGGGAAGACCAAATCTGGGAAACCTGACCAGGATTGAGGTGTACCGGCTCATGCAATACACTCTCCGTGATGTGCTTGAGCAGCGGTACGGCGATGCCGAGGCGGATGCAATATTCCGCGAGGCAGGACGGCTGTCTGGCAGGGAGTTTTTTCACCATCAGTTGTCCGGGTGCCAGGAGATGCATGTGTTTATCCGGAAGTTTCAGGAATCGCTGCGGGAGCTTGGTATTGGTATCCTGCGGGTTGAAGAGGCTGATGAAACAAACGGAAGTTTTACCCTTACCGTTGCAGAGGATCTTGACTGCTCAGGCCTTCCGGAACTTGATTATCCGGTCTGCACCTTTGATGAGGGATTTATCAGGGGTATTCTTGAAGAGATGACCGGAAACCCGTACGATGTCAGGGAGGTTGACTGCTGGTGTACCGGAGATCGGACCTGCCGGTTTGTTGCGAATGTAAAACGCCCATAACCTGAGATTATGATATGAGTGATATGACCGAAAGCCTGAATCTTTCTGCCCTTACGATCATTGAGGAGATGATTGAAAACGGGGGAGATATCCCTGAGAATCTCCCTGGTTCTCCAAAGGAGCAGGAGAAGCTGAGACATATTCTTGAAAAGATCGCCGAGATGCATTCCTTTGTCTCCCGGATGTCTGAAGGGGACCTCAATGCCCGGCTCTCTTTCAGAGGATATCTTGCCGGACCTCTGAAGGCTCTTCAGTCATCACTCCGTCATCTCACCTGGCAGGCAAAGATGGTTGCAGAGGGTGATCTGACCCAGCGGGTTGATTTCATGGGCGAATTTTCCTTGTCGTTCAATCAGATGGTTGCAAATCTGGCTGATACCCGTGACCAGCTGATACGCAGAAAGGAAGAACTGGAACGGTCATATGCCGCCCTCTCCCAGGCGAATACCAAGCTGAATATCCTCTCCTCAATCACGAGGCATGATATTCTCAATCATGTGATGGTGATTATCAATTACTGTTTCCTGCTCAAAGAAGGGATCTCTGATCCAAAACTGAAGAAACAGCTGCAAGCCATCGAGTTCAGCGGGAAAGAGATCCAGCATCTGATAGAGTTTACCCGGAGTTATCAGGATCTTGGTGTGCATGAGCCGTTATGGCAGCGTATCCCGGTAATTATGAAACACCCTTCAATAGCAGGTCTGGTACAGGATCTCACGGTCATTCTTCCTGACCAGTGTTATGAGATATTTGCCGACCAGATGCTCGTCAAAGTGATGTACAACCTGGTTGAGAACTCAATCCGTCATGGCGGGTCGGTGAATGAGATCCGGATCTCCTATGTGGATGAGGGATCAGTACTGAAGATTCTTTATGAGGATAACGGGACCGGCATTCTTGACGATGAGAAGAAAAAGATCTTTAAGCGGGGATATGGAAAAAATACCGGTCTTGGTCTCTTTCTCATCAGGGAGATCCTCTCAATTACCGATATTCACATCGAAGAGACCGGCACGTTCGGGAAGGGTGCACGGTTTGAGATGACGGTGCCGGAAAAGTCGTTTCGGGTCTGTGAGTTTTGATTAGGTCTTTGATTCTCTCATGTGAGTAAACCCTCACGCGTGTGTATGTAAAGTGTATTATGCATAAAATATTTAGGTGTAGTACGGGAGATATCACATGAAGTTCTCTTGGAACTTGAGGGGGGATAAAAATGATAAAACTTGATGATCTGAAAATAAGCAAAAAGCTGGTGTTTTTGATTCTTTTTGGAATTATTGGGATAATTATTGTTGGATGCATTGGTATATACAGCACCCAGCAGATCTATTCGCAATTAGGGGAGTTATATCAGAATAAGTACACTCATTCAGTATTGGCCCTTGAAGCATATTCAGACATGATGAATTTTGCGGTCGGTGGCTATATGCTTACCCTAGAACCGGATCCTATCAAGAAAAAAGAGATTCAGGATTCGAAACAATATCCATTCATTACATCTTTTAACAAAAAACTTTCAGAATATGAATCAATACCGATGAATGAAGAAGAAGCAAAGGTATTCCAAGCGCTCAAAAAGGTCTCTTCTGACTATTTCGAGGTAGCAAAAAAGACGAACGAATTAAACTTTGCCGGGAAAGTTGAAGAGTCAACACGGCTTAGGACCGAGTCTCTTGTTCCAAAAAGACAGGAAACCTATGATGGATTAGCGAAATTAATCGATCTTAATAGGGAGAGTGCTCATCAATACTATTTAGCTGCACAGGCAGCATATCAATCAATCATATTTGTCACGATAATTCTCACCATTATCTGTGCCATAATTCTCGTACTTCTCTCTTGGTTGATTATTCGCAATCTCACAAGAAGGCTCACTCTGCTTATCAAGGGTATGGATGAAGTTGGGGGGGGAAACCTGTCATTTAGGATCTCTCTTACCGGAAAAGATGAAATTGCTCATATTGGTACTTCATTTAACTCAATGGCAATTAATCTTGAAAAACAAACGGATGAGATTAATCAGAATATTGAGAAATCAAAGCGTACAAATGCCGCTATCATGCACATGGCGGAAGAAATTAAAGCAGGCAATATCGAATCAAAGATTGACACTTCAGAGTATGATGGGGAGTTTTTTGTCCTGGTTCAGAGTGTGAATGATCTGGTGAGTGCATGTATCCGTCCTCTCAAAGAAGCTATGAACATTGTCAATCAGTTTGCTACAGGAAATTTTTCTGCCCGTTATGATGAAACAGCTCAGGTAAGGGGAGATTTTGAAAAATTTAAGGACGCAATTAATAATAGTGGTGCCTGTGTTTCTGATGCGATTAATGGGATCAAGATCGAGGTTGAGACTTTAAATGCCGTAATGGAAGAGATCAATGCGAGTGCTGCCGAAGTCACCAATTCAACAGGTCTTCTTGCAAAGAATTCTTCGTCGGTAAGTGGACTTGCAGAGCGAAGTAGCAATAGCATCTCTCAGGTTCTCTCAGCGATGGATGATCTCTCAAAGGCAGTTGGAGCTGTTGCAACCGCTGCAGAAGAAGCATCTGGAAAGGCGATGCAAACGGTCTCTCTCTCTGAGAAGGGGTTGAAACTTGCTGAACGTGCAGAGAGTGGGATGAACGGGATCATGGTCTCATTTGAAGATACAGGAAATAATGTTCAGGATATCAATAACCAAATGGATGAGATAGGAAAGATAGTAGGCATTATCACTGGAATATCTGAACAGACAGGCCTTCTTGCACTCAATGCAGCAATAGAAGCTGCACGGGCTGGAGAGGCAGGAATGGGATTTGCGGTAGTAGCTGATGAAGTCAAATCTCTTGCACTTGAATCACAAAAATCTGCGGAGACCATTGCAACAATAATTGGAAACCTGCAGAAAAAATCACAGGTTGTTTCTGACTCGATGAACGAGTCATTAAAGGAAGTAAAAATGGGGAATGAGGCAGTTGGAGAGACATTGCGGGTATTTAAGGAGATCGCTGCATCCATACATGTAATCTACGAACAATTGGCGGAAATAGCTGGGGCATCAGAAGAACAAGCCGCAGAGGTTGAAGAGATAACTGCAAGTGTAAATGAGATTGATAATTTGGTAAGGCAGACTGCAAAAGAAGCGGTGGATTCAGCCGCGGCAACAGAGGAAGTAACAGCCTCGATCAGTCAGATCTCCCGAGCAATTTCAGATGCAACAGCAGCAGTTCAGCGAATAACATCAGAAATGGGGCACTTTACTGTAGCATAGAAAAAAACGGATATGTGAACTGATTAAAAAAAAGAAGTATGCCGAAAAATGACTCCTATCTCGCATTCCTGTGATCTACTCCTGGCTGGATATGAGGCAATGCCGGATGGTATACTCATTACTGATCCAAATCTCGTATTATTATTTTTTAATAAATCCTGTAAGGATTTCTTTCAGCTTGATGATAGTTTTCTCCATAAGAAGTGGACTGAAATATTACCAAAATTTATAGAACAGGGTATCAAATCAGAATTGGTCTTTGAACTGGTTGAAAGGATCAAAGACAATCCGCTGCTTGAGTGTTCTCAAAAATTTTCCAGCCCGTCAGGAGAAAAAATACTGAAAACAAAACCTCTTCTTGACGAAAATGGGAAAATACTCGGAAGAATCTGGATAGTATCAGAAATTTCCAGGGATATTCTCACCCCTGCACTTTTAGAAGATGAAGAGGGATTATTTAAAACATTTTTCAATCTCATACCAGAAGGCATTGCCATAAGTGATCTTATCACGGGTCATTTCTTTGAAGTAAACAAACACTTTACCGATCACTGGGGGTACACTCGGGAAGAGGTCATTGGAAAAAGTGCAATTGATCTTGGTTTCTGGGTTGATCTGAACCAGAGACAATACATTGTTGATCTTATGAAAAATAAGGGATCGTTCAATCTGGTTCCCGTTAAGTTGAGAGGAAAAGACAAGAAAGTACGGGATATTCTGTTCTCTGGTGTCATGATTACTATCAGGAACAGACCATTTATGTTGTCAATCCCTCTGGATATTACAGATATTGTTGCATATGAAGAAAAGATCTGGTCACTGGCGTCCTTTATCGAATTAAATCCGAATCCGATCTTCGAGATGAATGGGGAAGGCATCATTACATTTCACAATACGGCGACAACATCGGTTATTCGAAAACTTACCAACACGAGTAATATTTCCCTTTTCATTCCAAGTGATATTGAAGAGATCCTGAATGCCGTCAGGAATGGGACAGAGACCTCTTTTCATCGGGAAGTATCAATCTCTGGGAGATTTTTCCATGAGTACATTTATATCACAAAAGCGTATGGGACTGCCCGCGTGTATGTAACTGATATAACAGAAAGAAAACAGGCAGAGTATGAACTCAATAAGAAAAATGAGGACCTTGGAGCAGCATATGAAGAGATTCTCTCTGCTGAGGAAGAGCTAAGACAAAATTATGAGAAACTCATCATTCAGGAGCATACACTGTTTGAAAATGAGAAGAAACTCCGCATGATCGTAGACCATATTCCGGGAATTGTACTGACCACTGATACCAACATGGTGGTGAAAAGCATCTATGGAGAAGGTCTTATCCAGATGGGTCTTTCTCCGAGTGAGATAATCGGGCAAAAAATCGAGGAAGCCTTTTTTCAGGCCGATACAGTCATCTTTAATGCTCATTACCAGGCTCTCAACGGGAAGGTCTCAAGAGCAGAAGGTTCGTATCAAAACCGGAGATTTGTTCTGTTCACCTCTCCATTGCGAGATGTCTCTGATGCGATCACGGGGACTATCGGGATCGCGATCGATGTTACCTATCAGAAGAACCTGGAGGAAGAACGAAAAAAACTTCTCCTCCAATTAGAACAAAATCTTGTTGAACTGGCCCTTTTGAATGATAAAATAAGAAATCCGCTCACGATTATCTCTTCCCTTGTTGAGATGCAGGCACCAGAGATTGAAGAATCTGTTAGCACATGTGTTCAGGAGATAGATGATATCATAAACAATCTCGATAAAAGGTGGGCAGAGTCTGAAAAAACGATTAGTTTTTTACAAAAACATTATGGGCTAGGTCTCCATCAGATGTGAAATCTCTTTTTTGTCGCTGCAAATCTAAAACGTTGATATGCGTGAATACAGTTCATAAAGGAACTATATTAATCAAAAAACGATACGAATATCTGTACAGGAGCGCCACCCATCACGTCCGAGACAAAAAACCACGGCATACCCTGCCCGATCCTTGGCAGTACGTTCGAACTCACCCTTGAGACAGTCATCCTGGTCGTCTTTGGCATGTTCATGCTCCTCTTTAGTCTGCTGCAGTATCCAATCCAGGCAGGAATTCTCTCCTTTAATCCTGACGGGACCTTTGGCCTTGTCCTAGTCCTCCTTTCAATTCAGATGATCACCATGGGAAAGACCCCGTTTGGGACATTCCACCGTACCTGGTTCATCATTATCTTTGGAACCGGAACTACCATTCTTGGAACCGGTGCCTGCTTTGTTCCCGGACTGCTGACCGAAATAATCCGCGGCCTTGTTGCATTCCTGATGGTAACCGGAGGAACGGTCCTTTTTCTTCAGCTGGTTTGGTTCAGTGAGAGAGCACGGCAGTGGATCAGAATTCCTGGTATTTTGCGCCATCTGACCATCGCCTGTGCCCTTGTGTATCTCATCGAAGTATGGTTTGGATGTGCAATCCTCGTTCCCTCTCTTCTTCCCGAAATCCCCATCTCAATCCTGGCCCTCCTCTTCGGCCTCAGTCTCTTCTATCTTGCTTTTTGTCTCCAGACGGTGTCAAGCACCTACCCCCGAGCTGCAAAACAGCAAAATGAAGGAGAATTGTCTGAATCACCCCGAACATTCCGGTTTCTTCTGTTCCGTGAGGTCTCTCTCTCTATTCCGGTCTCGTTCCTGATCCTGCTCGGTGTTATCTTCATCTTTTTTGCCTTGCTGCTCATTCCGATAGGCCTTGGTCTCTACACGTTCTCACGGGACAGTCAGTTTGGCCTTTTGATGGTTATCATGGCTATCCAGGTCCTGGCCCTTGGAAAAACTCCTCTCGGGGTATACAAGCGCTCATTGCCCCTGGTTCTCATCGGCCTGCTCATCGTTTCCCTAGGAATCTACTCCTGTATTATCCCCGGCCTTCTGACCGGCTGGATGCTCAAAAGCCTGGGACTATGGAATCTTATCACGGGAAGCTTGGGCCTTTTCAAAATAATCCGGCCATCCCTGCAGAAAAATTCTGCCATCCCGGATGAAATGGCCCCCCGTTCTCCGGTGAAGAAAAAACTCGCTGGTACCCTCATGGTGCTGCATCTGCTCACACTCATGTTCGGACTGAACCTGATCGTTCCGTTTCTCATTCCGGGGCTCATTATTCCTTTTATTCTCTTTCTCCTTGGTCTGCTTTTCTTCCGTCTTGCCTCCATCCTCAATGCCATACCTGCGCCGGAACAGGAGCACCGAATAGTATAAACAGAGGTACAAAAGATTATTGTCTCGGCCACGTGTATGTATCGTCAGAATGGCGGACACTCCACTCGTGTGATGAGGCAAAACTATGAAAGATGAAACAATTGAAAAAACACTCTTTCAGGATATCGGGGATGACAGTGCGTTCATAAAGCGGTATGGGGAACGGATAGGTGTTGGAATGGCTGCGGTTATCTATGTGAAGGATGGGATTGCAGCAAAGGTATTCAGGGAAAATAAGCCGAAAACAGATGCATTTCAAGAGGCGTACGCCATGGCGGTGGTCAATGAACTCAATGTTCCCTCTCCGCGGGTGTATGGCGTTGAGACCTTCTGTAACCGGACTGTCCTCCTGATGGATGAAGTCAAAGGCACATCACTCCTTGATATGATGCAGGAAGACAGGAGCAAGGTGCAGTTTGTTCTTGATAAAGTTACCCGGCTTCAGGCAGTACTGCATGAGATCGAGTTTTCCGGATTTCGAACGATGAAAATCATGCTGCAGGCGATGTTCACCAATAGTCCAGGTCTTACCACTGCTGAAAAAGAACGGCTCACAAAACTGTTGTCACAACTTCCAGAAGGTATCAGCCTCTGTCATGGTGATTTTCATGGCGGGAATATCCTCTGTGAAGGTGATTCCTATATCATCATCGACTGGGGGGAGGTGTCATGTGGCTCTCCTGCCGCTGATGCATGCCGCAGTTACATAGATTATTATATCGCCCAGCAGGGAGATGAGGAACTGTATCTGGATGCGTACTGTGCGGTAACAGGGAGAACACGGGAAGAGATTATGGCCTGGCTGCCGGTTGTCGTCGGATCACTCTACGGGTATCTCACTCCCGAAGCACAAAAGATCATCAGGCCATTATTCTCAACGATATGAAATAGATGGGTGAGATGGACCTATATGGTCTGATCCCTGTCTCTCTGTTGTCTCCTAAACATCTATGAATTCTGGTGGCGAACGTGTACCATCATGTTTGCACAACGGATCGAGCACCTTCCCCCCTATTTATTCGCCCGAATTGATGAGATGAAAGCAAGAAAAAGGGCCGAAGGGGTTGACGTAATCGACCTTGGAGTAGGAGATCCAGATCTCCCAACACCACCTCATATCGTTGAAGCACTCATTGACGCTGCAAAAAACCCGGATAATCATCACTATCCATCGTATCTTGGGATGTCGGCATATCGTAAGGCGGTTGCTGGGTGGTATAAAAAACGGTTTGGAGTGTCTCTCGACCCAGAAACACAGGTAATCTCCCTGATGGGATCAAAAGATGGTGTTGCGCATCTTCCTGAAGCACTCGTTGGACCTGGGGATTATGTCCTCGTCCCCAGTCCTGGCTACCCCGTCTATAGTACCGGTGCGCTTTTTGCCGAAGGAAAGGCTCATGAGATGCCACTGACGAAGGAAAACGGGTTTCTCCCCGACCTTGATGCCATCCCGAAAGACGTTGCCAAAAAAGCAAAGTTGATGTGGATAAACTATCCGAACAACCCAACTGCCGCGATTGCACCCCCATCGTTTTATCAGGAGATTGTCGAGTTTGCACGGGAGCATGACATTGTGGTCGTCAGTGACAATGCCTACTCTGAGATCTCCTTTGACGGGTACAAGGCACCATCATTCCTTGAGACCGACGGAGCTGAGGAAGTTGGTATTGAGATGCACTCCCTGTCCAAGACCTACAACATGACCGGATGGCGGATTGGGATGGCGGTCGGAAACAAGGAGGTTATCCGTGGTCTTGGTATTGTCAAGACCAATATCGACTCCGGAGTCTTTAACCCGGTTCAGTATGCCGCAATAGCAGCACTTGAAGGTCCTCAGGACTGTGTGGCTGAGGCATGTAAAATCTATCAGGAACGCCGGGACGTCCTGGTCAGCGGCCTGAAGAAACTCGGGTTTGATGTGACCACACCAAAGGCAACCTTCTATGTCTGGATGAACGTTCCGGACAGTATCTCCTTTGCAGCACGGATGCTCGATGAGACTGGTATTGTTGTAACCCCTGGCGTTGGGTTTGGACAGTCCGGTGAGGGTTATGTCCGGTTTGCAATCACCCGGTCTGTAGATCGAATAAAAGAGGCGGTTGCCAGAATGGAGGAGGTGGCATGGTGAATCTACCTCCTCATCTCTCGATCCAAAATCATCATCTGATGATTGATGGGTGTGACACAGTCAAGCTCGCATTCCAGTACGGCACCCCCCTCTACGTCACCAATGAGACACGGATCCGGGAGAACTTCCGTGGGTATCTGGACGCGCTACGCGCGCATTATCCATATGTCAAAGTTCTGTATGCGGCAAAAGCAAATGGAAACCTGAGCATCTTGAGAATCTTGTCAGAAGAGGGTGCAGGAGCCGATGTATTCTCGGCAGGGGAATTGCATCTAGCTCTTTGTGCCGGGATGAGCCCAGAATATCTGCTTTTTAATGGCTCATCTAAATCTGAGTCTGATCACCGACTCGCGATAGAAAAAGGGGTGAGAGTATCACTGGATTCCCTGGATGAATTGGTCCAGCTTGACCGGCTTGCCGGTGAAGAAGGAAAGATCGTAGAGGTTTCATTCAGGGTTAACCCGGCACTTGATGTGCCGACACATCCAAAGATTGCAACAGGTCTTGCAACCTCAAAGTTTGGTATCCCTGCCGCAGAGATCATTGATGCCTATGCAGCGGCCCTTGGGTGTGCACATGTGGTGCCAGTCGGAATACATTGTCATATCGGTTCGCAGATCCTCGACATTGAACCCTTTGCACAGGAAGCACAGGTCATGATGGAGATCGTAGAAGAGCTCCATCGAATGGGTGTTAAATTTAAATTCATTGACCTTGGCGGGGGACTTGGGGTAGCATATGATCACCATGGCCCAGCTGCTCCATCTTTTGCGAGTTATGCCGATGCCGTCATGCCTGTATGTACCCACGTGCTTGGCAGGCTTGGAATTCAGCCTGAGATATGGATAGAGCCTGGGCGTTCGCTTGTCTGTGACTCAACCCTCCTCCTGACCAGGGTAAATTCGGTGAAAAAAGCTCACAAGATCTTTGTGAATGTGGATGCAGGTTTTAATCTCCTCATTCGGCCAGCAATGTACGATGCATATCATGAGGTGATCGTCGCAAACCGCGCTGATGAAAAGCCAGTGGGTCTCTACACAATAACCGGCCCGATTTGTGAGACTGGTGACATCCTCGCTCATGAACGTGAACTTCCTGATGTGATGGCTGGAGATCTGATTGCTATTCTTGACACTGGGGCATATGGGTACTCGATGGCATCACAGTATAATGGCAGGGGGAGGTGTGCAGAGGTGCTGGTCAGGAATGGGCAATCAGATCTGATGAGAAAGGCAGAGACTATCGAGGATCTGATGAGACAACTTGTAACCCCTTCATGGCTGCAATAATCAGGGAGTGAATAGGTGGTCAGGGATCACTATGCGTTGGTCGATGACCTGGTCAGCAGGGAAGAGTTTGACAACCTGATAGAGAGAAAAATAGCCGATTGTGGAAATCTTGCAGATGAAACTGCTGCAGCCCTCCTCGTGGTCAAAGATCTCGGACGGTCTCATGTCAAGATCCGAGGACTTCGAGGAAAGTCATCCCTCTTCTGTTTTTATGCAAAAATCATCGGATTTTCTGGGGTGAAAGAGTTTGAGCGAACAGATGGGAAGAAAGGGTTGATTGCACGATTGACGGTGGCTGACGATACAGGGCAGGTTGATCTCGTCTTTTGGGATGAGCAAGCAGCAGCGCTTGAAGAGACCTTTGAGATCGGTGATGTGGTCGAGATCATCGGTCGGCGAGGAAGAACCATACGGGAGATTATGCCGCTGAACATGCGCAAGACCTATGTTGACATTGATTGCGTCATGGAGATGAAAGAACAGAAACCTCCTGAGCGTAAAGAAATGCATCTGCTCATCATCAACCTCTTGTCACCGCGTATGTTCACCCGCCGGGACGGAACGTCTGGTGAGATGATAACTGGTCTTGTTGGTGATGTGAACGGTACTGCACGGCTAATCTGCTGGGAGCCGTCCCTCTTATCTGGCTTATCCCCGGGGAGGGCATTGCTTGCGATCGGTGCCCTATGCAAGGAAGGAGATTATGGTGGACGCGAGATTGTATGTGATGAAGAGACCATCATAGTGCCAACTGATGATACCCCAAAGATTCCAATCACTCCTCTTGCAAGCCTGCTCCCAGATCAGAGTTGCATTGTTCGGGGAAGGATCACCTCGGTTTTCCCAGCAAAGTCTTTTACGAGAAAGGATGGCACGATCTCGCATGTTCGTAATATCCGTATATCAGATGAGACTGCAGAGATTTCCCTTGTGCTCTGGGATAATAAGGCAAAAAGAACTCTCCTTGTTGGTGAGATGGTCATGCTCTACAACGCCTATGCAAAGATAGGGCGATCTGGTGAGATAGAGATCTCTCTTGGAAGAGGAGGTGTATTGTCGATCATTGCAGAGGAAGAAGTTCCAGTCAGGCTCGAGGGCTGGATTTTACATCTCCCGGAGGGGACGATCCTCACCAATCGGGAAGGGTCATGGCTTGTTGAGTCGTGCCTTGCCCATGGTGTCTGTGCCCTCATCACCGGACGGGCAAGTGGAAAACGGGTTGTCTGCGAAAGTGAAGCAGAGGTAAAACCCGACCTTGAAAGGCTAAAAAATGACTTTTCAGCCTTTATTCAGTCTTTTTCATAGGTGCCGTTTCACTTTCACCCTGTTTCTTTTAGGCTTAAATATTCCCCTTTGCCACCTCTTTGATAGGAAATTACTATGGCAACAGAAACATACAAGCTTGAGGACATTCCTGGCGTCGGACCAACAACTGCAGAAAAGCTCCGTGAAGCTGGGTATGAGTCAGTGGAGAAGATTGCACAGGCAACTGCATCTGAGCTGTATGATACGGCAGAGATTGGTGAAGCAACTGCCCGGAAGATGATCAAGTGGTGCATGGCCCAAGTGAACGCTGGTGCAGATCAATCCACGAAAGCTCGGTCCTCACAGAAGGAAGATACGACAGATATGCCAAAGCGGAGACTTGACATTGAGGATATCCCGGGTGTTGGCCCGGCAATCGCAGAAAAGCTTCGGGATGCAGGATTTTTGACCGTGGAAAGCATTGCGACATCACTTCCTGCAACATTGGCCGAGGCATGCGAGATTGGTGAAGCAACCGCCAAAAAGATGATCAAGTGGTGCCGGGATCAAGCCGATATCGGTGGATTTAAAACAGGGACTGATGTTTTTGAGCAACGTCTGAAGGTCAAAAAGCTGCGGACTCTTGTTCCGGAGGTTGATGAACTCCTTGGTGGTGGATTTGAGACCCAAGCGATCACCGAGATGTATGGTGAGTTTGGATCAGGAAAGTCTCAGATCGTGCACCAGATGGCAGTCAATGTGCAGCTGCCGGAAGAGCTTGGTGGCCTGAATGGTTCTGTTATCTATATCGACACAGAAAACACATTCAGGCCAGAACGTGTTGAACAGATGGTTAAAGGCCTTGAGATTGAAGATGCAGATCCTGCAGAATTTTTAAAGAACATTCACGTAGCCCGTGCCCAGAGCTCAGATCACCAGATGCTTTTGATTGAATCATCACGTGAGCTTGCCGAAGAGCTGAAATCATCAGGAAAACCGGTGAAGTTGGTGGTCGTAGATTCACTGACTGGCCTTTTTCGGTCAGAGTATGCAGGGAGGGGAACCCTTGCAGAACGTCAGCAGAAGCTGAATCGTCACATGCATGACATCTTCAAGTTCTGTGACGAGTACAATGCCGTAGGGCTTGTGACAAATCAAGTACAGTCTAACCCGGCAGTATTCTTTGGTGATCCGACAAAACCGATCGGTGGAAATATAGTAGGTCATACTGCAACATTTAGGGTTTATTTGCGTAAGAGCAAAGGTGGAAAACGTATCTTCAGGCTTGTTGACAGTCCAAATCTTCCTGAAGGAGAAGCAACCTTTGTGGTGGAAGAAGGCGGTCTTCGTCCTTGCTAAATCACAACAATATGGAAGTGTACCTGTGTTACGGGGTGTGATCACTGATATTGATGGAACACTGACTGATGAACGACGTCGACTCTCTACTGCTGCCATAGAGACAATACGAACGCTCCAGGAGCATGGCATTGAGGTGGTGCTCTCATCCGGCAACACCTCTTGTCTGCTCAAAGGGTTGTGCAAGCTCATTGGCACGGGGGGAACGTTTATTGGTGAGAATGGTGGAGTCTACCGACTTGGGTTTCAGGGTTCAGTAAAAGTAATGGCAGATCGAGAGATTGCCCTCAGAGCCTTGCACGTGCTTGAAGAGTATTATGCACACAAAGGCACTCGTCTTGAGCTGTACTCCCACCAGGAGCGTTATTCTGATATCGCATTTGCTCGTGACGTTCCGGTTGATGAAGTCAGATCGCTTCTTTTTGGCTGGCCGGTTGAGATCATGGACACAAACTTCGCGATCCATATCCACGAAGCCGGCATTGATAAAGGGAAAACGTTTCTTATTGTCGCAGAGCAGTTAGGGATAAAACCTGAGGAGTTCCTTGGTATTGGAGACTCGGAGAATGATATTGGAA
>ENA-UOYA01002050-UOYA01002050.1-activated-sludge-metagenome-genome-assembly--contig:-NODE-2050-length-20148-cov-31.216145_pt1 | contig 20148 bp, 18 predicted proteins | sample MGYA00238163_ERZ764804 | MGnify/ENA primary metagenome ERZ764804 (study PRJEB28919, sample SAMN05720223) | activated sludge metagenome | isolation source: Anaerobic digester | place: Hong Kong... | reverse complement strand
TACATTGCAAACAGAAATAATTTGCCATCTCCTCCTGGCATTTCACTCCAATAAAATCGAGTTTTCGTTCCGCAATCATGTCTTTAATGGCAAGATAACTGCGCACCTGCCGTTCCAGGTGGCGGTTAGTAAAATTAGTCTGATTTGTTTCAACTGCGCCCACGCGGGTTATTAACCAATGGACGTGCTTTTCCACCCTGGTTGGATCAATTGCTTCTGCTTTGAAAACAATCATGGATTGGTCAATATGAATGACATCCACCCCAAACTCCCGCAGCCATTGAGATGGATCAGCAGTGGCGGAAACCATACCCAGGCTTCGACCGCCAAACAACCCAAACCGCTGCCCTTTCAAAGTTTCACGAGCATATGCAGCTTTAGCAAATATCAGGATTTTTTTATGGATCTCCGGATCTTCCAGATTTCCCATCAATCGTTTGTGATAAAAACCAGCCTGGTCCAATGCACCACCCGTAGCCAGCATACCCACCATGCTGGAAGTCTTATAGGAACGGTCGTTTCCCAGCAACAGAATTGGTTTATTGAGGCGTAAAACAGCCGGAATCACCAGCGCCGGTTCTGTCCATATTGGTATTTGTAATATGATGGCATGTATATCTGATGGTTTGATGGATGCAACAATTTCGTCTGCTTGGGATGGGCGGCGAATTGGTTCGGGAGCAATTAAATCCAAGTCTGTTCCAAGGGTCTCAATTGCTTTTTCACGGTCAAAAATCACTTCGGATAAACGTGCCTTGTAGAAATCATCCCTGGGTTCAGCAAATGTTAACAGCAACACATTCGGTTTCATGATCCTCTCCCATCCTTTCATATTGATCGCAGTTTTATTGAGCGATCCCCTCTGGAGAGGGATACTTGCGTATCCCTCTCCCATCCGAGGAGATGTCCGGAAGCACTTCAAAGACTACTTAGCGCACTTCGGGTACCATTCATCCACATTATCTTTGGTGATTGGGGTGCTGGCAACAATCACATTCTTTTCCACAGTTTGACCAGCAAGGATCTTGAAGGCTGCTTCAACACCTTCCGGTGCAAAGTTTGGATAGTAGAATGAGACAGCCATCTCACCAGCCTTGATCGCATCGTAGACTTCGCACAGAATGCCATCAATGCCCATCACAGCCACCTCATCCAAGCGCCCAGCTTCCTTGAGGGCAAGTACCGCGCCCAAAGCCATTTCGTCATTGGCTGCATAGACAACATCAATGCTGCCTGGATCCGGATTGGCTTTGAGTACATCTTCCATCACACGCACTGCTTCATCCCGCTTGTAGTGAGCGGTCACATTCATAATCCAGTTGGTCTTGGGATTGCTGTCAAGGATCTCATGGAAGCCCTCTGTGCGCATCTTGGCAGCCACAGAACCCTCACGTCCGATCAGCTCAACAATGTCAATTTTGTCCTGGCTGCCATATTTCTCCAGCACCCAATTGGCAGCATCGTGGGCAATATCCAGGTTATCGGCTGTAATGAAGGTCTCATAAGCAGCACCCTGACCAAGGTCGGAGCTAAGAACAACCACCGGAATGCCCTTGGAGTTTGCCAGTTGAATGCCAGGCACAATTTCATCAGCAAAGTAAGTGGACACGATAATCAAATCCACCTGCTGAGCCACAAGATCTTCGATATCGGAGAGGTTCTTGGCGCCATTACCCTGTCCATCGGTGGTGATGAATTTAGCACCACAGGCTTCCACGCCTTCTTTTGTCCATTCAACCTGTTTCACACGCCAGACACCATCAACGGCTCCTTCCGAGAGACCAATTGTAACTTCGCTCAACGGTTTCCCGTCCTTGGTAGTCATTTGAGGGGCAACACACCCTTCCGGAATTTCCTGGGCAGCAGTCGTTGGAACTGCAGTAGGTTTGGGAGTACAGGCGGTGATTAATACTGTCATGATCACCAAAACAGCAACAACAAACAACACACTCTTTTTCATTGTCTCCTCCAAATTGGGACTTTCTAAAAGGTTTGGTAAAGCAAGTCAAAACAGGCACATACTTGGGGGTAGATATCAGTAATTTTCTGTCTGTTCACCTCCTGTAGATGGTCCAATTCATTTATTTCCCCAATTATTTTCTGCGCTTGTACTCATTCATGATGACCGCACCTGCCAGCACCAGGCCTTTGACAACCTGCTGCATATACGGGGAAAATCCAAGCAGGTTCATGATATTGTTCAACATTGCCAGAATGAGAACGCCAATGATGGTGCCGGCAATTCCACCTTTTCCGCCATCAAATGTCGTGCCGCCAATTACGGTGGCTGCAATGGCATCCAACTCATAACCGGTTCCTGCAAGAGGATCCGAAACATTCAATCGCCCAACCAGAATTACACCCGCCATGGCAGCCATCACACCACTGATAACATAGGCGGAAATTTTGTGGTTATCCACATTAATGCCAGCCAAGCGGGCTGCTTCTTCGTTGGCACCCACGGCATACATTCGCCGACCATATGGTGTCCAACGTAGAACAACATAAGCGATCAAAAACATTAATGCCATGATAATGACGGGGACTGGAATCCCCAACACATATCCAGTGCCCAGCCATCGAATGGTATCCGTCGTTCCCACTACCAGGTATCCAGCCGTCATCAGAAGTGCAATACCACGCCCAACTGTCAGGGTTGCCAATGTTACTACAAATGGCTCAATCCGGAGCTTGGCAATAGTGACACCGTTGACCCATCCTATGAGAGCTCCCGCCAGTAAAGCGCCGCCAATGATGATGAATGCCGGCTGATCCTTCAAAAGACCGGCAGTCATGGCAGCAACCCCCAACACAGATCCGGCTGAAAGGTCAATGCCTTTCACCAGAATAACCAGGGTCAACCCAATGGACAGCAGCCCATTAAAACTTGCTTGACGGAGGACATTCGTAATATTCCCGGTAGTCAGGAAATGCGGAGATAATGATGAACTGATAATCACCAAAACAAGGAACACAAAAATCGTCCGGTAGCGGGAAATCAGTTTGAGAATCGTGTTTCCAATCGTTTTGATATCCATTTTTTGTTTTGTTACACTTGTTGTTCCGTCAGATGTTGTCATTCCACCACCTCCAAAGCAGCAAATTCCATAATTTTGACTTCAGTCGCTTCCGCTGCTTGAAATTCAGCGGTGATGCGCCCATGGTTCATTACAAGTATCCGGTCGCTCATTCCCAATATTTCCGGTAATTCCGAAGATATCATCAGGATCGCCGCGCCGTTTGCCACCAAGTCATTCAACAAGAAGTACAGTTCCTCCTTGGAACCAACGTCAATTCCACGGGTTGGTTCATCAATCAGGAATATCTCCGAGTCTGTGTTAATCCATTTGGACAACAACACCCGTTGCTGATTACCACCACTCAGGTTTTGAACCTGCTGGTTTGGAGATGGAGTAACAATCCGAATCCGCTTGATGAAATCCAATGCAATTTCCAATTCTCGCCTGAGATTCATAAATCCACGGCGGGTGAACTTCCGTAAACTGGCAATGGTTATATTTTCCCGGACTGTCAGAATCCCAAACAATCCAGTTTGCCGCCGGTCTTCCGTAACAAATCCCATCCTGTGTTTTAAGGCATCACCTGGGGATGCAATTTTCACTGGTTTTCCATGAATCCAGATTTCACCTGCATCCAGCGGTTCCGCCCCAAAGATCACAGTAGCAAGTTCAGAACGACCAGCTCCAATCAAACCGGCGATTCCCAGGATTTCACCGCGATGCAGTGTGAAGCTGATGTTTTCAACTTTTCCCTTCCGGGTCACGTTTTTCAGTTCCAGGACGGGTTCGCCAATTTCATGGGTTCGTTTTGGGTAATGTTTACCAAGCTCCCGACCCACCATTAATTTCACAATTTCCCATTTATCGGTTTCGCTAACATTCAGAGTTTTTACCTTGGCGCCATCTTTCATGACGGTCACCCGGTCAGCGAGCTCAAAAATTTCCTCAAGGCGATGGGAAATGTAAATTATGGAAACCCCCCGATCGCGTTGAGCTTTCAATACCGAAAATAGTTGTTGCAATTCATACGGGGTCAGAACTGCGGATGGTTCATCCATAATGATGATCTTTGCGTTCAGCGTTAGGGCTTTAGCAATTTCCACCAACTGCATTTCTGCTACGGTTAATTCCGATACCTTGCGGTCCACATCCATCTTGATGTTCAATACCGCCAGCGATTCAATTGCCCCCTGTCTGACGCGTTTCCAATCCACAAGACCATAGCGGTTGGTTGGGACGGCCCCCAGGAAGATATTCTCCGCCACCGTCAACGCTGACGCCAGCTTCAATTCCTGGTGAACCATGGCGATCCCTGTACTTCGGGCAATGGCTGGCGTATCCACTCTGATCACCTGTCCCTCAATCCGGATCTCACCCGTCTCTGGAGGATGAACACCTGCCAGAACTTTCATCAGAGTCGATTTTCCAGCCCCATTCTCACCAACAAGTGCATGAATTTCACCCTTCCGGAGTTCAAAGTCGACGTTTTGAACCGCATGAACCCCGGGAAAAAATTTATTGATACCAATCATTTCAAGAAATGGAGTTTCTTCCATCTTTACTCCTTTTTTTCATAGCCGGGCAGGGAATGACCCCATTCCCGTGCAATGACTTCAAACGATTTCAACCATGCATGTTGTGGATCATCCCTGGGTGCTGTTGCCTTAAGATTTCCTGATAAAAAGTTCAGGTAGTAACAGGTGTATCCCGGAGCAACTGCAACCGGATGGTAACCACGCGGCACCAGGACGGCATCATTATGTTGAGCAACAACAGCCTCATCCAGGGTTCCATCATCCGTATATATCCGCTGCATTGCAAAACCCTGTACAGGTTTCAGCCGGTAAAAATAAATTTCCTCCTGGTGAACCTCCACGGGCAGGCGGTCTTCTTCATGGCGGTGAGGGGGAACACTGGACCAATTCCCCGGCGGAGTAATCACTTCCACAACCACCATATGCTGGCTTGGGAAATCTGGGGGCATTACATCCCAGATATTCCTCCGCCAGTTTAGAACCCCGCGGGAACTGCGTTGGACATCCCCAGGCTGGATAAGCAATGGATGTCCACCTGGCTGGGAGGGAGTACTTCCCAAAGCCGCTTCCATCCATGTGTGGGCTGTAACATCAAATTCACATCCTGCAGGTAGGTACACAGTATATCCTGGTCCATCAAATACTTCCCTGCGCCCGCCAATGTTGGAAAAAACCTGGGACCCACCAACCACAGTGCATGTACCACTGAGAATTACAAACGCAGTTTCCTGGTCTTCAAACCTGCCATGATATGTTTCACCTGGCGCCAGCTGTAACATGCTTAACTGAAGACTTTGTAATCCATCTGCCTTTGAAACAACTTCTGATATGCCTGGTTTGTTTACATATTTTCGTTTTAACTGCATCATCCTCTCCTTTCCTCAGGATTGGAACTTGCTTCATCACCATACATTGGGCGGTGGGGTTAACGAGCACAAAATGACCAGCGTTGTATCTCCCGTATTTTTCTGTCCGTGCATGGTGTTTGGTGGTACATAAATCGAAAGATATTTTTCCAGCTGGATCGCTTCATCACCTAGGGTCATTTCACCTTCACCCTCCAAAATAAAGTATGCTTCTTCATATGGGTGATTGTGAATAACAATTTCGTCACCGGGAGCCATGAAAACAATGGACACCCCCAGGTTTTGAGAACCTGTTGTTCTTGGGTGCACCAGCCGTTTGACCAATGCCCCAATTCCTCGATAATCCATTCCATCCCGAATTCGTATCACATTTTTACTCATCCCTTTATCTCCTCGGTCAAAATTATGAAAGTAAAGAACGGGCAATCACCAGCTTGAGAATTTCGTTGGAACCATCCGCCAGTTGTAACGCCCGTGCATCCCGCCATAAACGCTCAATCGGATACTGCCCCATGTATCCCCAGCCGCCAAAGATTTGCAGTGCTTCGGACGCCGCAGCCATGGCGATATCAGACGCATACATTTTTGCCTGAGCTGATTCCCGGGTAAATCGTTCCACTCCCGAGTCACGCTGGTAGGCAGCATGATAAACGAGCAACCTGGCTGCATCAATCTGACACGCCATATCCGCCAACTTCGCCTGAACAAGCTGTTGATCTGCAAGCGGCTGCCCAAATTGAACCCGCTGCTTGGCGCGCTCTGTTGCCAGCTCCAGTGCCTTTTGAGCCAGACCCACCGCCATTGCACCAACCGCAGGGCGTGTGCGGTCCAACGATTTCATAATCGCCTTGAAACCAGTGCCTTCTGCACCCAGCAAGCGATCTTCTGGAATTACACAATTTTCCAACAACACCTCGCCAACAGATAGCCCACGTAAACCTGTTGTTTCATATTTTGCCCCAAAGGAAAGTCCAGGAGTACCCTTGTCCACCAAGAAGGCACTGATTCCTTTTGTACCTTTTGTGGGATCGGTTTTAATCATAATGACATAGCGATCCGCAGCTCCGGCACTGGCAATCATTACCTTCCTGCCATTCAGTACGTATTGCCCATCTTCACCTCGAACACCGGATGCCTCCAACGACCCCGCATCGGTCCCGGCTTGGAGCTCGGTCATTGCCATGGCACCAATCAACTCGCCGGACGCAAGATCGGGAAGGAATTTTTGCTTTTGTTCCTCCGAGCCATTAATCTCAATGACATATGCACAGAGAGAGTGGCTGGCTAGAATATTGGCAGTCGTTCCGCAGGCTTTTCCCACCTCTTCCATAACAATGAACCAGGATAATAAATCCCGATAGTCTCCTCCATATTCCCGGGGAATGGGTAAAGCCATGATCCCTTCACGGGCAAGGATCCGAATAATATCATACGGATATTCTCCTGTCCGATCAATTTCCGCTGCCTGCGGTTCAATAAACGTATCCACCAAAGAGCGGATATGCTTTTGTAAATCAAGATGCTGGGGGGATAATGCGTACATCTCTACTCACCTTTCAGAAATATTCCATTGGGGTCCAGATGCCGGATAATATCCAACTGAAATTGGGTCGGTTCCGGTGTTGTGGTTAAATCCTCCGCCCAAAGCAAGTCAAATCCAGTGGCATCCTGTACTTGTTCCCTGGATATTCCCGGATGGATGGACCGGACGCGCATGCGATGCGAAACCGGTTCAAAATCCATCACCGCCAGGTTGCTGATGAGGACAGCTGGACCACCGCCTTTTAAACCGGCTTCCTTTCGGGAATTTCCACCCTTAAGAAAACCTGGGCTGGTAATATATCCAACCTTTGAAGGAAAACGTCTCTTCTCGTGTTTCATCAGGATCACAACACGGTTTGCCATGCTGGCAATATCATTCGCTCCTCCACTTCCAGGAAGCCGAATTTTTGGATGCTCATACTGGCCAATTGCGGTAGCATTCAAGTTGCCAAATTGATCCACTTCTGCCCCACCTAAAAATCCCACATCCACAACCCCCCGTTGTAAAAGCCCCAAAGTCTTATACAGGCTGCTGAATGTGGTTGTGCCAAACATGATCCTTGGATCAGCAACACTGACTGGTACTTCGACCGGGTTGGTATCCACAAGTCCCGACTCATAGATCATAACAGCGCGGGGTGCATGAACTTGCTTGGCAAGCGTTGCAGCCAGCATTGGCAAGCCAGTTCCAATAAGAGCCACCTCCCGATCCCGAATCTGCTCGGATGCTACGCAAAGCATAATTTCATCGTAGGTAAAAGTTACAGGTTGTATTGTTTCCATGTTTTTTCTCCTGTTCCTAATACCCCAACAGGGGATCAGCTCGCAATTGCATGATTTTTCGCAGCCCGCCTACTTGTTCCAGGTATTCGTAATGATCCTTGGGGGCATAAACATACTCATCCAGATAGCCCTTCCAGGATTCTGGAGTTTTGGATGAGTTCGTGTAGGTGTACAGATGCTCCAAGTCATAATCGTAGTAACCATACGACGCCATCGGGTGTGCACTATATGGAAGCACAACCAGCGTATCCACAAAAAACGACGGCAGTAGTGTCGCCGTGGGATTCGCTTGAATGACCGAACGGGGTACAATTTCCTCCACAATTGCAATGACCCTTTTGGCAGCCCTGGCTTGTTCCTCAATACATATGGTGGGTCCCATCACCTGCAAATTACCATCCATATCCGCCCGCTGTGCCTGGATAATGGCAATATCCGGTTTGGCAGCCGGGAGAAGAATAACTTCCTCACCAGAAAAAGGGCAATCCATCTTGACGTATTTTTTCCCCTCAGGAAGGTGATCCAGCAGGTCGGAACCGCGCATGGAATGTACCGCGGTAAATGGAAGCCCCATCGCTCCAGCCAGGAACCGGGATGCCATGGAGAAGTGACTGTAATCCTCCACTTCCACTTTTCCCTGTTCCACAGCTTTGCAAAAATTGCGTGAACGCCCGGTAACAGCTTCAAACCCAAAGGATGCAAGGGTTACAGAACGGACACAGCCGCCACCAACCAGCAGGTCTGCAGCATATGCTTCCCCAACAGACAGAAGATTGATATCCTTCTTTCCTTGGCGAATCATTTCCCGCATCATCGCCATGGGTTGGAGAAATACACCAAAACCGCCAACAGTTACCACTGACCCATCCGGAATCCCGGCTGCAGCTTCTTCTATTGTAAGAATTCTGGAATTTAACATACGAAAGCCTATTGTCCCAATTTAGTATTTTAGGAGAATGTTTTCTGGATCAATCTTGGTGCGGATCAATTCAATCTCCTCTTCGGTGGGAAGAATTGAAGTCGGAACATTCGGGGGAATAATCACAGGAAAACCCGTTTTTTCCTGGACCATATCAGGAGTGACACCAGGATGCAGAGTAAGCGCCTGCATACGGTGTCCTTCCCCATTGAAATCGAAGACACCAAGGTCAGTAAAGACATAAACTGGTCCTCCGCCCGGAAGGTTGTATTCTTCACGCGATTTGCCATTTGCCTGCCAGCCAACGCCGGTCACAAAGTGGACATTTTCCACAAATGTACGGGCATTATGGTCGGTAATAACAAATGCCCTGCGCGCAAACGCCAGGTGTTCTGGAAGTGCCAGGCATCCAACCAGTCGTACTTTTGGTTTCTTATAATCTCCAATTACCGTAATGTTGATATTTCCGTACTGGTCAATTTGAGGACCGGAAACAAAGCCAACATCCACCTTCCCCTTGACAAACATATCCAGGTTATCATCTGCGCGCACACGAGCCATGGTGGGCCAGGTGGTAATGTGGTTTTCCGTGAATACCTTGGGAATATTCTCAAGATCGGGGCTGATGATGGTTCCGATTTGAATGGTAAAATTGGGGGCGTGAGTTAATTGTGCCAGGCGGGCAGCCACAATGGGGAGCCCAACAGCAACTGTAAACGCTCGACCACCTGTCCCAACGCCAATGAAACCCATTTCATCATCATGCAATTGTCGGGCAACATTTACCGCCATCAGTTCGTTCAAAGTATATTCAGTCATATCCGGGTTCCTTTTCCGAAAGCCTAGTGGCTAACTCTTAAAGATAATAAATGTGCCAATCCGGCAGCCTGTTCAAGATACTCAAAGTCATCTTTTGTTCCAAAAACATATTTATCGAGATACGCTTTGAACGTATCATCTGATTTGGCTGCTTCCATGTACTCTTCAAGATGTCTGGAATCGGGATCATAAATGCCATCACATGTACCAGGATGCGCTCCGTACGGCATCTCAACAACTGCATTCACCCAGTTATGAGGAATATAGGTCATGGTGGGGTTGCTCATAACTGTCTTGGGGTCAATGAGTTGCTCGACGGAAAAAATGACATGATCAGCAGATTTCGCTATCACCGGATCAATATCATCCGTATTACGAACCATCGGCCACTGGATGTTTCCATGGACATCACCATAATATCCATGCAGAATCGCAACATCCGCCTTGGCGGCCGAAACCGCATATAACTGCTCTCCTGTAAATGGACAGGTAACTGGTTTGGCGTGCGTGGCATACTGCGCCATGCCCGTTCCCAATAACACCTTGGTTGGCAGGTAAGGCAATCCCATCCCCGCAGCCCTCAACCGTGCCAACATGGAAGTTTCACTAAAATCCTCGTATTCAATCCGGCCTTCCTGGACCGCCCGACGGACATTGGGGGCAAAACCCAGTGGACCCATTCCTACATAAGCCGCTTCCACCCTGCGGACGCAACCGGCACCGACCAGCAGATCCACATCAATCCCTGCAACCCACACATAAATCGTCAAGTCTTTTATTTCCTGGCGGATGATTTCCCTCACCAAACCCAATGGGTGGCGTCGAATGGTATTGCCGCCAATGGTCAAAGTAGATCCTGATTTGATCGCTTTGACTGCCTCTGTTGCTGAAATCACTTTATTTCGCATTGAGATCTCCTCCTGATTGTTATTTAGTATTTGGAAAGAAGTTGCTGTAGCCCCACCAGGCTTTCATAAGCTGCGCGGTCCGGGTCGGAACCAAACATTTCAGCAGATAAATAACCGTGGTAGCCCACCTGGCGCAAAGATCGAATAAAGCCCATCCAATTGAAATCTCCTTTTCCAGGGGGGCGGCGGCTCATTGACCGTCCATCTGAATCTTCCACATGAACATGAACAAGATACTCGCCCGCCTCCAGAACCGTATCAATTGGACTTTCTTTTTCCATCGCCATATGCGCTGTGTCCAACATGAGTTTTACAACCGGGCTCTCCACCTGCTGAATCATTTCCAATGCCTGTTGCGTTGTATTCACCAAGTTCACCATTGCTTTGGTGATGGGTTCCAGGGCAAGGATAACGCCAGTATCTTCGGCTGCTTTGGAAATCCGGGAAATTCCCTGGCGGCTCCACTCCCATGCCTGCGAGTAAGCAGTACCATACATCCGCCACCCTGGAACAACAACAACAACCGGACAGGATAAATCAGCAGCCAGCTTAATGCATTCGGTATAGTATTCCGCAGCATCATTGCGTTCCTGCGGTATTGTGCTTGCCAGGTTGTAATTGTGGCTGATTGGACAAATGGCTGCCACAACCATGTTCAGGTCCTGGAGGAGTGCCTGAACAGTTTTGCGTTCTTCCAGGTTAAGATCCCAAGGCCAGGCATGAGGACGGGCAGCCCCCAACTCCACCGCCGGGTAACCGATGGCAGACAGGCGCCGTAAAGTTTCCTCCAATGGATAACAAGGCGCCCATGTCACAAAGGAGCCATACGCAAAAGAGTGGAAACAGGGTTGAATTGGAGAAGGTGTATCCATCGGCTGTTTCAAGTAGATCTTTTTTCTAGTAATGTCTTTGCCGCTGCAGCAACATGCCTGGCAGTCAAGCCATATTTTTCCAATAACGGTGCATTGGAAGCAGATTCGCCAAACGTATCGCGCAATCCAATCCGTTTCATTGGAACAGGATATTCTTCGCCCAGTACTTCTGCAACCGCCCCCCCCAAGCCGCCAAGTATGGAATGGTCTTCCGCTGTGACCACCAGCCCGGTGGCAGCTGCCGCATTCACAATTGCTTCCACATCCAATGGTTTCAGTGTTGGGACGTGCAGCACAAAGGCGGAAATTCCATCAGCAGCCAGGAGGTTGGCTGCATCCAAGCAGCGTTGGGTTTGTTCGCCGGTCCCAATCAGGGTAATATCCTTACCTTCCCAGAGAGTGACTGCTTTACCAATCTGGAATTGATAGGAGTCGCCCATGATAACAGGCATCGGATCACGGGTCAGCCGCAGATAAACGGGACCATCATATTCAACCATGGCATGCATTGCCTGGCGGACTTCCACTCCATCAATGGGAGCAATACTTACCACATTGGGCATCGCCCGAAACACGGTCAAATCTTCCACAGACTGGTGGGTTTTTCCTGTTTTCCCCGTCAGAATTCCGCTATAAGCGCCAATAAATTTAACATTCAACCCGGGCTGTGCAATAACAATTCGGATTTGATCCAGCGCCCGCTTTGCAGTAAAGCACGCAAATGTACTCACAAAGGGGATCAGTCCAACCGATGCCATTCCGGCAGCCACCCCAAACATATTTTGTTCAGCAATACCCATCATGAAAAAACGGTCGGGATGGGCTTTGAATAACATGTCAGTTCTTGTGGAGGTGGCAAGATCGCCATCCAGGCAGACAACCCGGGAGTCCTGGCTGGCAAGTTCCACCAATGTCTCTCCAAATACAACTCGTTGAGATAGTTCTTGCGCCATTTCCAATCCTTTCCCTTACCCCTCTCGTCTGACCAGTTCAGCCAGAGCAAGTGTCAGTTCTTCGTCATTGGGCACCTTGGCATGCCATTGATATTTTCCTTCAGCAAATGACACGCCTTTGCCCTTCACGGTATGGGCAATGATGATGGTAGGCTTTCCCTTGACCATCTTGGCTTGATCAAAAGCATTTAAAATGGCGTTGAAATCGTGCCCATCGATTTCGATGACATGCCAGCCAAAAGCGGCAAACTTTTCCTCCGGGTGATCGATGGGGAGCAGAGGTTCGGGATATTGCCAGCCAAATTGTTGGACCTTGTTGTAATCCAAAATTGCAACCAGGTTATCCAATTGATAGCGGCTGGCAATGAATGCCGCCTCCCAAATTTGACCTTCCTGGGATTCGCCATCTCCAATCATGACATAGGTGCGAAACGACTTGCCAAGCACCCGGGCACCCAGCGCCATTCCAATACCAGCCGATAGCCCCTGCCCCAAGGAACCGCTCGACATATCCACACCGGGAGTTTGTTTCATATCGGGATGCCCCTGCATGCGGGAATCAATCGCATCAAAAGTCATCAATTCCTCCACGGGGAAATACCCTCTTTCTGCCAGGACAGCATACAAGGCAATGGCAGAATGTCCCTTGGAGAGAATAAAACGATCCCGGTCTTCCCATTGTGGGTGGACCGGGTCAATGTTTAACTCACGAAAATAGAGGGCGACAAGGAGTTCCACTGCAGAAAGCGGACCCCCAAAATGTCCACCCTTGGCATGGTGAATCGCCTGAACTATATCAATGCGAACACTCCGAGCAATTTCGATTAATTGCGGTATGCCGGGAATTGATGGATCGTTCATCAATGATCTCCTTTCTGTGATGAAGGTTGCTGAGTCGACCTGGGTTTACCAATAATCTACACGTGTAGATTTTTGGTAAAAATAAAAGAACCTTCTTGTTCTTTGTTCAATTAATGTGCGGGGAAAGTTGGACTTCAATATAATACACGAATTGTCTACACGTGTCAATAGGAAATGTAAATACTCATCCATGTTTAATGATACCCCTTACCCCATTCCTTATAATGATTTAACGATATTTAATCTGGATGAAAGGAGGTTGAAATGGCTGTTATTACCATATCCCGGGAACTCGGCAGCGGCGGAACCGAGATTGCCCAACTTGTGACAAAGAGCCTGTCCTATAAACTGATTGATAAAAATCACATTGAACATATTCTCAAACAATATGGCTTATTTAAATTTGGTGAACTGTATGACACCCCGGCAGGCATTTGGTCTCGCCTGGATTCCGACAATATACAATTAATCCAAATGCTCAATAAAGCCATTGCCGCAATTGCCAGACTTGATCGCGTAGTTATTCTGGGTCGGGGAGGGTTTGCCATCCTATGCGACTACCTGAATGTCCTCAATGTCCGCATCCAGGCTCCTTTTACCTACCGAGCCAAAAATATCATGCAGATTGAAAACATCACGGATCCAAAAATTGCTGCAGAGCGGGTGGCCGACAATGATCACGTTAGGGAAAGGTTCATCCAGACATTCTACAATGTTGAATGTGATTCCGCTGGTTGGTTCAATATCGTCATCGATACAAGCCGGATCCCTGTAAATACAGCAGTGCAATGGATCGTGGATGCAGCCAAACAACTGCCTGTTCCAGATCAAACAGGATTAACCACACAGGATATTGAAGTAGACCCTGTCATGGCAAAGGTGATCGCAGACCTGGATGTGTAAAACCAGTTGCAATCAAACAAATCATTAAGACTGAACCCTACCCGCAGGCGGTGGACCATCACTGATTCTTTGCATCATTCGGTCAACCGGCCAGTCACCCAACAAATGTCCGCCAAATACCTCCGGCACCAGGTGTTCAAGCCACCAGGTGTAGCCAAGGTTTTGATATTCCTGGATCAATTTCATGTCGTCATCGCAATCGTTCTTGGAATTCCCACGGCAAACCAAATCAATTGGATGGTTTGCATCCATGCGTGGAAGGATCCAGTTACTTATCGCCCGGTATTCCTCAAGTGCCTTTAGGGAAGGTGGATTCAGGTACGAGGGATCATTTGCAATGATGGGAAAGACGCCATCGTATCTTAATGCCCGAAGGATTGGCTTTTTGTGAGGCCATTTCCCTGCAATCCAGATGGGAATTCGCGGCTGCTGGAAAGGCTTGGGCAGGAATTGTTGATTCTCAACTGTGTAATGCTTTCCCTCCAGGGTATAGGGATCCCCGGACCATAATCCCGTCAGGATATCCAAGCCTTCATCCAGCATTTCCCCTCTAGCAACGGGATGATCAACCTCGCCAAATCGTTCCCATTCTGCCCCCACTCCACCAGACCCTGCGCCAAAAATCAACCTTCCACCGGAGAGATGATCGATGGACACAGTCTCACGGGCAACTTTCCACGGACGGCGTCTTGGTATTGGGGTTACCAATGCGCCAATACGGATCGTTGTGGTTTTCAATGCCATGGCAGCCAATGCCACCCACGGATCCACCATGATTCTGGAATATGCGTCACCAGCAATGTGATCCCAGATAAAAAAGCCGTCCCATCCGGCACGCTCAGCTTCTGCAGCCATATCTGATAAAACCCGTGCATCGCCAAAGGGTCCAAAATTAGGCGCATATAGAGCAAAACGCATATAATCTCCTTGACCTGATGGCTGCTTTGTAAATCACTCAATCATTATAATAGTTGATAACCCATTTGGAAATCCTGTTAAAGATAACAATGGTGGAAATGGTAAATTTTTGACTGTATTCAGATATAATTGCTTCATAGTGATTCAAATGAAAAAAGATTTCTAAAGGAGTTGGAAAATGAATAGAAAAGTTTTAAATTTCAGTCTACTACTTGTACTAGCTATGTCGCTTGCTTCTTGCAAAACTGCCTCTACGGCTTGTAAGGAGATCCTCTTTACCCATTCCTTCGTATCCGGCAATGGCTTTGAAGCTAATATCGTTGCTATCTGCCCTGATGAAACGTCTCCGCGCCAGATTACAACGAATGGCTTGTTGTACAGTACCAATCCCAACTGGTCTCCTGACAGGTCCAAAATTGCTTACCTGTCTGCTGCATCAGGGGCGCGACAGCTACACCTGATGGATTCTGACGGCAGTAATGACCGCCAAATTACCTCCGGTTCAGGTCTTGATGTTTCGGAGATGATGTGGTTGCCTGATGGAAATCGTATTGCTATGTTAGTGGCAGAGGCAGGAGAATGGCAATGGCAGGCTGTCGATGTACTCACAGGAGAAATCACCTCCCTTGATGCCTGGGCTTTTCAGTCCGACAGTATCTTATCGATGAGCCTGTCTCATGATGGCACCCGTTTTGCACATGTAGTGCGGGCAAACCCTGAGCAAGCGAACAGTCCGTCAAAACTCTACATTCAGGATATTGATGGCTCTAATCCTTTCGTGCTCGCAAACACCAAGGGGATCATCGATAGTCCAATATGGTCACCGGACGACAGTCAGATTGCTTTCATTTCCTGTGGAGAAAACGCTACTTGTGTTGAAAAAACCATCTATATGATTAACACGGATGGCAGCAACATCCATGAACTCACTACGACGGATCTCGATCCTTGGATGATCGCCTGGTCACCGGACGGAGAGTCGCTTGCCGTTATTGCTGATGATGAACTCTACACTGGTGGAGTACTCTACGAATTGGATATCAAGACTGGGAAAAGAACAGCGCTTTTCAAGCTTGAAGAACCGAGTATGATCTCACGACTTTCCTGGTAACATTCAACTTATTCAAGCCAGGACTCAAAACTTACCTTTCATTCTACCGGATTGTTTTTTAATATCGTAAAGGTTCTCACCAAGCTGTTGTAAAGTCTGTGGGATTTGATTATTCATTTGCAACGAAATTCAGTGATTCCGAATTTAGGCAGTAAGCAGGGTGCCCCTTGCAATAATGGCAAGAAATGAAGTATTGGGGTTGGCAAGGGTAAGGGGCTGGGTAATCGTGACATTGCCGTCAACCAGATACACAACCGAAACGCCGTCAGGAACAGTCAGTGTGCTTCCGTTGCCAAAAGTCAGATCACCAGTGGTGGTGTATACCGCAGAGCTTGCTGGGAAACTGGAGACTGTTCCAGCAGGAAGCGGGGTTCTGGTTGTTGTTGCCGCCTTGCGACGGTAGGATGCGTAAAAATTCTGTGCAGGATTAGTTTGATTTGTTACCCGCCATGCGGGAGTCGGGACAACGGAGAGGGAGCCGGCGCTTATTACTCCAGCAGTACCACCTGCTCCGAGAAGAGAATAGAGGCGGTTTGCCGCCGGAACGGTCGAGGGAATATAGGTCTGAAGTTCGCCTCCGGAATAGACATCGCCTTCCCGTGTTTGATGCCAGGGACCGGGTGGGCCAAATGCCACAAAGAAATTTCCGGTAACTCCAATTTCTGTAGGAGAAAAGGTAATGGAAGATGCTTGGCCGCTATCCCCATCGGATTTTGTCCAGCAGGTGGTGACGTATTGGTATTCCGGAGATGGAGGTGGGGCACTGACAATGTTATATGTACCAATTTGAACATTGGTCCAGGAAACATTGGGATTAGGAGATATAAGTTGTTTGCTGGAGAGTGAACTTGGTGATCCATTCATTGTAAACGTAACAGGGTACAGGTAGTTGCCTTGTGCGGGATTGGTAATATCACTGCAGTTTGCTGGCACAGTGGCAAAGTATTTTGCTGTTGCGGTAAGGGTGACGGAACAATCCCGGCTGCCGTTGCAGATTCCGTTGCAGTTGGGGTCAGTGCAGGTTTGGCCGATGCAGGTATTTGCCGCACAACTGCAGTCAGGAACACACGTTGTGGGTGCAGGGGTTCCGGGTGCAGGGGTACTGACGGGGGTACAGGTGTCGGATAAACACGATATTCCACCGCAGTTATCGATCCATTCATATGGGGCGGCACTGCCGTAGCGTGAACGGCAGGTCGGATCAATGGTATCACCGTTGCAGGTACGTGTATTTGGATGGCAAAATGGGGTGGGGACTAGAAAACCATTACATCCAGACCCATTACAATAGGTTAAATTATTACAGCATATTGGAACAATTGGAGGAGTTCTATCAAAATATGCTGGAATTTCTACAGTTTTAGTTCTGTCAGTCCAACAGTATATACGCATTTGGGGAACGGGGCATCTTGCAGTATCACATTCATTTTCACAATATCCTGATTCATTGCAATCAGTCTGTGAAGCATTACATCCAAGGCCGCAAGTGCTTATTTTTGCTCCTCTTACATAATTTGGACATTCGTAGATTCCATATTGTCCACTACCTGACGGGTATTCTATACAGCTTCGTGGAGATACAGGGCATTGTTTCGAACAAATCCCATTGATTGGCACTCCTTCAGTACATAAGGGGGGTCTACTACAAACGGGATCCCCAATATATCCACAATTCCTACACGTACCGTTCACGCACGATAATCCATAACAACATCCTGATCCGCATGCTTGTCCTTCATTACTGCAGCAGGTTTTCGTTCCTGCACAGGTTCCACCACAGCCATCATCACAGGTGCTCCCGGTACAAGTGTTAGAAGCACAGGAACAGTCCGCATTACACCGGCAACTTCCATCCCAACAATAACCATTGTCATAGTTGCACGCGTGGCACGTTCCCCAGTTCGTACCTTCACAGACTTTTAGTCCAGCTCTACCTGAGAGTGTAGTGCAACACGCTCGTTCACCTTCACTGCATTCCGCATGCGTGCAACTTCCACTTTCACATTGATTGGTATTGCATCCGATACACGTTCCCCAGTAACCACCATTACATACTTGTTGCCCTTCAAATCCTGCACCTGTTGTACAACATCGGGTGTCTCCACTGGTACATTCGGTATAGTAAAGTTCACACCCCCCTAATGGCTTAATGACACAGTCATCATACCCAATTCCACAGGTAGGGGCAGAATTACATGAGCATGTTCCATATCCAAACACGCATGAACATGCTGTGCATCGAGCATCTGCATGAACGGATGAAATGTGGGGGAGCACAACAAAAGAAAGGAGTCCGATAAGAAGGGAAAGGAAATACTGCATACCCTATGTTTATTTAACTACAGGGAAATACACAAAGCAAGAGTGGTAAAAAAAAGAACATGTTCAAATGGAGAAACCGCTGGTGTACAAACGTCAACATGTGATGAACGGTTATTTTGAAGGCATGCCTGAAATCATAAAATATTTTGCAGGAAATATTGATCGATTTAACCACTCGATATCTTCTTTGGTAATTTCATACGTCAACATCCGGCGTAATGCATCATGGAGACCGTTTTGTTGATTCTTTTGTATAAGCGCTGCTATATGTTTTGCTAAGGGATCAGTAAGTTCCGTTTGGGTAATTGGTTGGGATTTTGAAAATATGACGAAATCAATACTTGCTAAATTTTTTGCATTAGAAAATTGTAATTGGATGGGTTGTAGAGCAGGAATATTATTGATATTTGGACCAACAGGATAATCTTGCTGTAGCAATACTTCATCAACTACAAGAGTAATATAAACATACGATGTGCCAAATTCAGCAACTTTTGTATCAGGAACAACCCCAATTGGAAATCTAATGAGCTGCAATGTTGATCCGTCAGGCGTTTTCATGGTGCCGCATGCAAGTGCTTGGCCGCCGGTTGTTTTTGCTAAATCAAACACGGGAATATTCAGTGATGAAGTTTCCCAATTGTATTGATATGTAATAGGAAAAAAACGTTGTTCATTGGAAAGCATCATAACAGTCCTAATATTTAATCCGTCGTAATCATGCTGTTTTGGCGGTTCGGGTGGGGTTGTAGCCTGTAAAAAGGCGTTCCACGCGTTTTCAAATTCAGGATCATCAATCCAGGGAAGCTGTTGTTCAGGAGCAACACATTCTTCCCATATGGTCATTTCGGATAGTGGTTTATATGCATATGTTTTTGACAGTTCCAGTTTTTTCCCCTCAACTGTCAGATACTGGTCATTGGCTGCATCATACCAGGCAAGGATTTTCCCGGTTGCTTTATCTCGCCAGACATACACCATCCAGTTGTTTTGGGTCACAACTTCTCCTGTGGCATCTGCCGGAATTCCGGAAGGCCGTTGCAATTGGGTAAGTTTGTAGTTTGCCTTATCAAATTTTGAATTGGCGACAAGCTCCGAATACGCACTTGCATCAACAACATTCACCCATGTTTTCCCGCCATCTTTGGTTTTTTGCAACACCAGAGGGATTCCATCGCTGTTTCTGGCAATCACGCCCCAATGGTCTTGGTCCAGGACCCCTTCTATGGTGCAGCCGTTGTCACAGATGTCGCCAATCCGTGTTTCTATGGTGCGGAATTCAGACGCCACTGTCTTGTTTGATGACACCAATGTCGCAAAGTCTGTTTTCCGTTTCTCGAGTGTCTCATCGGTGAGGGGCTGATCAGAGATTGTCGTTGGGTATCTGGATGAGTCGGGTGTTGCTTTAACTGGTATTTCCGTTGGGGTGGGGGTAAGGGTAGGTGTTTTTGTGTGTTCCTTTGTCGCTGTTGGCAGCGGCGCGGTGAGCGCCGGTTTTGGCGTCTCTGTGGTTGGGGAAACGGTGGGGGAAATACCACCCGTACAGCCGGCCAGGATGAGCTGGATGGCGATGAGCGCACCTGCAGCTTTTGCAGAAATGGCATGGATGGATCGCCTAGGATTGGCACACGGTTTGTCGGTTGCAGTGGTTGTTGCTGTCATGGTTATCACCCTTTTGACGAATTGAGGGAAACTGGTGAAACTCCTGTTTGTCTAATTATACACCTGCCCAAAATAAAACGCCAGATTGCTCTGGCGTTTGTAGCGGGGAGTGGATTCGAATACCATCCCCTCCGCGGGGACCACTGACCTCTTT
>ENA-UOYA01002049-UOYA01002049.1-activated-sludge-metagenome-genome-assembly--contig:-NODE-2049-length-20166-cov-11.123713_pt1 | contig 20166 bp, 17 predicted proteins | sample MGYA00238163_ERZ764804 | MGnify/ENA primary metagenome ERZ764804 (study PRJEB28919, sample SAMN05720223) | activated sludge metagenome | isolation source: Anaerobic digester | place: Hong Kong... | reverse complement strand
CAACTCGCTGTCATCCGTTTCAGCTATAACTTTGAGTTTGGCAAGAGTTACCGTTCAGCGCAAAAGAGAATCAACAACAGCGACAATGAATCGGGCATATTGGATGCACAGAAATGACGAGGGGATTGTGTCAATGCCATTCAGATAAAATCATGTAATCATTTAAAATCCAATTGTTTACAATTCCGTATCTGTGTCAAGGCGGCATGGGGTATTGATTCGTCGAAATCAATAAGTTATCTTTGCAACCAGAAAACAGAACAAATTATGAACATAAAAACGGAAGAATTATGAAACAGTTGGATCATATCTGCATCAAACTGATGGCGACGGCGGCATCGCTATTGTTCATCAGTTGCAATCTTGCCAATGCGCAGGAGAGCGAACAGCAAGCAAACAAAACGCTGTCGCCATATTTCGTGGTCATCAGCGACAATCCCGAGACGGACAATCTGCCGCTGAAAGAAAATACGGTGAAGGCGGATATCATCGGTGCCATCGCCGACGTGAATGTGAGACAGACGTTCGTGAACAACGGTAAACACACGCTGGAAGCCATCTACACATTCCCGCTTTCGACCCGTGCCGCCGTCTACAGCATGAAGATGACCATCGGCAACCGCACCATCAGGGCGAAGATAGAAGAGAAACAGAAAGCGCGGAAGATTTATGAGAAAGCGAAATCGGAAGGCAAGCGCACCTCGCTGATGGAACAGAGCCGTCCGAACGTGTTTACCATGAACGTATCTAACATCATGCCTGGTGACACTATCGTGGTGGATTTGAAATACACGGAACTGCTCGTACCCGAAAAAGGGCAATACTCATTCGTTTATCCAACAGTCGTGGGACCGCGCTATTCCAACAAGAATGCTGCCGACGCCCCGCAGGAAGACCAGTTCGTCGCATCCCCTTATACCAAAGAAGGCGTGATGCCAACCTATAAATTCGGTTATGAACTGACCATCAACTCGGCGATTCCAATACAGAATATCAGTTGCACGACGCACAAGATGGACATCACCAACTATGGTTTGATGCGCTCTGTGGTCAGACTGGATCCATCGGAAACCAACGGTGGCAATCGTGACGTGATTGTCAACTATTCATTGCAAGGCGACAAGATTGCATCGGGCATGATGCTCTATCAGGGCAAAGACGAAAACTATTTCCTCCTGATGGTGCAACCGCCTAAGCAGGTGCTCAAAGAAAACATTCCGCCACGCGAATACATCTTTATCATGGATGTATCGGGGTCGATGAGAGGATTTCCGCTCGACGTGTCCAAAAAACTGATGCGCAACCTTATCCTCAGTCTCAAACCGACCGACAAATTCAATGTGGTGCTATTCTCAGGGGCATCGGCTGTGATGAGTCGCACATCCATTGATGCCACACAGGCGAACATCGAAAAGGCGGTCTGCTTCATCGATGCGCAGCAGGGAGGCGGAGGAACGGAAGTGATGGGCGCATTGAGGATGGCGTATGCCCTTCCGCGCACCGATCCCGACGTATCGCGCACGTTTGTTATAGCCACCGACGGATATGTGAGCGTAGAGCGGGAGGCCTTCGAACAGATACGCAAGAACAGCGGCGACACCAACTTTTTCAGTTTCGGTATCGGCAGCAGTGTGAACCGTTATCTCATTGAAGGCATGGCATTCGCGGGCAACGGTGAGCCGATGATTGTGACGAAAGATGAAGATGCAGAGCAGCAGGCGGAAAAGTTTCGCAACTATATCAACACACCAGTGCTGACACGCATCAAGATGAACAGTGGTACATTCCAGACTTACGATGTGGAACCGTCGGCGGTGCCCGACATGATGGCGGAGCGTCCTATTCTGATTTACGGCAAATATAAAGGCGAGCCCACGGGCACGGTGATGCTGACAGGCAAAATCGGACATAAAACCTATTCGCAATCATTCGACCTGTCGCAACTGAGACCACAAGACAACTATTCCGCCCTGCGCTATCTGTGGGCGCGCGAGCGCATCAAATATCTCGACTATCTGGTAAAATCAGATAATGGCAGAGGTGATTCCACCACCATCAAAGAGATTACTCGACTGGGACTGAAATATAATCTGATGACCAACTATACATCCTTCGTTGCCGTGGATGAGCGAGTTGTGAACAAAGACGGGAAAATGATCACCGTACAACAGCCGATACCATTGCCACAAGGCGTGCCCGACAGTGCCGTGGGAGAAGAAAATGAAATGAACGCTGTAACGAGGGGCGCTATTGGTTGCTACAGTGCGAGAGGTAATGAATGTGCAGAAAAGTACAAGGTTCAGTCCTATATCAATACACCTCATGAAGAGGAAGGCAGCAAGGTGTTTGACGTGGTGGAACAGATGCCGTCGTTCCCCAGTGGAAATGCGAAGCTGACGGAATATCTGAAAATGAACATTCGTTATCCCAAGTCGGCTCAGGAAAATGGAATACAAGGGCGCGTGATCGTGAGCTTTGTCGTGGAAAAAGACGGTAGCATATCTCATGTGAAAGTTACGAGGAGTGTAGACCCTGTACTAGACGCCGAAGCGGTACGTATCGTGAAGCGGATGCCAAAATGGATTCCAGGCAAACGAAACGGAAAAAATGTGGCAGTGAAATACAGCGTGCCAATCTCTTTCCACCTTTAATAAATAGTGATTTGCAGACCATCATTAAGCCTTGTAACATATAAAAAAGAGCTTTGACACCACGTCAAAACACAAAATATGAAGAAAATGGATAGAAAATCAATAAAAAATGATTATCTATTCATTTTTTTATTATCTTTGCACTATATATAAAGGCTTAATCACTATATCGGCCTTAAAGAAGATGACAGATGCAAAACACAATAGACCGACTGAGAAACGAACACACTCTCACGGCCAATGAATATAAACAGCTGTTGAACTGTGCCGATGCAGACGAATATCTGCACGAAGAGGCACGGCGCGTGGCATTGCATCATTTCGGTAATAAAATATTTATCCGCGGGCTCATTGAAATAAGTAATCATTGCAAGAACAACTGCTTCTATTGCGGCATACGCAGAGACAACAAGCGTGTGGCGAGATACCGGTTGGACAAGGCGACAATCTTGGACTGTTGCACACGGGGATATGCACTTGGATTCCGCACGTTCGTGCTACAAGGCGGTGAAGACCCTGTGCAGAATGACGACTGGGTGGAAGACGTGGTGCGCTCTATTCGCGCTGTCTTTCCCGATTGCGCCATCACACTCTCGCTAGGAGAGAAATCACGCGAGGCTTATGCGCGATTTCACAATGCCGGAGCCGACCGTTATCTGTTGCGCCATGAGACTTTCGATGACGCCCATTATCGTTCGCTCCATCCCATAGAAATGTCAAGAGACCATCGTTTGCACTGTCTGCTTTGGCTGAAAGCCATCGGCTATCAGACAGGCACGGGCATGATGATAGGCAGCCAGGGGCAGACAACGGACAATCTGGTGGACGACATCCTGTTCATCGAACAACTGAGACCGCAGATGATAGGTATGGGTCCGTTCATACCGCACCACGACACGCCGCTGGCAATCGAACCGCCAGGCAGCACGGCGATGACGCTGAAACTGATATCCATCTTCCGGCTCATCAATCCGCGCGTGCTGATACCAGCCACCACGGCGCTCTCCACGCTGATGAAAAATGGACATCAAGCGGGAATCATGGCAGGTGCGAACGTGATTATGCCAAACCTTTCGCCAATGGAAGACCGCAGTAAATATGCGCTCTATGACAATAAAGCATTCCTGAACTCCGAAGCTGCCGAGGGTTTACAACTCTTGCGCAGGGAAATGGAAGAGATAGGATATGAGATAGTGACAGAAAGAGGGGACTACTAAACATCCCCGATTCCTCCCGAGGGAGGTTTTTAAATTAAATACTATGTACAACGTAAATTCAACAAAAGCCGAAGAATTTATCGACGACCAAGAAATCATGGAGACTTTGGCGTATGCCGAGGCCAACAAAAGTAATCGACAACTGATAGAACAACTGATAGATAAAGCTGCTCTGTGTAAAGGACTTACCCATCGCGAGGCTGCTGTGCTGCTGGAGTGCGACCAACCGGATTTGGTGGACCGCATCTTCAAGATGGCCGAGGAAATCAAACTAAGATTCTATGGCAACCGTATCGTGATGTTCGCACCGCTCTACCTTTCAAACTATTGCGTCAACGGGTGTGTGTATTGTCCTTATCATGCAAAGAACAAAACCCTTGTGCGCAAGAAACTCACACAGGAGGAAATCGAGCGCGAGGTGATTGCCTTGCAGGACATGGGGCATAAGCGCCTGGCTCTGGAAACAGGCGAACATCCCACGATGTGTCCTATCGAATATGTGCTGGAGTCTATCAACACCATCTATAACATCCACCACAAGAATGGCGCTATCCGCCGCGTGAATGTGAACATCGCTGCCACAACGGTGGAGAATTATCGGAAGTTGAAGGAGGCTGGCATCGGCACGTACATCCTGTTCCAGGAGACATACAACAAAAAGAATTATGAAGCACTGCATCCCACGGGCCCCAAGAGCAATTATGCTTATCACACAGAGGCCATGGACCGTGCACAGGAGGGCGGCATCGACGATGTAGGCTGCGGCGTGCTATTCGGACTGACATCCTATCGCTACGATTTCGTGGGACTGCTGATGCATGCCGAACATCTGGAAGCCCGTTTCGGTGTGGGCCCGCATACCATCAGCGTACCGCGCATCCGTCCTGCCGATGACATCAATCCCGAAGACTTCCCCAACGGAGTGCCTGATGATAAGTTCCTGCACATCGTGGCAGTGATTAGGTTGGCAGTACCTTACACAGGAATGATTATTTCCACACGCGAGTCACAAGAGGTAAGACAGAAAGTGCTCGCCATCGGAATCTCGCAAATCAGCGGCGCTTCACGTACCAGTGTGGGCGGATATGTAGAGCCAGAACCTGAGACGGCACAATTCGATACCAACGACCGCCGTTCGCTTGACGAAGTGGTGGAATGGCTCATCGACTTGGGTTATATTCCTAGCTTCTGCACCGCTTGTTACAGAGCAGGACGTACGGGAGAGAGATTCATGAAGATATGCAAGTCGGGACAAATCCACAACTGTTGTACGCCGAACGCCCTGATGACGTTGAAAGAGTATCTCATGGACTATGCCAAACCGGAGACCCGCGCCAAAGGCGAAAAGCTGATAGAGCAGGAACTGAAGAAGATTCCTAATGAGAAAGTTCGCGAAATAGCGACACGACATATCAAAGAAATAGAAGAAGGACAAAGAGACTTTAGGTTCTGAGAAAATGGATAATGATGAATGAGACAACCCCTCAATCCAACCGATTGCACATTATTCTGATTGGCAAGCGCAATAGTGGCAAATCGTCGCTGATGAATGCACTTACGGGTCAGCAGGCGGCAATTGTGTCGGACATACCTGGTACCACCACCGACCCTGTGGTGAAGGCGATGGAGATACACGGCATCGGTCCGTGCGTGTTCATCGACACTGCTGGCATCGATGATGATGGCGAGTTGGGCTGTCAACGGGTGGAAATGACGATGAAGTCATTGCAGAAAGCCGATATCGCATTACTAGTCTGTGAAGCTGGACAGAGCGACGTGCTATCTACATGGTCGGCGAAACTCAAGGCGATGAAGATTCCTGTAGTCCCGATATTAAATAAGGTGGACTTGCTGATAGATGCAGAGCGTGAAGCGACGGATATGGAACAGCAATGCGACATCCGCCCGATTATGGTGAGTACGAAGTCGAAACAGGGTATCGACAATGTACGCCAGGCCATCATCGAGGCCATGCCCGAAGACTTTGACGCACCGTCAATCACGGGTAGTCTGGTTGAGGATGGTGACTTGGTGCTATTGGTGATGCCACAAGATATTCAAGCCCCCAAAGGCAGACTCATTCTGCCACAGGTGCAGACGTTGCGTGAACTGCTCGACAAGAAATGCGTGGTGATGAGTTGCACCACCGATCTACTATCCATAACATTGAAAATGTTGTCTCGTCCACCGAAGCTAATCATCACAGACTCACAAGCCTTTAAGGCGGTGAATGAACTGAAACCCGATGAAAGTCTGTTGACATCATTTTCAATACTTTTCGCCGCATACAAAGGTGACATCCATTACTTCGCAGATAGTGCTAAAGCCATCGCCCGATTGCATCCTGATTCCAAGGTGCTGATTGCCGAAGCGTGTACACATGTGCCACTGACCGAAGATATCGGAAGGGTGAAAATTCCCCGACTGTTGCGCAAACGGGTAGGGGACAGCCTTCAAATCGACATCGTATCAGGTAGCGATTTTCCTGAAGACCTGTCCGTCTATGACCTCGTCATCCATTGCGGCGCGTGCATGTTCAACCGCAAATACGTACTTCACCGTGTGGAACAAGCTCGCCGGCAAGGTGTCCCGATGACCAATTATGGCATCGCCATCGCATGGATGAATGACCTCACCCCGACCATCAATGGTCTTTAGAGAGGAACAAAATAACTACTCTTGATGAAAAGATATGAAATAAATTGATAAGACATAAACAATCATGACCCGCCAGGCACTCCCCTCCATGGGAAGGGCCGGATGAGGTCCCAATTTTATACTATGATGAAGATATTATCAATGCAAGATCTGGAAAAGGTCAAGAAAAGCGCTCAAAGCCTATTATGCTTGCGCGAAGAGAGCGACAAGGAGGCAGCTAAGGAAAGCTGTGGCCTGGCTCTAGGAACACAGCATCTACAAATTCTCACTTGCGGAGGTACGGGATGCAAAGCCTCAAACAGTCGTGCCATTGCCGAAAACCTGAACAAATGCATTCAGGAAAACGGCATTGCAGACAAAGTGGAAGTCATCACCACTGGATGTTTCGGTTTCTGCGAGAAAGGCCCTATCGTGAAAATCATTCCCGATAATACTTTCTACACACAGGTGAAGCCCGAAGATGCAGAGGAGATTGTGAAAGAACACATCATCGGCGGCAAAAGAATCGAACGTCTGTTGTTCGTTGACCCGAAGAACGGGGCAAAGGTGAGTGATTCAAAACACATGGACTTCTATCGGAAGCAAAAACGTATAGCGCTGCGCAATTGCGGTTTCATCAATCCTGAAAATATCGAAGAGTATATCGGTCGCAACGGATACATGTCATTGGCAGAATGCCTGCTCAACAAAACACCCGAAGAGGTGATTGATATTGTGAAACGTTCGGGCCTCCGTGGTCGTGGCGGCGGCGGTTTCCCTACAGGTAAGAAATGGGAACTGACCCACAAGCAACAAGCCGATGTGAAATATGTGGTGTGCAATGCCGATGAAGGCGACCCAGGTGCATTCATGGACCGTTCCATCATGGAAGGCGATCCGAATTCCATTGTCGAGGCTATGGCCATCTGTGGTTATGCCATCGGTGCCTGCCACGGACTGATCTATATACGTGCCGAATATCCTTTGGCCATCCATCGTCTGCAAGTGGCTATCAAACAGGCTAACGAATGGGGATTGCTAGGAAATAACATCTTCGGTACCGATTTCAATTTCGATATCACATTGCGCTACGGAGCAGGTGCTTTCGTCTGCGGTGAGGAGACAGCGCTCATCCATTCCATGGAAGGAAAACGCGGCGAACCTACACTGAAGCCGCCGTTCCCTGCCGAGTCAGGTTATAAAGGTAAACCGACCAACGTGAACAATGTGGAGACGTTTGCCAACATTCCCGCCATCTTCGAAAACGGACCGAAATGGTTTGCATCCATCGGCACCGAAAGATCGAAAGGTACGAAGGTGTTCGCACTCGCTGGAAAGATTAACAATGTGGGACTGATTGAAGTTCCGATGGGAACTACTCTGCGTGAGGTGATTTACGAAATCGGTGGTGGCATCAAAGGCGGAAAGAAATTCAAGGCCGTGCAGACCGGTGGACCGTCGGGCGGTTGCCTAACAGAGAAGCACCTCGACCTGCCCATCGACTACGACAACCTGCTGGCTGCCGGTTCCATGATGGGATCAGGTGGAATGATTGTCATGGACGAGGACGACTGCATGGTGTCCGTCGCCCGTTTCTATCTTGATTTTACAGTTGGAGAATCGTGTGGAAAATGCGTGCCCTGTCGTATAGGCAATAAACGTCTATTGGAAATTCTCAACAAGATAACCGAAGGCAGAGGAACCGAAGAGGATTTGGAAAAACTTGAAACACTGGGCAAAGTCATCAAAGACACAGCACTCTGCGGACTCGGACAGACATCACCCAATCCGGTGCTCTCTACGCTCGATAATTTCCATGACGAGTATTTGGAGCACGTAAGAGACAAAACCTGTCGCGCCAAACAGTGCAAGTCGATGCTCTCTTATTATATCAATCCAGACATTTGCGTGGGGTGTCATCTCTGTGCAAAGAACTGTCCTGCTGATGCTATCTCAGGTATTCCGCGCAAGCCACACACCATCATACCCGATAAATGTATCAAATGCGGTATGTGTATGTCGCGTTGTAAATTCAAGGCTATAACCATTTGTTAATCCCGACGACTATGAACCAGAAACCAATAACATTGCAAATCGATAATCATTCGATTACTGTTCCCGACGGAACGACCATTCTTGATGCTGCAACAGAAATAGGTATCAGTATCCCTACATTATGCCATATCAAACTGAAAGGCACTTGCGTGGATAATCATCCAGCTTCATGTCGCCTCTGTGTGGTTGAAGTGGATGGCAGACGCAACCTCGCACCATCATGTTCCACGAAATGCACCGATGGCATGGTGGTACATACAAGTTCTCTCCGTGTGATGCGCGCTCGCCGCATTGTGCTCGAACTGATACTTTCCGACCATCCCAACGAGTGCCTCACTTGTCCGAAATCGGGCAACTGTGAACTTCAGAATCTGGCAATACGATTTAAAATCCATGAGACTCCTTTTGCTGGTGGCGAACTGTCGCAACGCAAGAAAGAGGTCACGACGTCCATCGTCAGAAACATGGACAAGTGCGTATTCTGCCGCAGATGTGAAACGATGTGCAACGATGTGCAGACCGTTGGTGCGATAGGCGCGATAAAACGTGGATTCAACACAACTATCGCCCCGGCTTTCGACAAGAAGTTGAGTGAGAGCGAATGTACTTATTGTGGACAATGTGTGGCAGTATGTCCGGTAGGAGCTCTCACCGAGCACGACAACACTAACCGACTGCTCGAAGATTTGTGCAATCCCGATAAGACGGTCATCGTGCAGACTGCACCCGCCGTACGCGTGGCACTAGGCGAAGAGTTCGGTTATCCTGCAGGAACTATCGTCACTGGAAAGATGGTGAGTGCTCTGCGGGAATTGGGATTCAAATATGTGTTCGATACTGATTTCGCTGCCGACCTCACCATTATGGAAGAAGGTTCGGAACTGCTTGACCGACTGACGCGCTTCCTCGACGGTGATAAGACGGTGTGTCTGCCTATCCTCACATCCTGTTGCCCTGCATGGGTGAACTTTTTCGAACATCAGTTCCCCGACTTGCTCGATATCCCATCCACAGCCCGTTCCCCGCAACAGATGTTCGGTTCCATCGCCAAGACTTATTGGGCCGAAAAGATGAACATCCCGCGCGAGAAACTCATCGTGGTTTCCATCATGCCATGTCTGGCTAAGAAGTATGAATGCGACCGAGATGAATTCAAAGTGAACGGTAATCCTGATGTTGATTACTCCATCACCACCCGCGAACTCGCCGCACTCATCAAACGTGCAAACATCGGTTTCCGACTACTGCCAAACAGTGATTTCGATGTGCCATTGGGCGAATCTACTGGTGCCGGAGCTATCTTTGGAGCCACTGGCGGCGTCATGGAAGCAGCCTTGCGCTCGGCTTACGAGTGGTACACGGGCAAGACATTGGAGAATGTGAACTTCGAATCGGTGAGAGGATTGGAAGGTATCCGCCGAACCACAATCGACCTGAACGGGTTCCAGTTGAAAGTGGGCATCGCCCATGGACTGGGTAATGCACGTCACCTGCTCAACGAGATACGCAAAGGCAACAATGAATATCATGTCATCGAGATTATGGCATGTCCTGGTGGATGTATCGGTGGTGGAGGTCAGCCTCTGCATCATGGCAATTCGGAGATTTTGTATGCACGGCAGAGAGCCATCTATGCCGAAGACGCACAGAAGCCATTGCGCAAATCACATGACAATCCCTATATACAAAAACTGTATGAAGAGTTTTTGGGCAAACCACTTGGCGAGAAAGCGCATCTCTTGTTGCACACTCATTATTTCAATAAATCTATCGATTAACTTAGAGAGGAATTATTATGCAAAACGCGAAAATAGCTTGTACGGTGATGGCTCAGATAAAATCCATCTGCGACAAACACGGCAACGATGCCGGTGAACTGATAAATATATTGCATGAGACACAGAATCTTTTAGGTTATCTGCCCGAAGATGTTCAGCGCATCGTGGCGGAGAAGTTGGAAATACCTGTGTCGAGAGTTTATGGTGTGGTCACATTCTATGCTTTCTTCACCGAAAAGCCCAAAGGCAAATATCCCATTTCCGTCTGTCTTGGAACGGCTTGTTATGTGCGTGGTTCCGAGAAATTGCTCGATGAGTTTAAGCGAATCCTCGGCATCGAAGTGGGCGAGACTACGCCCGACGGAAAATTCTCTCTCGACTGCCTGCGGTGTGTGGGTGCCTGCGGTCTGGCTCCAGTGGTGATGATTGGCGAAAAAGTCTACGGTCGATTGCAAGCCACGGAGGTGAGAAAGATACTTGATGAATTGAGTGAATAGTTCCTTTTAATTGATAATAAAGGAATTATAACAGTTTTCATACAAAAGAGAGAACTCGCAGGCTATACATTACATAGTCTGCGAGTTCACTTTTTATATCTGTTCCTTTTGTTACAATGAAGCAGTCCCAAGTCTGCGAATGACCGCATTGTATTCGTCAATCATCTGAACCATGGCCTCGGAGACAGTCTGAATCTGCTTGATAGACGATGCGATTTGTCCAATCTCCAACTCACCGTCATCCAGTTCTCCTTCGAATATTCCTTTCTTGGTACGCCCTTTCCCAATTATCTCACGAAGTTCATCTATTATCGCGCCACTTTTTTCAGCATTGTCGATAAGCTGAAAGAAGTCGTTCTTGATCATTCTTGTGGGCGAAATCTGTTTCATCGTGAGTTGTGTGTCCCCCTCATTCAGATTCAGACACCGCTGTTTGAACGCATCGCTCGCCGAACTCTCCACCGTTAATGCGAAACGCGTACCCATCTGGACGCCGTCGGCACCGAGAGCCATTGCGGCAGCGATTGCCTCGCCGGATGCAATGCCGCCCGCAGCTAGCAGTGGCTTTGAAGTGATTTTGCGCACTGCTGGAATCAGGCACATCGTGGTAGTCTCTTCACGGCCATTATGTCCGCCCGCTTCAAAACCTTCTGCCACGATAGCATCCACACCGGCTTCTTCGCATTTCCGCGCAAACCGTGTACTGGCAATCACATGACCAACGATGATTCCATGGTTGTGCAATTTGCCTGTCCACATTTTTGGATTACCCGCTGATGTGAAGACGATTTTCACGCCTTCATTGATGACGATATCTATGATGGTGTCTATCTCTGGATACATCAGAGGGATGTTCACGCCGAACGGTTTATCTGTAGCCGCCTTGCATTTCTGTATATGTTCGCGCAACGTTTCAGGATGCATCGACCCTGCACCAATCAGTCCTAACCCGCCAGCATTACTAACTGCCGACGCAAGTCGCCAGCCACTGCACCAGACCATTCCGCCTGCCACAATCGGATATTTAATTCCGAAGAGTTCACATATTCTATTCATAGCCATTTGATTTATGCTGCGAAGATAATGATATTTTTGCAAATGGCATTGCTAGAACTGAAAACTTTTTTATTTCACCAACACCTTTTTCGTTGACCCGTCACTCATCTTGATGATATTCAAGCCTTTTGTTGGCTGTTCCAACTTCATGCCCGTGGCAGAATAGCGTGCCACCTCGGTGGCATTACTGCTTGCTGTTGTCGTTTCTATGCCGGCAGCAACGGCGGCGACACATGATTTCACCCATGCGATGAAGTTGGTTTCGGCAGCGGAAGTGCCTTCGTCTTCTGCCTCTGCGTGGGCAATGCCCCAGATGGTCTCAAAATTCACATCCTTCACACCGCTGTAGTTCTTCAGTGCAAGTGCTAGATTCGTTTCTGTGCATAGTGCGGTATCCGACTGTTTGATACCAGTTCTGATGCGCCAATATGGAGCTACCGTGGAACTGCCTGCACCGCCACCATTATAATATGTGCTGTTGTTGATGAGATAATAGAGTGGGGTGTACATCATCAGTCGAGTGTTCACATCTTTGCCTACCGCGTCAACATTGGTGCTGGCAAGAGACGAAGTGAAAGAGCTATAGTAACTCGAAGCATACGTCTTGACCAAATCTGCTAAGGCTGAATCAAAATGTCCTGCCGTACCCGATATGCCGAAAAGCGTATTCTCTGGATTGCTCATCGACGCATAACCGTCGAAAGCACCGAGTCCCTTAGTGGCTGTTTTATTGCTCGATGTGAACGAGTTTAATGCCGATGCGTCTGTCGTGCTATACGAAGAAAGACTTGCAGAGTTGTAACTGTTGTATCGGCTCACGGCATCATTAATGACGCCCATGATATATGAATAATAAGAACCTGATTGATAATATCCGTCGGATGTAGATGAGAGCGTAAGAGTCTCGCCAGTATCAGGATTTTTAAGTCCAATACTATTGATATATGTGGCAAAAGATGCGGCCAGTCCCTTGCTGATACTTGCATCTGCCGTGGAGAGGCCACTGCGTGTAAGTCCCATATTCCATTCATAAGCGCCGTCGGCTTCATCGAGATTGGTAATCGGACACCAGCATTGGGAACCGCAAACGTCGTCTTTATAATCCATATCGGCACCGATGGCATTCAGATAGGCATCATAGAGAGAACTGTTGCCTGATGCACCGAGCAGGGCACTCTGTGCACCGCCGCCGCTCATTCCGAAAGAAAACATGCAGTTCACGTTTCCTGGTACGGCATTTTGCTCTGCCTGGAGATAACGATAATATCTGATTGCCGCTTTCAAGTCGGTCACGCCTGAGGGCGCGCCTTCCGATTTGCTACGGCAACCGGGCCAAAGATAGATATACCCCGCATTGGTATAGGAGGCAACCGAACTGCTGGAGCCCGATGGCGCGGATTGCGCTGCATATCCAGGAGTGTTCACCGGTATCACGATTGGTGCGGTGGATGCGGTATAACCGCTCACCGTGGCAGTGGTGTTGATGGTGCAAGTGTAAGTGCCATCACTATTTGCTGTCGCATTCATATATGCTTCGGGTACATAGATTCCCATCTGTTCATAACTGGATGAGGCTGGTGTGGAGCAGTAATACAGTCCCACGATATAATATACTTTATTGGTGGAATCGTATTGCCACAATGAGTTGATAGCCTTTTTGAAAGCATAAGTTGTGGATGCGCCACTGGAACTGCTACCACCAGAGAAACCTCCGCCATTTGGTTGTGCAAATGTGAATACGGAGAACATCATTACAGAAATAAAAGTAACAAATCTTTTCATTTTAAATCGTATTTTTAGTTATATATTGATTTTATCGTTTTACATAAATCCTACCGCATAAAACAAAAGATGACCTACCCAAATGAACGAATATTCAACTATTTTAACTTCGTTGAAGATTAATTTACCGCTTTTCGAAAGAAATGGATGTTATTTCATTCTTCAACAAATAAGAATTATCCAACATTCGGTGCATACTATCAAAATTTTCATTATCTTTGCAAGAAAGTAGACATTGAGAATATGGGCATCATCAAATTTATCAAGAACTGGACATTGCCAGTGTCGATGGCAATGGGAGCCATCATCTATCTGATATTCGGTTTTACACCTGCACTCGCTAGCGCGGCAACATTCTTCTCGCCCATATTCGACACAATCCTGCCCCTGTTCATGTTTCTGATACTCTTTGTGACATTCTGCAAGGTGGACTTCCGCAAGCTTATCCCCGTGAAGTGGCACTTCTGGGTATGTGTGTTCCAAGTGATATTTGTGTTTATCATCGTGGCTCTGGTGATGGAATATCACATGCAAGGCAAAAGTCTGATATTGATGGAAGCCTTGCTCACATGCATCATCGGGCCGTGTGCCGCTGCTGCTGCCGTGATTACACAGAAGTTGGGCGGCAGTCTGGAGGAGATGACCACCTATACTTTCATTTCCAACTTCCTCACGGCTATCCTCATCCCCATCTGTTTCCCGATGATAGACAAGGCTGCCGACATCTCATTCATTGCGGCATTCATGAAGATATTGTATGAGGTGTGCATCGTATTGCTGGTGCCTATGCTGCTGGCATTCATCGTGAAGCACACGATGAAGCGGTTCCACCATTGGCTGGTGGGCGTGAAAGACCTGTCGTATTATCTCTGGGGCGGTTCGCTGATGATCGTCACGGGCACCACGGTAAAGAACATCTGCAATGCCAGTGCTTCCGTGCCGTTCCTGCTCACCATCGCGGCGCTCGGACTTATCGTTTGCATCATCCAGTTTTCTGTGGGCAGATTCATCGGACATTATTTCGACAGTACGGTGGATTCGGGTCAGGCTCTCGGTCAGAAGAACACTGCCTTCGCTATCTGGATTGCATACACTTATCTCAATCCCCTCTCGTCTGTAGGTCCCGGTTGCTACATCCTCTGGCAAAACATCATCAACAGTGTGGAGATATGGATGTACAGGAAGAAAGGGCTGGAAAGGGCGGCTTAAATCTGAATTGAGAATTGAGAATTGAGAATTATGATTACTCTCTTTGATTGTGAACTTTCTCTTATTGAGAATTGAAAATTATGATTAGACTAATGTAAAATATAAACTTATCAATAAATCGACAAACGAAATGAAACGAATCATTCTGGCAACAATCATTGCACTCACAATGACTATCAGTGCAACAGCCCAAAACCTACAGAAAGGCAACTATGGATATCTCTATTGCCACATGAGCGACAATGGCGAGTGGACGGCATTCGCAGTGAGTCGCGACGGATATAACTATCATGATATCATGGGTGGTAAACCCATCTTCGACCCCGAACAGCACGCACGCATTGAGGGCGGCACGCGCGACGCTTTCATCACCCGCGCTTATGACGGCAAAGGATATGTGATGGTGACCACGGACATGTGCGTGCGCAAATCGCACATCTGGGACAACTACGGTATCGACCTGTTGAAGAGCAACGACCTGATTCACTGGACATCCGTGACCTTCGACTACCGCAAGGGCGAGGGCATCTTCTGTGACCCGAAGTCGCCGTCGCCATACAAAGACTTCTCGACCATCAACCGTGTATGGGCGCCGCAGATATTCTGGGACCCCAACTATACATGGGATAACGGCGACAAGGGCGGATACATGATTTATTATTCCATGCTGAACCGCCCCGAGGAGAAATACGACCGCATGTATTACAGTTATGCCGACAAGAGTTTCACCCGGCTCACCAAACCGCGTGTCCTCTTCGACTGGGGGTATGCCACCATCGACGCTGACATCAACTACATCCCCGCCGACGGTCTCTATCATCTGCTCATCAAGAAGGAGGGTGGGCATCCGGGCATCTATACTGCCACATCCAAATCGCCCACCAGCGGTTGGAGCGAACCCGTGGAAGACGACTACGTAAGCTTCGAAGGCAATAAGAAGTGCGAAGGTTCATCCGCTTTCCAACTCATTGGTGACAAAACATGGCGCGTGGCTTATGTGGAGTATTCTTCACATCCGCACCGCTACCGCATCTGCCAGGCTGATGAACATCTGCGCAACTTCCACGACCCTGTGGACATCAAGGGTGTGACGGGTCCGCAGCACGGCTCTTTCATGCGTATCACAAAGGCAGAATATAAACGACTGATGAAATTAAATTCTCAATTAAAATGAACATTCAACACGCACAACTCATCAGCGCAATGATCGCCTACGATAGAGGCGACCCGATGCGCATACAGCACTTCATGAAAGTGCATGATTTCGCCACGACGATAGGTCTGCTCACGGGTATCGACTCCGACACCCAATTTCTGCTGGAGACCGCCGCGATCGTTCATGACATCGGTATCCACGTCAGCGAACAGAAATACGGTTCATGCAACGGGAAGTATCAGGAGAAGGAAGGACCTGCCGAGGCCCGCAAACTTCTGACTGAAGTGGGCGGTTACACGGAACGTCAAATCGCACGTGTTTGTTATCTCGTGGGTCACCACCATACTTACACCGACATCGACGGCATGGACTATCAGATTCTCGTGGAAGCGGATTTTCTCGTAAACATCTACGAAGACAATCTCTCCGACCATGCCATCGCAAGCACGCGTGAGAAGATTTTCAAGACTGCAGCGGGACTAAAAATGCTCGATGACATGTTTATAAAATAACAACCTATAACACCAACGACCATGGACAATAGCAACAGAAACACCTCGGACATCAAAGATATATGACGCATGAAACCACCATGGGTAAACATATAATGTTCGGCATTCGGGAAAATTTGAACGAACTGCCTAAATTCAGTTTCGATCCTGATGCAGGACCTATTGTCCATGGATTAAGTGCATCGGGCACTGCATGGGCCATCGGTGCAGCTACCTACTTTGGAGATTGGGAATACCGCAGTAAGATACTCCGTACTGCCGAATTTGCTGGTTGCACGCAGCATGGTAAAGGAGAACGTCATTATCGGCTTAGCGAGATCGCAATTGTAGGCGAAGCTGTCGCTTTAGCCATGAAGACTAATTCACATCAGTGAGATATGGTAAATAAAACAGGAAGAAAGATTATCAGAACTTTGGAGAAATGGACCGAACCCATCACTCGGAAGCTATGGGGATGCAATGGCAATGAGGCATTGGTACACCTGCTGCTATGTTGCTGTTTCATCAAACATAAGATGCAAGTAAAGGTGGAAATGCCGGAATTAGCTCGCAACTCTAAATACATTCTGGTAGACTTTGTTCTACCTAACTATAAAAGTGAAGAAGTATGGATAGAATACAATGGCTCGCAGCATTATCACTACAATGGCCGTTATCAGCGTAGTCAGCAAGATTTCGAACACCAGCAAAGGCGTGACCGAGTGATGAGAGCTTATTGCGAAACTCATCATATTCGTTTAATCGAAATCAAACATAGCCTGAACTATATTGGTAACCTATGGAGGCTATTTAAAAGTCTATAATTTAGTGGGGATGAAGAAGATTAATCAAAAGAAAATTATTATCTTTGTACAATGGAACAGTCCCAATTATTATCATTAGCCAAAATAGTACTGCCTTCGTATGTACTTGATTATTTCAACATAGTGAGCGTAGCAAGCACGCGCGAGAAAATTTTCAAGACCGCGGCAGGACTGAAAATGCTCGATGACATGTTTATAAAATAATAACCTATAACACCAACGACCATGGGCAAGAAAAAAGACAACACCCCGGATGATAACGATATTTTCGGGAAAGCGTTAGAGATGGCTCTCAACAGTTTGAGTGAAAGCCAACGTGAAAATTTGATGGATTACATCCAAGAGCATGGAGCCGACAGTCTGTTCTCAGGGCCCAATCCTATTTATCAGTACAAGAGACCCGACTATGCAAAAGATATTAAACCGATAGCCGAGTATCTCCAACTTTTATGGGACAGCGAAGACGATGACTTGATGGATTTGTGCAGTGCCGTTGGTACAGTCTGTGATGGAAAACCAAAGGATGAAATAGAAAAAGATGTGCGCAACTACATCCTGAATGTGTTCGTCGACTTTTACAAAAACGATGATGATATTTTCGCGAGCAGACTCACAACGGCTTTTTGGATATTGGAACATTACCATCTGGCATCTTGTCTTGACATCGTTTTGGAGGCATTGCGACAGAATCAGGAATTTTATAACTGCTATTTTGATATCAACAGAGAGGAAACCGTATCCATCGTTTATCAACTGGGCAAAGACCAACTGCCCCGCCTCTTAGACTTTATGAAAGAGAGCAATCTGATACCAGAGGGACGGACAATTGTGTTTGATGCTGTGGCACATCTGTATCTTGCAGAACCAGCACGCCAACTCGAAACGGCGCAATGGCTGTGTGATGCACTGAACCACTTCTGCGACGCTTCTGAAGAAGATGTATTTGAACCCAACATCGACCATTATGCATTTACGTTGCTTACGATACAAGCCCGCGAGGCGCTTCCTATTATGAAGAAACTTTATGAACGTTTCGAGGTACCCGCATTGGAAGTCCCAGGCGGATACAAGGAACTTGCCAAAGCAATGAATGGCAATGATGAAGAAGAGCGTTGCCGTTATTATAGTGTGGACGAATGGATGAAATTCGTGCCTGACGAAGATGACGATGACGACGAATTATTTGATGGCGACGATGATGATTTTGAAACGTTCATAGAAAGCCAGCCTGCTAAGAAGTATAGGATTTCCGTCAAACTAAAGAAATCGCCTGTCAAGATAAGCCGTGAACTTGTCCTGCCATCCAACATATCCTTGGAATACTTGGCTGAGACCATCCAAGCTGCCATGGGATGGAGCGGCGGACATCTGCATCATTTCATCAAGGACAATATCTTTTATGTCTCGGCTGAAATGTACGAAGAAAATCAAAACGAAGGTTGGAGTACAAACGAACGTGATGACACGGGCATGACGCTGGGCGACATGCTACAGCAGAAAGGAAACTGTTTTGTATTCGAGTATGATTTCGGCGACAGTTGGATGCACGAAATAAAACTCATGGAGGTCTCCGAATATCAAGACAATGAAAACCGGCATGAGATATTTCTCAAAAAAGGTGCTGGGGCATGTCCGCCCGAAGACTGTGGCGGTGTTTACGGTTATGCACATCTGATAGAAGTAATGGCCCATCCTAGAGGTCCCGAATACAAACAGATGAAAGAGTGGCTCGGTGGCAAGTTGTACCCCGATGATTTCGATATTGAGGAGGCACGCGAAAGAATATCAGACTTCAACAGTCTGGATTTCTGACATCAGCCAGCAAAATGGGCTTCGGCTGCAAGCCGAAGTCCTACCATTGTAAAAAAGGGAGAAAGCGTATGAAAAGATTGATGACTTTCATTTGTGTACTGTTCTTTTCTATTGAGATTTATTCCCAGGAAAAGACGATATCCGACATTGAACAAACGGAACATTGGATTTATATCTATGATTCCAACGGAAAGAAAATAAAGACGATGAGTGTGAGCAGCACTGGCACAATCGTAGGTTGGAGTTCCACATTCTTTATCGGTCTGCACGGAAATTGGTATTACTTCTACGATGCCAACGGAAGGAAGTTCAACACGCTCTATACCAAGAATATCGGCGAAATAATCAGCGTAGCGGGAAACACGTTCACGGCTAAGACAAGCGCATGGATTATCACCTATGATAAGAACGGTAAACGTATTAATACCCGGCCGGCTAAACGATAATTGGAACCTGCCGTAATATGGCACAGCCTTTCTGTTGCATGTTTAGGACAAACGCAACAGAATAAAATGACAGAATAGATGTCTGCCTATCAAAAGAATGCAATGAAAATCTATTTGCATAGGACATGTAAACGAAACGGCAATGAAACGAATATTTTTCCTCGTGGCTCAGGCTTTGCTGAGACTTGCACGTGCCACCAATTTGACATATAATGAAATCAACATCATCGTTTATTATCTGTTGATTCCGTTGTCTTGGGCAATCCTGTGCGATTGCATCATCCGTCTCCCCATCACTACAATTTTATTGTTACTAGCATGGGGATTCATCCTATGGAAGAAGAGAACGCATTTCAAGGAATGGTGTGATGATGTCTTCGTTCGTTCCCAGGACTTCTTGCTCCTATTTAGAAAAATAGGATGGAATTATGAAGTGAGTTCCGTGATTATCTGTGTGATCGTACCCATATTGGTATTTGCGATATTGATTTGGCTATTGTGAAGCGGCAAAAGTTACTAGCGCAATAAGATTAATCGCTTTTTATGAATATATTA
>ENA-UOYA01002048-UOYA01002048.1-activated-sludge-metagenome-genome-assembly--contig:-NODE-2048-length-20168-cov-9.703028_pt1 | contig 20168 bp, 12 predicted proteins | sample MGYA00238163_ERZ764804 | MGnify/ENA primary metagenome ERZ764804 (study PRJEB28919, sample SAMN05720223) | activated sludge metagenome | isolation source: Anaerobic digester | place: Hong Kong... | reverse complement strand
AATATGATTTTTGCCGTCGCTTTAGACTATTCTCCATTGACACAGGATCAGAAGAAAACGGTATTGGATGTATGTACCCGGGAACTATTGACACCAAAGGGTCTTCGTTCCCTGTCTCCAAAGAGTGGTGGCTATAATCCAATATACGTAGGTCCACAGTCACAGCGTGATTATGCTTATCATCAAGGTACAGCTTGGCCTTGGCTTGGTGGCTTCTATATGGAAGCTTGTCTTAAACTTTATAAGCGTACACGACTCAGCTTTATTGAAAGACAAATGGTTGGCTATGAGGACGAAATGTCATACCATTGCCTTGGCACTATTTCAGAATTGTTTGATGGTAACCCTCCATTCCACGGTCGTGGAGCCACCTCTTTCGCAATAAATGTAGCAGAGATCTTGCGTACATTGGAGTTACTTGAGAAATATCATTATTAAATAAGGAGGAATTTACTATGAAAGTTCTAATGTTTGGTTGGGAGTATCCTCCTCATATTCTCGGTGGTTTGGGCACAGCTAGTTTCGGAATTACTGAAGGTTTACATGCTCAGGGTGATATGGATATAACATTCTGTTTACCTAAGCCTTGGGGCGATGAGGACAAGACGGCTGCTAACATCATTGCAATGAATTGTGTGCCAATAGCTTGGCGGGATGTTGATTACGACTATGTCAAGTCGCGTGTTGGCAATGTGATGGATCCTGATACTTATTATAAATTCCGGGATCATATTTATGCTGATTTCAATTATATGAACGTTAACGACTTGGGTTGCATAGAATTCTCGGGTCGCTATCCTGATAACTTGCATGAGGAGATAAATAATTATTCCATTGTCGCCGGCGTGATTGCCCGTACACAGGAATATGATATCATACATGCGCATGATTGGCTTACATATCCTGCAGGTATTCATGCTAAGCAGGTTTCTGGCAAACCTCTTTGCATACATGTCCATGCAACAGACTTTGACCGTTCCCGCGGTCATGTGAATCCTACCGTTTATTCTATAGAAAAGAATGGTATGGATAATGCCGATTGCATTATGTGTGTGTCTGAGTTGACTCGTCAGACGGTTATCAACCAATATCATCAAGACCCGCGTAAATGTTTTACAGTTCATAATGCTGTTTATCCTTTACGTCAAGACTTGCAAGATATTCCACGTCCTGACCACACGGGTAAGGAGAAAGTTGTTACTTTCCTCGGTAGACTGACGATGCAGAAAGGTCCTGAATATTTTGTTGAGGCTGCAAATATGGTGCTTCACCGCACGCGTAACGTCCGTTTCTGTATGGCAGGTTCTGGCGATATGATGGATCAGATGATATATCTGGCAGCAGAACGAGGAATCGCAGATCGCTTCCATTTTCCAGGTTTCATGCGTGGTAAACAGGTGTATGAATGCTTGAAAGATTCTGATGTGTATGTCATGCCTTCTGTGAGTGAACCGTTTGGCATATCTCCTTTGGAGGCTATGCAATGCGGTACACCGTCGATTATATCCAAGCAGAGCGGATGTGCTGAGATTCTCACAAATTGTATCAAAGTGGATTATTGGGATATTCATGCTCTTGCAGATGCGATGTATAGCATTTGTCATAATGACAGTCTTTTCCATTACCTGCAAGATGAAGGTAAGAGAGAAGTTGATCAGATCACTTGGGAGAAAGTCGGTTTGTGGATTCGCGAACTTTACGAGAGGACACTTGGCTGGCGTAAATAAATAACAACATTAAATCAACAATTTAGAAATTCAATAGATGAAAACAATTTGTTTATATTTTGAGATACATCAGATCATTCATCTCAAACGTTATCGTTTCTTCGATATTGGCACGGATCATTATTATTATGATGATTATGAGAATGAACGTAGCATAACTGATATTGCCGAACGTTCATATATGCCAGCCTTGAACACGTTACTTGAAATGATTAAGGCTAATGATAAATATTTCAAAGTGGCCTTTTCTCTTTCAGGCGTGGGTATTGAACAGCTTGAAATGCATGCTCCGCAGGTTCTTGAGAAATTACAGCAACTGAATGAGACTGGTTGTGTGGAGTTCTTGGCAGAACCTTATTCACACGGTTTGGCATCTCTTATCAATGAGGAAAGCTTTGCACGTGAAGTTAAAAAGCAATGTGAAAAAATTACTGAATACTTTGGTCAAAAGCCAAAGGTATTGCGTAATTCTTCTCTGATCTATAGTGATGATATCGGTTTGCAAGTTTCTCAGATGGGATTCAAAGGTATGCTGACAGAAGGCGCAAAGCATGTGTTGGGATGGAAGTCTCCTCACTATGTCTATAACTGTGCTCTGGCACCTAATCTGAAACTCTTGCTCCGTGATGTGACTCTCAGTGATGACATCTCATTACGTTTTAACAATAGTGACTGGGACGGTTATCCACTCTTTGCCGATAATTACATCAACAAGATTGCCGCTTTCCCTGAGGAGGAACAGGTCTTCAATATCTTCATGGAGTTATCTGCTCTTGGCATCGCTCAGCCTTTGTCAAGTAATATATTGGATTTCATCAATGCGCTACCTGCTTGTGCTAAGGCAAAGGGTATCACATTCTCAACTCCTACTGAGATTTGTATGAAGATGAAGAGTGTCAGTGCATTGGATGTACCTGATACTTTGTCATGGGTTGATGAAGAGCGCGATGTAAGTTGCTGGCTTGGAAATCCTATGCAGCGTGAGGCATTTAACAAGTTATATAGTGTTGCCGACCGTGTTCGTATCGCTAATGATCCACGTATTAATCAAGATTGGGATTATCTGCAGGCTTCCAACAACTTCCGTTTCATGACGACTAAACCATCTAATATCGGTCTTGATCGTGGAATCTATAGCAGTCCTTTCGATGCCTTTACAAATTATATGAACATATTGGGCGACTTTATCAATCGTGTCAATAGTTTGTATCCAGAGGACATTGATAATGATGAATTGAATGGATTATTGACGACAATCAAGAATCAGGGCGATGAGATTGAAATGAAAGAGAAAGAGATCCTTCGTCTACAGACTAAGATTGAGAAGATGCAGGCTAGTGAGGATAAGTTGAAGGCTAAGGTGGAAAAGGCCAAAGCTCCTGCTGCTAAAAAAGCTCCAGCGAAAAAGGTTGATGCTACAGAGCCATCAAAATAATTTGATTAAGCGTTTACAAAAATAAAGGGATGTTTTTTAAAACATCCCTTTATTTTTGTAGTCTAAAAGTTCTTTTATACTGAAATTATCGTAATCACAGATTTTATTCCTTTCTATTTAGTCCAACGAGGATCGCCGAAGCCTTTGGTCTTCACATCATCCGACAATGTGAACTTCCCTTTAGAAATATCTCCTGAATATGGGCTGGCTGATAAGTTCGTCCCACTTTCATCGTTGAACAAATTCACTTTCTCTACGACCGTATTTAAGTTGGTGCATCCGTAGTAGGCATTATTAGAGAATGTCGGAACAGATGTCTTGCTTTGATTAGACCAGTAGGCTACGGTATTTGTGACCAGATTGTTAGTCCATGAAATGGAATTACCTACAAATCTTACATACAACAGACGTTTTCCTGAAGTATTGGCTGCCCCGTTGATTGTACAATGGTCAACTTTAATGGCAGGTGTGGCATCAGTAAAAGATGATGATGCATCGTCCATACGGATGAAGTCACGTGCAGCATCACTGTCGTAGATGGTGCAATTCGTCATATTGAAACTCTTGATATAGCCTTTACGACAATCAAACATATCTCCACCATCACATTCTATGCTGTGGATGATGCAATTGTCGAAGGTCAAGTCGTTCACGGTGGATGTCGTATTCAGATAGAAGACACCTTTGCCGAATCCTTTTATTTCACAGTTCTTGACTTCCAATGCGTTGTAAACACTTCCGTTGGTAATGAAATTGAACGCCTGGTCGGTTGTTATGTTCTCACTGCCATCAAGAATGACCTGACTTACGCTTAGTGATGCACCGTCAGAGATTTGGAAACGACCTTTCAATGTAGGAACATCCGTTGGATAGATACCTTTTATAGTTAGGTTCTTAGCCACTGTTGCCGCTGTTATTCCTTCTGCATCTTTTATTTCATACGTACCTCCATATAATGCAATAGTGGCATCAGCGTCGGCAGATTCGATAATTGACTTCAGGTCTTGTGATGAACGTACCGTTATAGCTCCGTTAAGATCGGCGATAGTCTTGAATGATTTACTTCCACGCTCTTTTGTTCCATTATACAATTTTGCCGTATAATCAGTTTCTGGAGATAACCCGGATATTGTGACTTCGCCTTTAGCAATTTCGTCGGCAGTCAGCTGATGGGTGACGATTGTGGCACCGTCTTTTCCGAAGACTGTTATTGTCGTCACAGTTTCTCCTGCTGGCCAAGAGAGGAATACGGTCTTGTCAGCAACATCCTCAGTTTTCATCGCGTTGAAAATCTGTTGTGCGCTTGTGCGGAAATATACTTCGCTCCATTTCGAATTTCTTGATGCATCGTTAGCATCGAGAGCCATTACGCGAGCTGAATATTTGGTGTCGTAAACCAGATTCGTTAGTTGATAAGGGATGTCCTTATCAGCAATGCCTGTCAGCGTTTGTACGGGCGTGCCTGAGAATGTCAGGCTGTCGTCTGCATACACTTCAATAGTATAGGAGGAAGCACCTGAGGAAGGTGTCCAGTCAAGAGTAGCCTTCTCTTCACCGATACTTTTTGCTTCCAAGCTAACAGGTGCGAAATTGCGGTCATAGATAATACTTGTTATCTCATCGGCAACATCGCCACATGACGTCAGGGTCAATGTGACCAGTCCGATAATGATTGATAATTTATTTAACTTTTTCATGTTTCCTTCATTTTTAATTAATCAGACAGTTGACCATAGATACCATCATTGTTCAGATAGCCGTTGCTGCTATCGATGAATGTCTGCCATATTGGCCATAGACTGTGTGTACTTGGTGTAACCACATAGAGACCGTCGATGTAATCATCGGAAATGACGTTGACGCCACTACTTTGGAACCAACTTTTTGAACTGTAGCTAGCATCGGAACTCTTCAATGTAGCACCGTAATCATCGGTATCTCCATGATTGAGACCATAGATGACAAGTGTTTCATTGTCTGAGCCCAGTTTATAATACAGGTTGTTTGGTAAATCTGCATAAGAACCTTCTCTGTTGGCAAGTTGCTTAAGTTTGGTCTTTGCTTCTGCCATCTTCTGGTCAATGATGCCCCAACGTACCAAATCGCATTTGCGCAGAGCTTCTCCTGCAAATTCAAAAGCCCTCTGTTCTACGATTCCATCGAAGAATGCGGATTTGCTGGCAGTATATTTAGTTTTTAATTCGGCTATCTTAGCTGCTGGTAACGCTCTGTTTAGGATTGGTTCCATATAATTCCATGCTACGGATGTGTTGCCCAATGCGTTTTCTGCTTCCGCTGCCATCAGGTAGACATCAGCCAGGCGCATGTATTGCCAGTTGATACCGTCATCATTTGTTGATGTGACGTAGCGACCATCTGTTACAGAAGGTGTCGTGGCAGTAGGATCTGCCGTTCCGTTGTTCATCCATTCATAGCGCAGTTTTCCGAAACACCATTTATTGATACCACGTAGTTGCTGATATGATCTCTTGTTGTTGAGAGCCTTACTCCAGTCGTAAGGTACACAAGTGATGTCACGACGAACATCGTTTACGTCGTAATCATAAAACAGGTATGGCAACGGACCGTTTACACCACCTTGAGCCTGACCTGTGTATTGGTCTTTGGCATTATGTTTCACGCCCCATGTATAAAGTACACGTCCACGACCTTCAGAGAAAGGTATCTCCCAAAGGCTTTCACCGCCTGCAGCTACATTGTCACGGCAGAGTTTGGTGAAATTCTCTTTAAATGTTCCCAGTTTATTGTATCCGGCATTGATGACATCTTCGCATTCAGTCTTTGCTATCTGATACATTTTCTCAGGAGCCAGTTCCGGGTCTTTGCTCAGTCTGTATCCGTCACCGCGCAAACTGTATCCTCCAGCATAGAGAGCGATGCGGGCACGCAGACCTTTGACAAAAGCTTTGCTTACGCGTTCCGTTGATGATGTGATGCCACTCTGATTAGGCCAATAGCAATAATCTTCTGCTTCCTTCAAATCGGCAAGCAGCACTTTATAGATAGAGTCACGACTGGTGCGTGCCATATAGATATTGTCATTGCTGTTTGGTGTGAAGCGTGCGGGAACATCGCCCCATGCTTTGATTAAGTCGTTGTAAATGACGGCTCTCAGCGTGAGTGCTTCACCCAGCAATTGTGCCATATCCTTGTTCTTTTCAATATTGCCATATTGGCGGATGCCTTGTATGGCGAGGTTTGCACGTTCGATGCCCTCATAAAATTTTGCATAGGCATTGTTCGTGGTGTTCATCTGTCCGTTGTTTGCCAACGTGTTATAATTGTACAGACTTTGTTTGTCATCTGTCTGACTGGCTAATGACGGTGCTGTTCCTGAACTGGTTTCGACATCACTGCTTACACCGTAGTAGGGCAGGAAACGTCCACGATACGAGTTGGTCTCTCCGAATGAAACGTGAATAGACATCACTTCTGATTCAGCCAGAGAATATGTGGAATATATTGAAGAACCATCCAATGCTGAAACAGACGGAGCATCCATATCGCATGATGCGGTGAGACCCACAAGCGACAGTGATAAGATTGATAGCTTTATATAATTTTTCATTTTGTTTTCCTCCTGGTTTTTAGAAATTCAAATTCATGCCTATTACAAATTGACGACTTCTGGGATAGCCAGAATAATCTACACTTGGAGTAAGTGCGGTCTTGCGAATACAGTCTGCTTCGGGGTCATAACCTGAATATCCTGTTATCGTGACTAGATTGTAACCTGTTACGTAGAAACGCAGATTGGTGATTCCTGCTTTCTTTGTGAGTGTTGCTGGCAAAGTGTAACCCAGTGACAGCGTGTTGAGACGGAGGAAGGATGCATCCTCGATGGCCCAGTCTGTCAAGACGAACTTGCTCATATATGGTGACCACATTGTTGTGGTGGCATTCAGTTCTGCAAGTCGGGTGGGGTCGTTGGTGAGCAGTCCTGTTTCTGGATCCAAGTTTGTCCAGCGTTTTCCGTCTGCCATGATGTCTATCATGTTGCGGTACTGATATTTACTTGTACTTGTGTATTCTATCTTGTTGGCATTGTAAACATCGTTGCCGATACTGAAGTTGAAGTTTGCAGACAAATCAAAGCCATAAGCATGTGCAGCGATGTTGAAACCACCGAATGCAGTTGGATTTGTATCACCAATCTTCACGATATCTTCGCTTCCGATAGTTCCGTTGCCATCCTGGTCAACGAGTTTGATGGAACCTGGACGCACTGTTCCGATGATTGCTGTTGCATCTGCAACTCCATCTTTCAGTTTCCATGTACTTGTCTTAGTATCATAACCAGTGAAATCGCTTACTTCGTAGCGTCCTGCGTTTTGATAGCCGATGATTTCGCCTACGGCTCCACCTACGGCGATGCGATAGTCGTTGCCGATTTCTGTAGATGCCCAGTTCGTGTTCCAGCCGAAGTCATTCATTTGTCCGAGGCTCTTAATCTTGGTCTTGTTGAAACCGATGTTTCCGCCAAGGTCAATTCCCCAGTCTTTCTGGTTGATGGCATGCCATGTGAAGCTAAATTCTACACCCTTGTTCTGTGTCTTACCCATGTTGCGATATTGTGTATCATAACCGGTACCTTGGACAGGGAATTCGATGAGCAGGTCTTTTGTTGTGTTGATATAGCCTTCAAGTGTACCATTCAGTTTGCCACCGAATAATGTGAAGTCCAAACCAACGTTACGTGTAATGGTTGTTTCCCATTTCAAATCAGGATTAGCCATAGTTTTAGACGGAGCCCAATAGTTCTCTATTCCATTTACCCATGTCGTGGCTGAATTATTATACATTTGTACCAACTGACCTGTCGGAATATTGTTGTTACCGGCTGTACCATAGCTTAGACGCAGTTTCAAGTCGTCGAGCCAACTTTTTGTGCTCTTCATGAAAGGTTCTGAAGAAATACGCCATGCCAACGCTGCTGATGGGAAATAACCCCAACGGTTGTCTTTGGAGAACTTAGAAGAAGCATCTGCACGGAATGTAGCGCTCAGCAAATAGCGGTCTTTGAAGTTGTAATTGGCACGTCCGAAGAATGATAGCAGTTTATCATCGGCACTGTAAGAATCATCCACCGTGTAAGGATGTCCCTGTGAAGTAAGTTTCCAAGCGGTCTCTGCATCAAAGTCTGTAGGGAATCCGTGTACTTCATCGGTATTCACTCTCTTTTTGGTGATGATATATTCATGGCCTAGCATGACGTTCAAACTATGATCATCATTCTTGATGAGTTTTTTGAAGTCGTAACTGATGGTGTTTGTGCTGCGGAAACGATGACTGTTGGTATCTGTCAGTCGTATGGCTGGGTGTCCTTGATTATCTCCCGTAGGTACATTCTTAATATAATAGGTAGTCAGACCCCAGTAGCGTTGGTCGTAATTCTTGTTGTCATCATATCCGAATTCAGCTTTGGCTTTGAAATTTTTGAATATTTCCCATCCGAAGCTACCGGCGAGGTTCAAGTTCTTGCGTTCCTGCTTGCGGTCGTTATCCCAAGTAGATTGAATTGGATTGTATAAGTTTCCGAGTTCTTCATCTCCGTCGGAGCCGGCTGACGGGTCCAGGTTAGCCAGTGGAATAGGAGAATAAATGACAGCATATCTCAGACGGTGGTCTGTGTCATAAGATCCTGTAGCATCATTTGCGCCTCCGCCTCGTACATCCGTGTCAGAGTAGCGTGCCTGGAAGTCCAATGTTGTGGTCTTGGATGGTGTCGTGTTCAATTTCAAACTGAAGTTATCACGTTTGAAACTGCTGCCTATCTGAATGGCTTTATCGTTCATGTGGGCATAGCTGAATGCATATTTGATGTTATCTGCGCCGCCCGTGATGTTGAGATTGTGATTGAATGTGTGACCTGTCCGACCATAAGTCAAATCCTACCAGTCGTTGCCTTCCACGTTCTTGTAAAGGTCCATGTCCTGATATTCGCCAAAATAATCAGTGTAGGATGAAATCTTGGTAGGGTCGTTATTGTTCTTCAACAATGCCAGCTCATATTGCCACTTTGCATAATCATAAGGAGAAAGAGTATCGAGCTTTTTCGCGATTTTCTTCCAACTGTAATAAACATTGTAGCTGACGTTCACCTTACCGCTTTTTCCGCTCTTTGTGGTCACGAGGATAACGCCGTTGGCACCACGAGAACCGTAGATGGCAGTAGAAGATGCATCTTTCAGTACCGTGATATCCTCAATGTCATTAGCAGGAATGTTACTGATGTTGTCCACTGGGAATCCGTCAACAATGTAAAGAGGGTCGTTGCTCTGAGTGATGGAACCGCCACCGCGGACGCGGATTTTCACGTCGGCATCAGGTGATCCCTCTGTGGTTGTAATCTGCACACCTGGCATTTTTCCCGTCAATGCTTCAGAGGCATTGGCTACAGGTACCGCCTGTAATGTTTCACTGTTGACAGTTGCTACAGATCCCGTCAAGTCTTTACGCTTCACTGAGCCGTAACCGATAACGACGACATCGTTCAGACTTGTAGCCTCGTCTTGCAAGGATACATTGATTGCATTCTTTCCAGCAACACTAATTGTCTGGGTCTTCATTCCCACGTAGGAAATAGTGACTTTCTTACTGTTGCCTTTGAGTGTCAACGTAAAGTTTCCGTCAATATCTGTCACAGCACCATTATTTGATGTCCCCTGTTCCATAACAGTGGCACCAATGATGGGTTCGCCAGTATTGTCTTTCACATTACCATTGATTGTCTGTGCTGATATTGTTCCCACTACGAATAGTAGTGTTGACAAAAGCACCATTCGAAGGTTCTTCAAATAATTAGACATACATTTTATTTTATTAGATTAGTAAATTTATCTGCTGCAAATTTAATAAAATTTAAAATAATGTCGTTATGAGAAATTGACATATATATAGGAGTAATTATCAAGTCATTGATAATCAAGGATATAAATGTTTGTGATATATCGTTATTTATATATGCAATGAAAAGTATTAAAATGACTATTTTAAGTATGTTTGATATTTACTCTTTGTGCACTAATAATGCTCATGGTTTTCAATTGCATGTTACTCGTCTACCAATATACCCCTATATTGGTCTGCCAAAGCTATCTTTTTGCACTGTCGTTTGATGCAAAACGCAGACCAATATAGGGGTATATTGGTAGATGGGAAGAATGCATTCACATTCTAAGTACACGTTAACCGTGATTTCGAAGCATGTTTAATATATTATCGAAGTATTCCTATTATAATAAGGTGTATTCTTTATTTGATTTTAACAGCAATGGGGTGCTCGCTTTCTGCTTCCCATTTTTTGAGATAATCAAACCAGTCTGTGGCGTTATGGAAACCGAAGGTCTCGTTATTACTACAGAAAGTTATTCCATAATGAATCTTATTCGTGGGTGTACCAATCACGAAACCATAATTTGCATCGGCTGGTATTTCATGATGAATGTAGGTATTGGGAATGTATATTCCCAGTCCAACAGTTTCTCTTTTGTAGTTTATCGTGTCGCTGGTTCCAGCGGGCCAGTCTGTTCCCCAGCATCCGCGCAGACCTTTATGGTCCGTATATTCTGTAGAATTCTTAACGTTGATGATTCCTGTTGAGAATTTGTAATCTGGCACGTTCTTGTTATATGTCACATCCACATCGCAATCTCTATGCCCGGCATATAATGTATAACGTATGGTCATTATGATACGCGATTTAGAAGGGTCGGCAAGCCACCCCCTGTCTTCCACTTCTACTATTGTGCGCACGGGTCCGTTGGAAATGATTCTTTGTGTCTGGAAATTAACATCTGTGATTAATTGTTGTTCCTTTCCGTCCCATCCTCTCATGGCTCCAAGTCCAAAAGTGTTGCCTACCCACAACACGTCATCACCGTAACCGGCAGCTTTCTGTTGCTTGTCGGGATAGAATTGTGTGTCTTTGATTTCAAGTTGCTTCTTGTATTTACCATAGAGGTCTATCGTTTGTCTGTTGTCGAAATATACTCTATAGGCAACAAGTTCGCTTTCAAAAGCTACTCCATGGTGATGTATTGTGGAAAAAACATCTGTGCCTTTGTTGATTGTCAGGCTGGATAAATACAAATTGTGCTTGTTCTTGATCGTCACTTTAGGATTTCTGAGTACCATTTCAGCGAAGACCTTAGCTGGATATTGTCTCGGTTCTCCTATATTATATAAGGTGATTGTGGCATTTTTTGTTTCTTTGCGACCAAAATCGGTTACGAAGCATAACTCATCTTCAACACCGTCTTGGTTTAAATCATCAAGTTGGCATGGTATTTCATTTCCGTTGATTTTGACGACTGCTGATTTTATATCGCCATATTTCTTGATGGAAAATACGACAGGAGCGTTGCCTCTAGCCGTATTTAGCGGATTTGTGATGTTCAGTGTGATGGTATGTTGAGCCATGGCAACCGACGTCACTGCAATGGATAGCAATAGGGTAATGATTTTTTTGTTCATAGTTTTTATTTGTTTTGTTTGTTGCAAAGATACACTAAATAGTAGATATGGCAAAATAATTGTTTGATAAATATAAGTTTAAACTTTCAGAAATTGATGTTTCTGTTCTTTGTACTGTCGAAGTGTTCATTGATAATAGGGTTCCGATTGTGTGATTTTGTGAAAGGTTAATTGCTTGAAAAATTCAACAAATTAAAGTTAATTGAGCAAAATCGAATATTTTGTTTAATTTTTTTAGCTTAAAGTTTGGTTTTTAAAATATTTTTTAGTACTTTTGCAAGTGAAATTAGATATTCAGGTATTCGTGAAGAAAATATATTACTTTCTGTTACTGACAATGATTCTCTGTATGGCTTGCGAGTTTAAGCTCAGGCCAAACGAAGATGACGATCCAAATGCACAAATAGAGGTGCAGAGATATGATCGTTTGGAGAGTCGTTATCTCACAACAGGTGATTTTTCGGCATTGCAACAGATGAATACTGAATATCCTATTGAGACTCGCACTTTAATTGAAAAAATCCTACAGATAGGCAGTGTCGATGACCCTGAAATACACAACAAATTTCTCAGGTTTTATCAGGATTCCACTTTGCAGATGCTTGTGGCTGATGTGGAGGCTGAATATGCCAATATGGATGACATCAATAAGAGTTTGAATGATTCCTTTGACAAATTAAAGAAATGGTTGCCAAACATGCCTGTGCCAACGTTTTATACTCAAATAGGTGCTTTGGATCAGAGTATCATCGTAGGAGACAAGTCCGTAGGTATTTGTCTGGACAAATATATGGGCAAGAATTATCCGATATATAAGAAATACTATACTCCTGTGCAACTGGAATCCATGGGACGTAATTTTATCGTTCCCGATTGTTTGAGTTTCTATTTGCTGAGCATCAATCCATTGGAAAATTTCGATTCCCGTTCGCAATTGGAGAAAGATTTACACATGGGTAAGGTGATGTGGGTGGTTAATAAGACACTTGGTAAGCAATTTTTCCGTACCAAATTTGTTTCGATGGTGGATTCTTACATGAAGCGCCATAAGAATATGACCGTGGCTTTACTTCTTTCTGATGATGACTATTCCGATTTTAAATAGTTAATCCTTCAGCGCTTTTCCTTGAAATGCTCCTTTTTCTTTCATCCGATTGATCAGCTTGTTTGTGAATTGATAATTTTTAAGTCCCCATTTGGGCGCTATTAGCAAATCAGCGGGCGACTGACTGACGAATCTTTCCAATACCAAATCTTTGCGCAAATTCTCTATATAATGAATGATTAATTCTATATATTCGTCAACTGAATATACATGGAATGGGTTCGCGATATAGTCTTTTGCAAGTTTTGTACCTTTGATGATTTGCATCTGGTGAATTTTCAGAATGTCGAGTGGGAGAGAGGATATCACAGGCGCTTGACGGATGCTTTCTTCCGCATCCTCTCCCGGTAGTCCTAAAATGATATGACCACCTGTGATGATGCCCAAGTCGTGGGTTTTCTCCACTGCAATCTTGCTACATTCGAAGGTGTGCCCTCTATTAATCCTGAACAGGGTTTCATCGTTTGCGCTTTCGATTCCATATTCGATGATCAGAAAGGTACGTTTGTTCAGTTCCGCAAAGTAGTTGAGCAACTCATCGTTGATGCAGTCGGGACGGGTGCCGATGACAATACCTACGACATCTTCTACGGACAAAGCTTCTTCATATAATCGCCTGAGCGTGTCGATGGAGCCGTATGTGTTGGTAAAAGCTTGGAAATATGCCAGGTATTTCATGTCGGGATACTTGCGTGCGAAAAAGCCTTTGCCTTCTTCAAGTTGTTGCGTGACAGATTTTTGTGGACTGCAATAAGACGGATTAAAAGTTCTGTTGTCACAATAGGTGCAACCGCCGAAGTTTATTTTTCCATCACGATTGGGGCAGGAAAAACCCGCATCGATGGAAATCTTTTGCACTCGATAGGGAAATTTCTTTCTGATCCAGTTGCCAAAATCGTTATATAGTTGTTCCATTTTATTTGCAAACTTCTAATTATTAATCTGCGTTAATCTGCATAATCTGTTGCTTATCTATTTGCAAAAGTACGATTTTTTGTTTAACTTTGCACTAAAATCATGAAAAGATAACTGAAATGAAAAATTTAATTACATTTTGCATAGTTATGCTTACTACTTCTTTCAGCGTAATGGCTGGCGAAAAACTTGACCTTAAAGCTATTGCTAATGGTAATCTCTCTGCCGAATATATTAGTGGAATCGACCCATTGGAGGGCACTGACCAATATGCCCAAATAAGTAACGATAAAAAACAGATACTGCAATATTCTTTTAAAACAGGCAAGCAGACGGGTGTCTTGTTTGATGTAAACAATACGATGAGTGAAAAAATTGATTCTTTTGATGGTTATATCATGTCGCCCGATGGCAAACGTATGCTCATCCGTACCAATACCAAATATGTATATCGCAGGTCTAGCAAAGCTGTTTATTACATCTATAATTTAGCTACCAGGAAACTGGAAAAACTCTCAGATGGCGGACCTCAGCAGGTTCCGACATGGTCGCCTGATGGTAATCAGGTGGCTTTCGTTCGTGACAATAACATTTTTATCGTCAAACTGCTTTATGATAATGCGGAAAGTCAGGTAACAAAAGACGGAAAATTTAATGAGATTATCAATGGTATACCTGATTGGGTGAACGAAGAGGAATTCGAATTCAACAAAGCCCTCACGTTCAATGCCGATGGGACAATGATTTGTTGGATAAGATATGACGAATCAAAAGTCAAGACCTATTCGTTGCAGATGTTCAAAGGTATGGATCCTGCACGTGAAGAGTATTCTGTTTATCCTGGGGAATATTCTTATAAATATCCAAAAGCTGGCGAAGACAATTCTCTCGTTTCTGTATGGAGCTATGATATCAAGTCACATAAGACCAGACAATTGTCTGTTCCTGTTGATGCTGACGGATATATACCAAGGATAAAGTCAACTAAAGATCCTCAGAAGATTATCGTATATACGATGAACCGTCATCAGGATGTGCTCAATCTCTATACAGTCAGTCCAACCAGTACGTTATCTCAGTTGCTTATCAAGGAGAGCGTACCCAAATATATCAAGGGAGAAGCTATGGAGAGTGCCATCGTAGGTAATGATAATATCCTTTTGCCTAGTGACCGTGATGGCTATATGCACTTGTATGTTTACAATATGAATGGGCAGATGCTGCGGAAAATCGGTGATGGAAATTACGATATCACGAATGTCTATGGCATGGACGAAGCCACTGGAGATGTCTTTTATCAGGCGGCTGCAATCAATCCTCATGACCGACAGATATATGTTTCTCATAAGAATGGGAAGATAGAACGCCTTACAGACACGGAAGGATTGAATTCTGCCATCTTCTCCGCCGATTATAAATTTTTTATTAATGTGTGGAGTGATTATAACACTCCTTATGTATTCTCAGTTCGAGATAATCATGGAAAGCAGTTGGATATACTTCAGAACAACAGCGCATTGAAAGAAAAAATTGCTGGTTATCAATGGTCTAAACGTGAGACTTTCTCATTCACTACGTCAGAAGGTGTAAAACTTGATGGATGGATGGTGAAACCGGCAAACTTCGATGCTTCCAAGAAATACCCTGTTATACTTTTCCAATATGGTGGACCCGGTAATCAGCAAGTGTTGAATTCATGGAGTTCAGGATCAATGGGCAACGGTGGCGCATTCGACCAGTATCTCGCTCAACAGGGCTTTATCATTGTTTGCGTAGACGGTAGAGGCACCGGAGGCCGTGGTTCCGAGTTCGAAAAATGCATTTATCTCCAGATGGGCAAACTGGAGGCCAAAGATCAGGTGGAAACTGCCATTTATATGGGGACTCTTCCTTATGTGGATAAAGATAATATCGGTATTTGGGGTTGGAGCTTCGGTGGCTTCAACACTCTGATGAGTATGAGCGAAGGGCGCAAAGTATTCAAAGCCGGTGTGGCTGTTGCACCACCGACGAACTGGAGATTTTATGATTCCATATATACCGAACGTTATATGCGTACTCCGAAAGAAAATCCGGAAGGTTATGGTGATAATCCTATTGTCAGAGCTGATAAACTGAGTGGCGCACTGCTCATTTGCCATGGTGTGGCTGACGATAATGTTCATCCTCAAAACACATTCGAGTATGCCGAAGCTTTGGTGCAGGCAGATAAGGATTTTAAAGAGAATTATTATACGAATCGCAATCATGGAATCAGTGGCGGTAACACCCGTAATCATTTGTTGAGGCAGATAACTAATTTCTTTGTCGAAAATTTGAAATAATCTAATTAACTATTCGTATGAAACAAATTAAAATGATTCTGTTGTCGCTGCTTTGCGCATTTTCAACATCATTACAAACCTTTGCTGAAAATGTGGTCATCTCCGTCGGCAATGATGAGAATGTGCAACGTGAGGAATTGATAGAAGTGGATCTGAAAACCATCAGTGACAAACTGAATTTGGGGAGTGGTGACGGACTTGTTGTGAAGAATGCCTTTGGACAACAAGTGGATTATCAAATCACGTATGATAAAAAACTATTGATAGATGTAGCCGTCCGTCCTTGTGGTGAGGCTAAATATTATGTAAGTAAGGGCATTCCTGAATCCATGAAGACATGGGCGCAAGGCAAAATGTACCCTTTGCGCAAGGATGATATCGCATGGGAGAATGATCGTGGCGCGTATCGCGTGTACGGTCCGGCACTGCAACAATCAGGTGAAAAATCCTATGGCATCGATGTGTGGACAAAATGTACACCCGATCTTGATGTAGAAGAACGTTATATGAAGGATTTTGATGGGAATGTTAGGAAAAGAGAACTTGCTAAAGCGGGTAAAAAAGATGAAGTCAATGAAGAGAGTTTGAAAATATCTTTCCATCTTGATCATGGTACGGGCTTGGATTGTTATAATGTCGGTCCCAGTCTGGGATGCGGTACTCCAGCATTGATGGATGGCGATAAAATCATCATGCCATATTGCTATAAGGATTATGAAATCTTGGATAATGGTCCTTTGCGTTTTACAGTCTCACTGACGTATAATCCGGTAACGATTAAAAAAGACAATCAAGTAGTGGAACATCGTGTGATCAGTTTGGACAAAGGTTCAAATTTTAACAAGATGACAGTTTGGTACGAGGGATTGTCAAAACCGTGTGATCTGGTTGCTGGTGTTGTGATTCATTCAGAAGATAAGGAAAGTGCAGTCGTTGGTTCTGATTTTGTTCAGTATGCCGATCCAACAGACAATCCGGCAAAGCATAATTTTCAGATTTATGTTGCGGCATTGTTCCCTAATGGCGCAATCACAAAGAAATTGATGTATGACAAACCCGAAGAAGGCATTGAAGGTCATGCCGTTGGCATCGTGAAGAATTTGAAGAACGACCAGAAGTATACTTATTACTTTGGGAGTGCATGGAGCCAATATGATGTAAGAACACAAAATGAATGGCAGTTAAGAATTAATGAATTTCTCGATGCCATCCATAGTCCATTAAATGTAGAAATCAATTAAATATATTGTATGAAAAAATTATTGTTAGGAGATGAGGCAATCGCTCAAGGAGCAATTGATGCTGGTTTGAGCGGCGTATATGCTTACCCCGGCACTCCCTCGACAGAAATCACAGAGTATATCCAAGATTCCCCAGTCGCAAAGGAGCGCGGATTGCATAGCCGTTGGTCAACAAATGAAAAGACGGCTATGGAGCAGGCACTTGGTATGTCGTATATGGGAAAACGTGCTTTGGTTTGCATGAAGCACGTCGGACTGAATGTGTGTGCCGATCCGTTTGTCAATTCGGGTATGACAGGTACCAATGGCGGTATCGTCGTGCTTGTGGCCGACGATCCTTCCATGCATTCCTCTCAAGACGAACAAGACAGCCGTTTTTATGCTAAGTTTGCTATGATTCCGACTTTCGAGCCTAGTAATCAGCAGATGGCCTATGACATGATGTCTGCAGCCTTCGACTATTCAGAGAAGATACATCTTCCTGTGCTGATGCGTGTCACCACCAGAATGGCGCATTCCCGTGCGGTAGTATCGGTTTCGGATTCAGCCCGTAAGGAAAATGAAATGAATTATGAGGCTAAAGCATCTGACTGGGTACTGTTACCAGCATTCGCCCGTAAGCGCAATGATGTGGTTACCGCCCAGCAATCTCAGTTGGAGCAAGATTCTGTGGAGTCTTCCTTCAATAAATTTATCGATGCTTCTGATCATAGTATGGGTATTATCGCCAGTGGTATTGCATTCAACTATCTGAATGAATGTTATCCCGATGGATGTCCTTATCCAGTGCTGAAGATTTCTCAATATCCATTGCCTAAGAAATTAGTCATAAAGTTGGCTTCAGAATGCAAGTCTATCCTGATTATTGAAGAAGGTCAGCCGTTTATCGAAGATATGGTGCGTGGCGTCATACCTACTGGTGTGACCATTAAAGGTAAATATACGGGTGAACTTCCACGTACAGGCGAATTGACACCTGATGCTGTTAAGAAAGCATTGGGATTGCCATCAGACGAGAACTATGCTCCATGCGAAGACGTGACACCTCGTCCACCAGCATTGTGCAAGGGATGTGGACACCGCGATGTTTATGAGGCATTGAACAAAGTGCTTGGAGATTATCCTAATGCTCGTGTCTTCGGTGATATCGGTTGTTATACACTCGGCTTCATGCCTCCGTACAAGGCAATTCATTCTTGTGTGGACATGGGTGCTAGTATCGGTATGGCGAAAGGTGCTTCGGATGCAGGACAATGGCCTGCTGTGGCAGTCATAGGTGATTCAACATTCACTCATAGCGGCATGACAGGACTCCTTGATGCAATCAATGAAAATTCGAACATCACGGTGATCATCAGCGATAACCTGACGACTGCCATGACTGGCGGACAGGATAGTGCAGGAACGAACAAGTTTGAAGCAATCTGTCGTGGATTGGGCATGAGCGATGAACACCTCAAAGTCGTCATTCCATTGCCTAAGAATATGGAAGAGATAACAAAGACGATCCGTGATGAAATCGAATATAAAGGTGTAAGTGTCATCATCCCACGTCGTGAATGTATGCAGACATTGCAAAGACATCTTAAACAAAAAAGAGCACAGGAGGCAAAGAACAAATGAAAACGAATATCATATTATGTGGAGTAGGAGGACAAGGAATCCTTTCTATCGCAACAATCATCGGTGAGGCAGCTATGAAGGAAAACCTCTTCATCAAGCAGGCAGAAGTTCATGGAATGTCCCAGCGCGGAGGTGACGTACAGAGCAATTTGCGTATTTCATCTGAACCCATCAATAGTGACCTCATCCCACTGGGTGGTGCTGATGTGATTATCTCCATGGAACCGATGGAGGCATTGCGTTATCTTCCATATCTCAACAAGAACGGATGGATCATCACTTCAAGTGCTCCTTTTGTGAATATCACCAATTATCCCGATATAGAAAAGGTGAAAGCCGACTTGCATACGATCAAGAACATCATTGTTTTTGATATCGAGCAATTGGCTAAGGACAATAATGTGCCACGTTCTGCCAATGTCATTCTTCTGGGAGCAGCCCAAAAGGCTTTGGGCATTGATTATGGCAAGTTGGAAGATGCGATTCGTCGTGTGTTCGCCCGTAAAGGCGATGCTGTGGTTGAGGCAAATATCAAAGCTTTGGCTATAGGAAGGGAAGCACAGAAATGAAAGAAACTCCAATAAAAAAGTCCTTGATAGATGATGCTATCAAGGACTTTGGTATACAGGACTTTGCCAAGGCTACCATACGAGAAGTGAAATCGATTGCAGCTTATGCAGAGAAAGAGTCTGGCGTGGAATTCATCAAGATGGAAATGGGTATTCCTGGTCTGCCTGCTGCCCAAGTGGGAGTAGATGCTCAGATTAAAGCTCTGCAGGGAGGTATCGCTCATAGTTATCCTGATATTCAGGGATTGCCAGAACTGAAATCGCAGGCTTCCAGATTTGTCAAGGCCTTTATCGGTGTTGACATTTCTCCTGAGGGTTGCATTCCTGTCTGTGGTTCTATGCAGGGAACATTTGCATCGTTTCTGACTTGTTCGCAGGCTGATGCTCAAAAAGACACTGTTCTTTTCATTGATCCTGGTTTTCCTGTTCAGAAGATGCAGTTGCAAGTACAGGGGGTAAAGTTTGAGACCTTCGATGTCTATGATTTCCGTGGAGAAAAATTAGGTCCGAAGATTGAATCATATTTGAAGAAAGGTAATATTTGCGCCATTGTCTATAGTAATCCGAACAATCCGTCATGGATTTGTCTGAATGAAGATGAATTAAAGATGATAGGTTCTTTGGCTACAAAGTATGATGCTATCGTTATGGAAGACTTGGCTTATTTCGCCATGGATTTCCGTAAAGATTTGAGTACTCCGTTCCAAGCACCTTATCAGGCTACGGTAGCCCG
>ENA-UOYA01002043-UOYA01002043.1-activated-sludge-metagenome-genome-assembly--contig:-NODE-2043-length-20196-cov-7.482250_pt1 | contig 20196 bp, 14 predicted proteins | sample MGYA00238163_ERZ764804 | MGnify/ENA primary metagenome ERZ764804 (study PRJEB28919, sample SAMN05720223) | activated sludge metagenome | isolation source: Anaerobic digester | place: Hong Kong... | reverse complement strand
AACAGCCCCGGCGTTGCCGTCACAAGCGCGTCGGCAGGCGGGCGGGCATCAATCGGATAAGGCTGGGTGACCGCCACAACATCGGGCGAATGGACCTGATGGACCGTTGCGAGCGGCGCTCCGGGAAGCACGGCGTCACCTGCCCGCCGCCGGTTCTCCATCACCGCGTCGCGATCATCATCCGAGCCGACACCGACATTCAATCCGGCATGGATGCCCGTCGAGACCCCGCCACGACGGCCAAGGAACCCATGCGGAAGACCGGCAAGCGCGGTCGCGGTGAAAACGTCGATATTGTCCATGGTGGAAGCCTAGCCCATTGCAGCCGGGGTCGGCCAGCCCTTGCCGGTGAGCGCCAGCGCGCGGAAGAGCGCGCCCATTTCTTGCGGATGCGTCAGGCGGCGATGCGCTTCGGCAAGTTCTGCCCCCCGTTCGGGATGCGCACGCGCCAAGGACGCCGCGCGTTCGGCAATGCCCAGAAGCCCGAGGAAATCGCCCTGCGCTACCGGACCATGGACCGTGGCGCCCGATAGTTCCGCCATGCCTGCCAGCGTGGTGAAATCGACATGCGCCGTCAGGTCATTCTCGCCCGGCGCGTCAAAGGGGTTGGCAAAGCCATGCTGCTTGACCGCTTGCAGCGTCTCGCCAAGTGCTGGTCCGTCATAGCCATAATCGACGATCAGCGCAGCGCCGCCCTGCGCCTCGAGCCGCCGCGCCAGTGCGCGGATGATGGCAACCGAAGCGGGCGAGCTTTCGATGATGCTGCCGGGTGCCGCATCGCGCAGTGCCTCTGGCACGATCTCATCGGGCACCGCTTTTCCGGGAATGGGCAGGAACATCGTGTCCTGACAAGCGACAAGCCGCTCATGCCAGCTCTCGGCCCGCCGGACGAGTTGGTAGACGGGCAGCGCATCGAAAAACTCGTTGGCAACGATCAGCAACGGCGCATCATCGGGCAGCGTCGTCACATCCTCATGCCATTGGGCAGTGGGCACGGCTTTGGCCTGCACCGCGCGCAAGGCTTCGCTCGTCTCGACGAAATGCACAGGCGGCGTCAGCCCCGCCTTTGCCATGGCCCTGAGCGCGTCCGCCGCCAGCGTGCCGCGCCCCGGCCCGAGTTCGACATAATGGACCGCCGGGCGCCCTGCCCGGTCCCACAGGTCCGCCAGCCACAGCCCGACCAGTTCGCCGAACATCTGGCTGATCTCGGGCGCGGTGATGAAATCGCCTGCCGCCCCCAGCGGATCGCGCGTGCCATAATAATGGCTGTTCGCCGCGGCCATGAACTGGGCGACCGACATCGGCCCACCAAGCGTGATGGCGCGCGCCAGCCTTTCGGGCAGGAGTGGCTCAGGCGACGCTGCTTTGTCCGGCACCGTTTTCCAGCCTCTGGCGGCGACCATTGGCGGTCGCGATCATGTACAGGCCGATGATGACCAGCGGGATGCAAAGCGTCTGGCCCATTGTCATGCCGAACAGGCCATAGACCCCGGCATCAGGCTCACGCACCGTTTCCACGATGAAGCGGAACACGCCCATCCACAGCAGGAACTGGCCAACGAGGTAGCCCGGCTTGTAGCGTGCGTCGGTCTTCCAGAAGAGGAAGGACATGATGAGGCCAAGTGCCACGCCTTCCAGCCCTGCCTCGTAAAGCTGGCTCGGGTGGCGCACCACCTCGCCGCCGCCGGGGAAGATCATGCCCCAGGCGACATCGGTTTCACGGCCCCAAAGCTCACCATTCACGAAGTTGGCGAGGCGGCCGAGGAAATGCCCTATGGGATAGACGACCACGACATAGTCGTTGATGCGCAGCCAGTTGAGCTTGTTGGCGCGGGCAAACCACATAATGCCAAGCAGCACGCCGATAACCCCGCCATGGAAGGACATGCCGCCCTCCCACAGCTTGAGCATGCTCGCAGGCTGCTGGATCATCTCGGGCTTGTAGAAGAGGATATAGCCCAAGCGCCCGCCAAGGATGATGCCGAGCGTGGCATAAAAGACGTAATCGTCAACATGCCGCTTCGCCATCGGAGAGCCGGGCTGCGCGCACAATTTGCCCAGATACCACCAGCCGACAAGAATGCCGGTGATATAGGCCAGACTGTACCAGCGGATCTTGAAAAACCCCAGGTCGATCGCAACCGGATCGAGACCAAGGCTTTCCCAACGCACGGCAGACGTAACGTCAACAAGGCTCGCAAGGATCAAGGCTTTTCCCCTCAGGATTTCCGCCTACATAGATGCGCACAAGAAGAACACAAAGGGAGAGATTCGCGTGCCCTCTGAATTGGACCTTCGCCTCGCGAAAGCGACCGAGTTGATGACCGGGCCCGGCGCCCCCATGGCGCTGACCACGCATCATTCGCATGGCGTCGACATCCCCATGATCGCGACGGCACCGCCCGCGCTTCCGCAATATTTCGCCTATTTCTGCGCCCAGCATGGCGATACCGAATTCATCGTCGATGGCGAGCAGCGCCTGAGCTACGCCCAGACCTATGCCGCCGCGACCCGCGTCGCACAGGCACTCGTCAAGACGCACAAGATCGAGCGCGGCGACCGCATCGGCATTGCCATGCGCAACGCGCCGTCATGGATTGTCCTCTATATGGGCATCCTGATGGCGGGCGGCTGCGCAACGCTGCTCAACGGTTGGTGGCAGGGCGGTGAACTCGCCGCTGGCATCGAAGATGTCGGCGCAACGCTTGTCTTTGCCGATGCTCAGCGCGCCGCGCGGCTTGCCGAAGTCGGCTATTCGGGCGGCGCCCGCATCGTGGGCCTCGACATTTCGGCAGAGCTTGAAGCGGCTCTCGCCCCGGTTCTCGGCGATGACGACCTGTCGGACGTGACGCTCCCGGAAATGACGGGCGATGATCTTGCGACGATCCTCTTCACCTCTGGCTCAACGGGCCAGTCAAAGGGCGCCTTCTGCAACCATCGTGCGGTGGTGCAGGGCACCTTCAACTATATCGCGCAGGCGCTCGTCATGCTTCAGCTGGCGACCGAGGACGGCACCGTCTCGGAAAACCGGCCACAGCATGCAACATTGCTCACCGTGCCGCTGTTCCACGTGACGGGCGAAGTGCCGGTGATGCTGGTGAGCTTCGCGATTGGCCGCAAGATCGTGATGATGCCCAAGTGGAACGTCGTCACGGCGATGGAGTTGATCCAGAAGGAAAAGATCACCAACTTTACCGGCGTGCCGCTGATGAGCTTTGAGCTAATGACGCACCCCGACCGCCACAAATATGATCTTTCGACGCTACAGGGTCTGGCAGGCGGCGGCGCGCCGCGCCCCGTTGACCATGTGAAGCGCATTGCCGATGAATTCCCGACGGCCCCGCCCGCCATCGGCTATGGCCTCACCGAAACCAACGGCGTCGGCGCGGGCAATTTCTCGACCAACTATCTGGCCAAGCCCAATTCGACCGGCCTGCCCTCCAAGCCGCTCGTGGACATGGCGATCCTTGACGATGCCGGAAGGCCGGTGCCGCAAGGCCAGCGCGGCGAAGTTTCGATCCGCTCGGTCGCGCTCTTTTCGGGCTATTGGAACCGGCCTGACGCAACAGCCGACTGCATGACGGATGACGGTTATTTCCGCACGGGCGATATCGGCTATCTCGATGAGGACGGTTACCTCTTCATCGTTGATCGCAAGAAAGACATCATCATCCGCGGCGGCGAAAACATCAGCTGTCAGGAAGTCGAAGCGGCGATCTACGAACATCCCGCCGTTGCCGAAGCCTGCGTTTTCGGTCTGGCCGATGAGCGACTGGGTGAACTGCCCGGCGCCGTCGTCTATTGCCACCCGGGCCAGAGCCTTGACGAGGCCGGGCTTGCCGCATTCCTGAAAGAACGCATTGCAGGCTTCAAGGTGCCCGAGAAGGTCTGGTTCGTGCCCGAAAATCTGCCGCGCCTTGGCACCGAGAAGATCGACAAGGTCTCCCTGCGTGCCAAATATCGCAAGCTCTGGGAGCAAGCGGTCGCAGCATGAGCATTGCTGAGCCGCTCCGCCTGCCCTGTGGGGCAACGCTGCCAAATCGCCTTGCCAAGGGGGCAATGACCGAAGGGCTGGCCACGCCGCAGGGCGTGCCGACCCCGGCGCTGGAAACGCTCTACCGGCGCTGGTCGCTCGGTGGGGCGGGCATGCACCTGACGGGCAATGTCATCATCGACCGCGATCATCTTGAGCGCCCCGGCAACGTCATCATCGAGCGCGCACCCGATGCGGCGATGAAGGCCGCGCTCAAGGCCTGGGCGAAGGCGGGCACCGAAGGCGGCAATCATCTGTGGATGCAGATCAGCCACGCCGGACGGCAGACACAGGCGCTCGTCAACAAAACGCCCAAGGCACCATCGGCGGTTAAACTCGGCCTGCCCGGCGGGCAGTTTGGCGAGCCTGTGCCGCTGACGGGCGATGAAATCCGTGATCTCATCGGTCGCTATGCAATCGCGGCGACCGCCGCGCGCGAAGCGGGCTTTACCGGCGTCCAGGTCCATGCCGCGCACGGCTATCTCATCTCGCAGTTCCTCAGTCCCCGTGCCAACCAGCGCACCGATGAATGGGGCGGCAGCCTGGAGAACCGGGCGCGCTTCCTGATGGAGACCGTGCGCACCGTCCGGACCGCAGTCGGCCCCGATTTTCCGGTTTCAGTCAAGCTCAACTCGGCAGACTTCCAAAAGGGCGGCTTTGCCTTTGAAGACAGCCTGCAAGTCGCGCGCTGGCTGGAAGCGGCAGGTGTCGATCTGCTTGAAATCTCAGGCGGCTCCTATGAGCAGCCCGCGATGATGGACCTTGACGGCATGGAACCCGCCGAGCGCCCCAATGTCGCGGCCTCAACGGCGGCACGCGAGGCCTATTTCGTCGACTTCGCCAAAGCGATGAAGGCCGAACTCAAGACCATGCCGCTCATGGTGACGGGCGGCTTCCGCTCGCGCGCGGCGATGGAACATGCGCTGTCCACGGGCGCTGCCGACCTGATCGGCATTGGTCGCCCACTCTGCGGTGATCCCGATGCCTGCAACAAGCTGCTGGACGGCGCTGCAGACATTGCCCGTTATGAAAACCAGCTCCACTTGCTGCCCGGTTGGCTGCGCTGGCTGGAAGGCATCAAGGCCGTGCGCGCCATTGCCGGATTTGGCGTCCAATATTGGTATTATGCGCAGCTCTATGCGCTTGGCCAGACGGGCGAACCTGATCTGAAAAAGCCCGTTTTCACCGCGATGCGCGAAGTCGATGCGATGTCGCGCAAATTGATGGCTGGCAGGCAGGCCTAGCTTTGCCTATCAGCGGGATCGATGACGATCCTTGAGCTTGGGGAAAGGCCGCGGCGCATTTCGCGGCGGGGACTTTTGGTCGGCGGCGGCGCGGGCGTGGGCCTGTTGCTGGCCTGGACAATCTGGCCGCGTACCTACGCGCCCAATCTTGCTACAACCGAAGGCGAGCATGTCTTCAACGGCTATCTCAAGATCGCGACGAGCGGACAGGTGACCGTTATCGTGCCCGAGATCGAAACGGGGCAAGGCAGCTATACCGTCTTTGCCCAGATCGTGGCCGACGAACTGGGCGCCGACTGGCGCACCATCGGCATCGAGCCGGCACCGCTCAACCCGCTTTATGCTGATGCCGCTGCAACGGCGGATTGGCCGAAGGACTTTGGCGACGAACTTGCCGAGGCAATCTCCACGCCGCCCCCTCAAGGCACGAGCGAAGCCTTTGCGCCGGGCAGTTTTGAACAGCGGGCCCGAGAAGCTGGCGCCGCCGCCCGTGCGCTCTTATCCAAGGCAGCTGGCAAGCGCTGGGGGGCGGATTGGCGCGCCTGCGACGCGGCGGGCGGTTTCGTCATTCTCGGCAATGAGCGGCTGCGCTTTGGCGAATTGGCGGAGGACGCCGCGTCCTATGACATTCCTGACAAGGTGCCACTGCGCTCCAATCAGGAAGATCGGCTGATCTACCAGTCGCTGCCGCGCCTCGACGTGCCTTCCAAGGTCGATGGGTCTGCCAATTTCGCAGGTGACATCCGCCTGCCGGGAATGGTCTATGCCGCCCTGCGCGCCGGACCGCTGGGGGATACGCGCTTCGTCTCCATCGACCAGAAGGCCATCGAAGCGCGACCCGATGTGGTGCGCGTCGTCAGTCGTGATCGCTGGGTCGCCGTCGTCGCGCGGAGCTGGTGGGCGGCGGACGCGGCACTCGATGCCGTCCGCCCGCGCTTCAAGACAGACGGCAAAGTCCCCGACAGCAAGACGATGAACGCGGCGCTTGAAGAGGCCTTCGGCCAAACGGGCACCGAAATGGCGGCGATGGGCGATGTCGATACGCTCTTTGCCAATGCCCGCCTCCATCGCGCCGATTATTCGGTCGGCCTTGCGCCACATGCCTCACTTGAGCCGATGACCGCGACCGCGATGGAACGCGAAGGACGGCTTGAACTCTGGCTGCCGACGCAAGCGCCGGGCCTCGCCCGCAAGGCCGCCGCCGACGCCATCGGCTTTTCACCCGATGATGTGATCGTCCATCCTGTCATGGTCGGCGGCTCCTTTGGCCGCGCTTATGAAACCGAAGCAGCGGCGCAGGCGGCGATCCTCGCACTCGAGATGAAAGCGCCGGTCCAGCTCGTCTGGTCTCGCGCCGAAGACATGATGCAGGACAGGTTCGGCCCGCCCGCTCATGCGCGCATGTTCGCCCGCATGGGTCCTGCCGGGCAGATCGAGGCATGGCGCGCGCGGATCGCCACGCCCAATGCCTTGGCCGAGTTGAAGGCGCGCGTGGCCGATGGCGAGACGGCACAGGACGCGCAAAAATCAGCCGCCGGAACAAGCGCGGCCTCCGCCATATCCGGCGCGATCCCGCCCTATGCGCTTTCCAATGTGAGCATCATCCACCATCCGGTCGACATCGGCATTCCCGTCGGCAAGCTGCGCGGCGGGGCAGACCGAGCGACCGCTTTCGCCCGCGAGAGCTTTATCGATGAGCTTTCCAAGGAAAGCGGCGTCGAGGCCTTTTCCTTCCGCATGGCGATGATGGGCGGCAATCCCCGCCTTGCGACCTGCCTGTCCAAGGTCGCGGTGCTGGGCGGATGGGAAGGCGGAGGTGCTGGCACGCAGCAGGGTCTTGCCTGCCATTCGATGCAGGGCAGCCACATTGCCGTACTCGCCGAGGCCTATGTGTCCGAAGACCAACGGATCGTCGTGCCGCGGCTTTATGCGGTCGCTGATGTCGGACGCATCCTCCACCCCGATATTGCGCTCCAGCAGGTGCAGGGCGGTTTGCTCTTTGGCTTGGCCGCAGCACTCGGCAATGCGGTGGACGTCCGCAACGGGGTCGCGAGCCCAACCCGCTTGGGCGATCTTGCGCTGCCGACGCTGGCCGATTGCCCCGATATCCGCATCGAGATCATTCCCAGCCGAGAGCCTTCGGGCGGTTGGGGGGAGATTGGCGTACCCGCTGTGGCGCCTGCTGTCGCTAATGCCCTTTGGGCAGGTAGCGGACGCCGCTTCCGGTCGCTACCGCTGCTCCCCGGAAACAGATGATGCACTTGCCAGACAACCACCCCGCAATCGCCGCACCGCGCATTGGCGTGCTTCTCGTCAACCTCGGCACGCCCGATGCGCCGGAGACGGGCGCCGTGCGCCGCTATTTGAAGCAATTTCTCTCCGACCGCCGCGTCGTCGAGATTCCGCAACTCATCTGGCAGCCGATCCTGCGCCTCTTCGTGCTGACAACGCGTCCGGCCAAGTCCGCCCATGCCTATGCGCAGATCTGGACGCCCGAAGGTTCGCCGCTCGCCACCGTTACCCGCGATCAGGCAGCCGCGATGCAGCGCTACTTTGGCGAGCGTGCGCAGGTCGATTGGGCGATGCGCTATGGCAATCCGTCGATCGGCGACAAGCTGGAGGCGATGAAGGCCGCCGGGTGCGAGCGCATCCTGCTGGCGCCGCTCTACCCGCAATATAGCGGCGCGACGACCGCAACTGTGTTTGACGAAATGGCGCGCGCCTTGGGCAAGATGCGCTGGCAGCCCGCCATCCGCACGCTCCCCGCTTACCATGACGACCCGGCCTATATCGCGGCGCTCAAGGCTTCGGTTGAGGTGGAGCTGGCAAAGCTCTCCTTCACGCCCGATGCGCTTCTCGCCAGCTTCCATTCCATGCCGGAGCGCACGCTGCATCTGGGCGATCCCTATCACTGCCATTGCCGCAAGACCGCACGCCTTTTGTCCGAGGCGCTGGGCCGCGAGGTCCTCGTTTCCTTCCAGTCCAAGCTCGGCCGCGCCAAATGGCTTGAACCCGCGACAGAAGCGACGCTTGCCGGATTGCCGGGACAGGGCGTGAAGAAGATCGCCGTCATCGCGCCGGGCTTTTCGGCGGATAATCTCGAAACGCTTGAAGAAGTGGCGCTGCGCGGGCGCGACACCTTCCTTGAAGCAGGCGGAAGCGACTTTGCCTATCTGCCCTGCCTAAACGCCGGTGAAACCGGCAATCGAATGCTTGCGACCTTACTTTCACGTGAACTTGAAGGCTGGCTCCCCGCACAATAGCCATTGTTCCGAATCGGGTCTTTTTTGGAAGAAGGGATGCGTGATGGGACGAGTTGCGATTGTAACGGGCGGGACGCGCGGCATTGGCGAGGCGATCAGCCGCCGCCTCAGCGATTTGGGGATGACGGTCGTCGCCAATTATGCGGGCAATGAGGAAAAGGCGAAGGCCTTTGAAGACAAGACCGGCATCCGCACCTACAAATGGGACGTGGGCGATTTCAACGCCTGTCAGGACGGCTGCGCACGGGTCGCGGCCGAAGTCGGCCCGGTCGATGTGCTCGTCAACAATGCAGGCATCACCCGCGATGGCACGCTGCTCAAAATGACCTACGAAATGTGGGATGAGGTGATGCGCATCAATCTGGGCGGCTGCTTCAACATGGCAAAGGCCGTCTTCCCCGGCATGCGCGAGCGCGGCTGGGGCCGCATCGTCAATATCGGCTCGATCAACGGGCAGGGCGGCCAATATGGCCAGGTGAACTATGCCGCGGCCAAATCGGGCATTCACGGCTTCACCAAGGCGCTGGCGCAGGAAGGCGCGAAATTTGGCGTCACCGTCAACGCACTCGCGCCGGGCTATATCGATACCGACATGGTCGCCGCCGTCCCCGATGACGTGCTGGCCAAGATCGTCGCGAAAATCCCGGTGGGCCGCCTTGGCCAGGCCGATGAAATTGCGCGCGGCGTGGCGTTTCTGTGCGGCGAGGATGCAGGCTTCGTGACGGGATCGACGCTGTCGATCAACGGCGGCCAGCACATGTATTGACGGACGAAGGCGGGATGGAGCGGAACGCGAAGCCCGCCGGTGCGCAAAGCGCATCGTCCGGCACGGCCAGCAGCGCACATGCGCTGACTGACGGCGGCGGCTTTGCCGTCGCCGGGCTGCTCTAATGCAAGGCCCCGTCAAACGCTCGGTGACCATCGCCGGTCACGAAACCTCGATCAGCCTTGAGCCGATCTTCTGGGAAGCCCTGCGGCAAACCGCAGGCGACGAAGCCATTCCCGTGAACGCCCTCGTCGCCCGGATTGATGCCGAGCGGATCGCCGCTGACGATCCGCCCAATCTCGCCAGCGCGATCCGTGTCTGGCTCTACGCGCGGTTGAGCAACGCGCGCGCCTGACCGGCAATCTGCGCCAGCATTGCGGTTGATGGCAGCGCCGTCATCCGCGCACGGTCGATCATGGCGCGGAAGGCCGCAACGCGCTGCGCGTTCGCCGTTTCCCATTTCTCGACCGCATCGACGGGCTTCTTGCCGCCATGCCGGGCCAGAAAATCAAGCCGCATCGCCTGGAAGTCCCGCGCGAGGCCTGCCGCCAGCAGGCGCTCCCACGGATCGCGCGGAGCAAGCTGCATTGCCGTCCCCTGTGCCCAATCCAGCCCGAGCGCCTCGCCCAGCGCCGTAAAGGCGCGCGTCGTGACAAGCACGTCGACGCCCGCCCGCGCGCTGAGCGCCGCGACGCCAATCGCGCCGTCCAGCTCGGCCAGACGGACCAGCCGCTCGGTGATCTTGCGCGGTGCGCCCGCTGAAAGCAGCCGCTCTTCAAAGGCACGCGTCTGCCGCCGCGTTTCGGCAGGCAGCAGGCTATCAAGCGATTTGGCAAGCGTTTCGACCGCCGGACGATAGGCGGCAATCGCCTTGTCATTGCTGCGCTCTTCCACCGAATTGCGCAAAATGTCCGCCATGTGCGCGCGCATTTCAACGGCGACCTGCTCGAACAGCAGGATGCGCGTCGCCTCGGCCATGTCGCCTGCTTCGATGGACTGCCACAGCGACGGCACATCATGGACCTGCTCAGCGATGACAAAGGCTTCGGCGACATCGGCCAGCGTGCAGCCCTCTTCTTCCGCCAGTTCGAACGGATGGATCAGCCCCAACCGGTTGACGATACGATTGGCGATCTTGGTCGCAACGATTTCGCTGCGCAGACGATGGCCTTCAATCGCCTTGGCATGGTCACGCTGCATCTCGGGCGGGAAAGCCGCATGGAGATCGGGCAGTGCGGCCTTGTCTTCACCCAGCCGCGAATGCTCGATGGCCTCCTGAAGCGCGAGCTTGGCGGTTGCCATGACGACCGCCAGTTCCGGCCGCATCAGCCCCTTGCCGTCGGCGGCACGACGCACAAGCTCATCGTTCGCCGCAATCCCCTCAACAGCACGGTCGAGCTTGCCTGCGGCTTCAAAGCCCTCGATCAACCGGATGTGCGAGGGCAGCGCATCCGCCCCGCCGCGCTCGGCAATCGAGAGCGCGAGCGTCTGGAGGCGATTGTCCTCCAGCACGAGGTGCGCGACATCATCGGTCATGCGCACGAGCAGGTCGTTGCGGGCAGGCATTTTGAGCTTGCCGGCCGCGACCTGCGCGTTGAGCGCAATCTTGATGTTGACCTCATTATCCGAGCAATCGACGCCTGCCGAATTGTCGATAAAGTCAGTGTTGATGCGCCCGCCCTTCAAGGCAAAGGCAATGCGCGCGGCTTGCGTGACGCCAAGATTGGCGCCCTCGCCAATCACCCGCGCGCGCATGTCTTCCGCATTGACGCGGTGGGCGTCATTCGCGCGGTCACCCACTTCGGAATTGCTCTCGGCGCGTGCCTTTACATAGGTGCCGATGCCGCCGAACCAGACAAGATCCGCCTCGGATTTCAGGATTGCCGAAATGATGGCCGAAGGCTCCATTTCGCTCTCGCTGACGCCGAGCAGCTTCTTGACCTGCGCCGAAAGCTTGATCGTTTTGGCCGAGCGCGGGAAGATGCCGCCGCCCTTGGAGATGAGCTTCGCGTCATAATCCGCCCAGCTTGAGCGCGGCAGCTTGAACATGCGCGCCCGTTCCTTCCAGCTTGCCGCTGCGTCGGGATCAGGATCGAAGAAGATATGCCGATGGTCGAACGCCGCGACGAGCTTGATCGCCTTGGACAGCAACATGCCATTGCCGAACACATCGCCCGACATATCGCCACAGCCGACAACGCGGACGGGCTCCTTCTGCACATCAATGCCCAGTTCGGCAAAGTGGCGCACGACCGAAACCCAGCCGCCCCGCGCGGTGATACCCATCGCCTTATGGTCATAGCCAACCGAACCGCCGCTGGCGAAAGCATCGCCCAACCAGAAGCCGCGTTCCAGCGCGATTGCGTTGGCGACGTCGGAGAAGGTCGCCGTGCCCTTGTCGGCGGCAACGACGAAATAGGGATCATCGCCATCATGGATGACGACATCGGCGGGATGCACCACCTTGCCCTTCACCAGATTGTCGGTGATCGACAACAAGGTGCGGATGAAGATGCGGTAGCTCTCGGTCCCTTCGGCGAGCCACGCATCGCGGTTTGACGGATCGGGCAGCAGCTTGGGGTAGAAGCCGCCCTTGGCGCCCGTCGGCACGATGACGGCGTTCTTCACGCGCTGCGCCTTCATGAGGCCCAGAATTTCGGTGCGGAAATCGTCACGCCGGTCAGACCAGCGCAAGCCGCCACGCGCCACCGGCCCTGCCCGCAAGTGAATGCCTTCGACGCGCGGTGAATAGACAAACACTTCGCGCCACGGCCTCGGATCGGGCAGACCCGGAACCTTGGCGCTGTCCAGTTTGAAGGCAATGGCTTCGGCAGCCGCTGCCGAAAACATGTTGGTGCGCAGCGTGGCACGGATGACTGCGCGATAGAGCCGCAGGATGCGGTCATCATCAATGGCGGTCACACCCGCAAGCGCACGATCAATCGCTCCATCAATGCCATGAGCGGCCTTGTCGCCATCGGCACGCCGCTTGGGATCGTGAAGCGCATCAAACAGGCTGACCAGTTCGCGCGCGACGGGGGCCGCGCGACGCAGCACATCCGCCACCGTCTGGAGGCTATAGGGCATCCCCGTCTGGCGCAGATAACGGAAGAGCGCCCGGAACAGCACGACCGAACGACGGTCCAGCCCGGCCGAGACCATCAACTGGTTGAAGCGGTCATTTTCGGCGGCGCCTTCAAGGACGGCGGATACGGCATCTTCCAGAAGATCGGCGTGCCGCACCAGCGCCGCTCCATCCTGCCCTTCGGGAAGTGTCAGGATGAAACGGTGGATATGGCCCAGCTCACCGCCTGCACCCAGAAGTGTCGGCAGTTCCTCAATCACGCGGAAACCGAAATTCTCAAGTGCGGGAACCGCATCCGACAGGGCAACCGCGCCCAGGCTGTAGATCTTCAGGCGAAGCAGGTTCGGCGCATCCCCGGCGTTGCAATATAGTCGGGCACCGCGCTGCGTGACATCCGCCAGACTGGCGATGCGCGAAATGTCGTGCGCTGCCTCGTCAGCCCCCGCGCCATCGCGATAGGCTTGCGGAAAGGCATCGGCATAGCGCAGCGCGAGGCGCGTCGCATTGCCGCCATCGCGCTCGGCAAGTGCCTCTTCCACCGCCGGGCGCCAGCCGCGCACCATCGCTTCGAGATCGCAGTTGAGTGCCGCCACATCGGGCAAGCCGCCGCCATCGCGAATGTCGATTGTCAGGCGGATCAGGATGATGCCGCTGTCATCAAGGTCCATCGCCCAGCTCAGCAGCGGCGCATGGCTCGCCTTGCAGATCATGTCGGTGATCGCATGGCGACGCGCGGTCGACCATTCATCGCGTGGCAGCCAGACAAAAGCGTGGAGATGGCGGGCGAGCGGGCTGCGCGTGACCGCAATGCTCGGGCGCGGACGATCCGCCAGCGACATCGCCGTGAGCGCCACGGCTTCCAGCGACTCATCGTCCATGGCAATCAGCAGGTCGCGCTGCAGCGCTGTTACCGCGTGTGTCAGCGCCTTGCCCGCATGGCCTGCGGGATCAAAGCCCAGCTTTGCCTGAAGCCGCGACAGGCGCGCCTTCAAAACCGGAATTTCGACAGGCGGCTCATTCATCGCAGCGCTCGTCCAAAGCCCGGCATGGATCGACAGCGCATCACCCGAAGGCACCACCACCAGTTCCACCGGCACGCGGCGGTGGATCATCGAGATCATGTTCGACTTGAGGAGAAGCGGCGCTTCGCCTCCCTTGGCGAACCAGTCAAACGCCCGCTTTCGTGCCGCAGGCGACAGAAGCTGCGCACCAAGATCGCGCGCGATGCCAAGCGGCGCGGTGATCGCGCCATCGCGCCCGAAGCGGGCATGACCGAGCAGCGTCAGCTTGTTGTCGCCAAACCAGCGCAGCAAATCGCCACCATCGCTGACGCCAAGCGCCGAGGCATCTTCGGCCAGCGCATTCTGGAGCGCAGGCCAATCTGCAACGGCCGCGCGCACTTGCGCGAGAAGTGCATGGATTGCCTCTTCGATCTGGCGGCGCACGCGTGCATCGGCGCGCTCGACTTCCATGTAGATGATCGATTCGTTCTGGCCCTCGCCGCGCGCACCAAGCGCCTGAAGCTCTCCAGCCTCGGATCGACCGACACCGGCAACGGGGTGCAGAACCCGCGCGACCGCCAGGCCATGCGCGCCGATTTCAGCAGCGACCGAGTCGACCAGGAAAGGCATGTCGTCATTGACGATGCCGATCCGCATCTGGCGGCGTGCGCCTTCGGTCGGGATGCTTTCAATGGCGATGCTGGGCGTGCCGGGCTGACGCCAGGCCAGCACTGCGAGCAGAAACTCGCTGGCGGCACGCCGTTCGGCAGGGGCAAAGCCTACAAGCTCGCCCGGAAGCGCGCCTTCGACCAGCAGTTTTTCAAGTTTTCGGATAAGCGGGGATTTTTGGGTATCGGCGGTTTTCGCCATGAGGATGTTCTCGCATGTTTTTGAGTGCGCCCATTGGCGCGACATGCGGTCAGGGTATGCGCCTGCGCACGGGGCTTCTCAACCCCGTGGGCGGCGAATTCGGCGGTGCTGTAGCGTCAATGCCGCACTTGCGCGGCAAGACATACGATCAGAGCGTGCGCAGGGCGCGATCGATGAGCGCGTCGTCACCCGCCTTGCCGATGACAGCGACATGACCATCATCCACGCGGCGCGCGATGAGCACGACAAATTCCGATTCGGCTTCGATCTGGACAATGCCGAGCGCCGGCATGGTGCGGGCCTTTTCGACATTGACGGGCTCCACCACCTTGACCTTGCGGTCGGGGCGGCGGGCGGCGCGTTCTGCCGAGACAATGCCCTTGAGCGCGCCCGGGAAGGATTCGAGCCAGGCGGTGAATTCGCCGACGCCAAGCTCCTGCTTGCGGGCATAGCTGAGCGCGGCGCCGAATTCGGCAAGGCGGGTCTTGTCGTAATCCATGCCGAAGACGAGCTTCACGATGGGCGTCATCGGAGCGCGTTCCTGCGCCTTGATGCCGCTATCGGACAGCAGCTCTGCATATTCGTCCGGACGCGCATCGGCGACCAGCGCGAAATCATAGGCAAGGCCAAGGGCGCGATACAGCTTTGCGCGGCTGCGGCCTTCGGCCTGCTTGGCGATGTCTGCACCGGTGCGCGCGGCATGGAGCAGATCGCCCAGCCCTTCACTGCCATCGGCCACGAATTCGAAATCCTCGTCTTCGTCCTCGTCGACGCTGTCCATCGCCAGCATCTCGGGCTTGATCGACCCGACCGGCATGTCGTCAGCGTCCAACGGCGGAAGCGGCGGCGGCGGGGCCATGCCCTGCTCAAGCTCCGCGCTCGGGCCATCGGCCCAGGCAGGTACAGTCGGAACGCTGCGCACGGGCGCCTGCATCACCTGCTCAATGGCGTCGGTGAGTTCGAGCGTCAGCGCCTCGTCGGCGATTTCCTTCCAGTTGATGACGCCATAGATGAAATCAATGGTGTCATCATCGGACGAAAACGGCATCAGGATGCCGCGGTAGAGCGTGTTGTTGCCCCGGTGATTGACGAATTCAGCCTCAAAACCGATGGGCGCCTTGTTGGCGATGATCTGGAGATAATGGTCGGTCAGGCGCGAGATGAGCGAGCGCGACGGAACGTCAGCCACCGAGCGGACATCTTCATCCAGATTGCATTCGGCGCGCAGCTTGCCGCCCAGATAGGCGATCGAGGGGTTTTCGCTGCCAGTCGAGAAATCGATCAGCACCGAATGCGGGCCGAAATCAACAAGCGAATCGGGATCAAGGTCTTCGATGGAGGGATAGGTCCGGCCGTTCAGCAGCGACGCCCAGTAATTATAGGCGCGCACATGCATCCGGCGTTCATCGGTGCCAATCGCAGGCGGAGCTTCGACGGCGGAATCCGCCATAATGTAGTCAGGCTCCTGTTCCTGTCCGAAAGCGCCGTAGCGGTCCATGTCGGTTACCCCCTAAAAATCAGTCATTGCTCTTCTGAAGGAATTTGGTTGATACGAAGTTAATTTCTGCCAATCCGGCATCAACATCAGCAGTTTGGCCGCGTGGAAGAGGTTGCGGCACGACAGTCGATGCAAGACTCGAAGCGCTGATCCCAATATGCCTACGCAGTCGGCCTCGACGTAACGTCACCCGAAAACAGCCGTTAAAGCCTTTCAAAAAGGCGATTGACAGCAGGCCACGACTCCCTTTTCTGGATGCCAAACATCATGGAGAGATGCGGCAATGAATTTCCAGTTTTCTGAAGAAGCCGAAGCACTGCGCGATCAGGCGCGGCGCTTTCTCGAGGACAAGTCCGGACGTGAAAAGGCGCGCGCCGTCATGGAGTCGGGCGCCAGCCACGATGCGGCGCTCTGGGCAGAAATCGTAAACCTTGGCTGGACCGCGCTGCGCATTCCCGAAGAGCATGGCGGGCTGGGCCTGTCGGTGCTTGAGCTTTGCGTTCTGGCAGAAGAAATCGGTCGCGCCGTGTCGCCGGTTCCGTTCACGTCTTCGGTGCTGCTGGCAACCGAAGCGCTGATTGCGGCGGGCACTGACGCCCAAAAGGCCAAATGGCTCCCCAAGCTTGCCGACGGATCGGCCATTGGCACGGTCGCGCTCGCCGAAGGCACGGGGGTTCCCGGCGCCAAGTCTTCAATCGCGGTGTCGGGTGGCAAGGCAAATGGTGCCAAACTGCCGGTACAGGACGCGGCTGCTGCCGATTTCATCATCTTCTCAGGACCGGACGGCCTCTATCTCGTCGAAACCGGCGCAGCGGGCGTCTCGGTCGATGCGGTCGAGACGATTGACCTCGTGCGCCGCTCGGCGCGCGTCACGCTGAAGGACGCTCCGGTCGAAGCGCTTGAGGGCGGTCGTGCCGCACTTGAGAAGTTCCTCCAGTCGTCTGCCGTGCTGCTGGCCTTTGAAGGCCTTGGCGGCGCGGATGCCGCGATGGAAATGGCGCTTGGCTATGCGCGCGAACGCGTGGCCTTTGGCCGCAAGATCGCAGGCTATCAGGCGGTCAAGCATCGCCTTGCCGATATGTACATCAAGAACCAGCTCGCCCGCAGCCATGCTTATTATGGCGCCTGGGCCGTGCTCACCGACGCGCCAGAGCTGGTGCAGGCCGCAGCCGGTGCACGCCTTGCCGCAATGGATGCCTTCCAGTTTGCGGCGGAAGAAAATGTCCAGTTGCACGGCGGCATCGGCTTTACTTGGGAGAGCGATTGCCAATTCTATTATCGCCGCGCGCGTCTGCTGACGCTGGCGCTCGGCGCCAAGACACATTGGTCTGACGTGTTGGTGCGCTCGCTTGAGCAGCGCAACACGATGATGGCCGCATAAGGGAGACGGAAGATGGATTTCGAAGATACCCCAGAAGAAGCCGCCTATCGCGCGCAGGTAAAGGCGTGGCTTGAAGCCAATAAGGACGCCATCCAGCAGGAAGATTATTCGAGCCGCGCCGATTCGGTTGCCGCCGCCAAGCGCTGGCAGGCCCGCAAATATGAAGCCGGCTATGTCGGCATCACCTGGCCCAAGGCGGTTGGCGGGCAAGGCGGCAACGCCATGCAGCAGATCATCTTCAATCAGGAAGAAGCCAAATATAACGCGCCGACCGGGCTTTATGCCATCGGCCTTGGCATGTGCATCCCGACCGTGTTCACCCACGGCCTCTCCCCCGATATCGCCAAGCGCTACGTGCCGGTCGCGATGAAGGGCGAGGAAGTCTGGTGCCAGCTCTTCTCCGAACCCGCAGCAGGCTCCGACCTTGCAGGCATCCGCACGCGCGCCGAGCGCGACGGTGATGAATGGGTCATCAACGGCCAGAAGGTCTGGACCTCGGGCGCACATTTGTCTGACTTCGGCATCGTCGTCACGCGCACCGACCCCAATGTGCCCAAGCACAAGGGCCTCACCATGTTCATCGTCGACATGAAGGCGCCGGGCGTCGAAGTCCGTCCGATCAAGCAGATGTCGGGTGGCAGCGAGTTCAACGAAGTCTTCTTCACCGACGTCCGCATCAAGGACACGCACCGTCTGGGCGAAGTCGGTGAAGGCTGGAAGGTGTCGCTCACCACGCTCATGCACGAACGCCTTGCCGTCGGCGGCAAGCCCGCCAGCGCACCGGGCGTGCAGGAAATGATCGAACTCGCCCGCGCGATTGATCTGGAAGAAGGCAATGCGCTTGAACAGAGCCATGTCCGCCAGCGCATCGCCGATGCGTACATCGCGGATCGCGGCATTGCGCTCACGCGCATGCGCACCATCTCGGCCCTGTCCTCGGGCCGCACGCCGGGGCCGGAGTCGTCCATCTCCAAGGTCGTCGTCGCCAAGACGATGCAGGATGTCGGTTCTTTTGCCGCTGATCTGTGCGAGAGCGCGGGGCTTCTGATGGGGGCCGATTCGCCGAACCTTCCGCACCTCTCGCGCTTCCAGACGAGCTATATCGGCTCGGCAGGTCTGCGCATCGCAGGCGGCACCGACGAAATCCTGCGCAACATCATCGCAGAGCGCGTTCTGGGCCTGCCGGGTGAAATCCGCCCGGACAAGGACATCCCGTTCAGCGAAGCGACCAAGCTCGGACTGTAACGCCACGATGACCATTGATTTGGCCGCCCGGATCGAAACGCTGGGGCGTGACGATCCGGCGCGGCCTTTTCTTGTTCGCGAAAATGGCGGCGTCATCACATACGGCACGTTGCTGGCCGACACGCAGCGCATGGCGGCAGCGCTCATGTCGTTGGGCGTAACGCCCGGAGACCGGGTTGCCGCGCAAATCGAGAAATCGCCCGAAGCACTGCTCCTCTGGTTCGGCTGCCTGTGGATGGGCGCGGTCTATATGCCGCTCAACACCGGCTACACGCCCTCCGAGGTCGATTATTTCATCAATGATGCAGAGCCCGCGCTCTTCGTCGTCGATCCGGCGGCCACCCCTCCTGAGAGCGTGAAAACGGCAACGCTGGGCACAGATGGCGATGGCAGCCTGATCGCTGCCATGCCCGCCAACGCCGCCATACCGCGCGCCGATCTTGATGACGAAGCACTCGCCGCGATGCTCTACACCTCGGGCACCACCGGCAAGCCCAAGGGCGCGATGATCCCGCGCCGCGCCTTGTTCAGCAATGCCGCTACCCTCGCCAAGGCGTGGCACTTCACGTCAGATGACGTGCTGCTCCACGCTTTGCCCGTCTTCCATGTTCATGGGCTGTTCGTCGCGACCAACACAATCCTCGCGGCAGGCGCCTCGATGCGCTTCCATACGAAATTTGACGCAGAAGCCGTTCTCGCAGACCTGCCCAACGCGACTGTGCTGATGGGCGTGCCGACCTTTTACACGCGTATGCTGCAGCACCCCAAGCTGCTCTTGAATGGGGCCGTTGGCATTCGCCTGTTCATCTCCGGCTCGGCGCCGCTGCTCCCTGAAACGCATGAGGCCTTTTCCGGCCTGACCGGCCAAGCGATCCTTGAACGCTACGGGATGACCGAAACGCAGATCAATGCGTCGCACCTCTATGAAGGCCCGCGCACGCCCGGCACGGTCGGCCCGCCACTTCCCGGCATCGACATCCGCGTGACCGACCCGGCGAGTGGTGCGCTGCTGCCAAAGGGCGAAACCGGGATGATCGAGGTGCGCGGACCCAATCTGTTTGTCGGTTATTGGCGCAATCCGGAAAAGACCGCCGAAGACATGCGCCCCGACGGCTATTTCATCACCAGCGATCTCGGGCGGATCGACGAGAATGGTCATGTGGTCATCGTCGGGCGCGGCAAGGATCTGATCATTTCAGGCGGTCTCAACATCTATCCCAAGGAAGTCGAGACCGAGATCAACGCGATCGAAGGCGTCATCGAATCCGCCGTCATCGGCGTGCCGCACCCCGATTTCGGCGAGGCGGTCATGGCAGTCGTCACCGTGCGCGATGCAACCGCAGACACAATCGCATCCGGGCTTGAAGGCAAGATTGCCCGCTTCAAGCTGCCCAAGGCCATCGAGATCGTAACGGAGCTTCCGCGCAACACGATGGGCAAGGTGCAGAAGAACCTGCTGCGCGACCAGTATCGCAGCCGCTTTTCCTGAACGCCGCGCGCCGCGTCAGGCGATATAGGTGTAGAAGGTCAGGAAAGCTGCGACGAAACTGAACGAGAAGAAGCGAACATCCTCACGCGCGGGCTTGAAGCGCTCCCGAAAGCGCCTGGAATTGACCTGTGCACGCACAAGGTTCCGAAAGGGATGTCCAACGCCATGCGTTGGCAGAATCAGGGCTCTCCGCATGAGCAAAAGTTAAGACAAAATTAACGATTGTCGCCAGCGGAAATTGGCCCCTTTCTTCGTCCCGATCAGGGACGTCCCATTCTAGGGCAATGCGTGGCAGGCGGCGGACCGTCAGCCTCTCGTCAG
>ENA-UOYA01002039-UOYA01002039.1-activated-sludge-metagenome-genome-assembly--contig:-NODE-2039-length-20206-cov-6.144112_pt1 | contig 20206 bp, 19 predicted proteins | sample MGYA00238163_ERZ764804 | MGnify/ENA primary metagenome ERZ764804 (study PRJEB28919, sample SAMN05720223) | activated sludge metagenome | isolation source: Anaerobic digester | place: Hong Kong... | reverse complement strand
ATTCCTTGCCTGGCGAAAGGGAGTTTTCGCCTTAAGGGCATCCGGAGCACAAGTCCGGTGGTTGTGGGAGACAAGGTAAGGATCGGGACGAATTCCGAGGGAACTGCCTATATTACCGAAATCGAAGACCGAAAAAATTACATTGTCCGTCGTGCGTCCAATCTTTCCAAACAGGCGCACATCCTTGCTGCCAATATAGATCTGGCCCTGCTCTGCATCACTGTACGGTTTCCTGAAACGACCACTGTCTTTATCGACAGGTTTCTGGTTACTGCGGAGGCGTACAGTGTTCCCGTCCATCTCGTTTTCAACAAAACGGATATCTATGACTCCGATGATCAGGAGTATGTTGAGGGGTTGATCCATCTCTATTCTACAATCGGGTATGGCAGCATCAAAACTTCGGTGCTGACGGGGAAGGGGATGGATGAACTGCGTGAACAGGTGCGGGGTAAGATTACATTGCTTGCCGGACATTCCGGCGTCGGAAAATCGAGTATCGTAAACGCGTTGCAAAAAGAGGCGGCACGGAAAGTGGGAAAGATATCCGACTACCATAATAAGGGGATGCATACGACCACATTTTCCGAGATGATTGAACTTAATGGCGGCGGGTTCCTCATTGACACCCCTGGTATCAAAGGTTTTGGAACCATCGATATGACAACTGCCGAAGTATCGCACTATTTTCCCGAGATATTCAAGATCTCAGCTAAATGCAAGTTCAACAATTGCCTGCATCTGAATGAACCCGGTTGCGCCGTGATAGAGGCATTGGAGAACAGATATATCAGCCAAAGCCGTTACCACTCTTATTTGAATATCCTGGAAGACGTAAACGAGGGAAAATACCGGTAATCATTCTGGTGTTGTCTGGCTGTATGGGCATGATCCCGTCGGCCGTGAGGATTACAAGTTGAATAGCTATGAACAGTGTATTGATGCTTATTCTGGAGATTCTTTACGCATTGACTATCATCAGTGTGGTTATTGTGGTGATTTCGGAGAATAGGAACCCCATCAAGACACTTTCGTGGGTGATGGTACTTGTGTTTCTCCCTTTTGTAGGGTTGATCTGGTACCTTATCTTCGGACAGGACTTTACCAGAAAACAGGTCATAAACAAGCGGATGTACAGTAAACTTAAGAAGCGGCCGCTCGATGAGATCGGTACGCTTGAGGAGTTCTCATATCCGCCGGAGCATGCCAGCTTGATACGCTTGTTGCGAAATCTCGACCATACCCCGTTGCTTGGCGGTAACGATGTTCGTTTCTATACCCGGGCAGCAGAGAAGTTTGAAGAGCTGCTTCGCGATATCGAGAATGCCAAGCAGCACATCCACGTAGAGTACTATGTGTTTGAAGGTGACAATATCGGTAGAAGGATTCGGGATGCGCTGATCAGAAAATCGCTTGAAGGTGTTGAGGTGCGTGTTATCTACGATAGCTTTGGTTCACGGAAAACCAGCCGGGCATTCTTCGAGGAGTTCAGAAAAGCGGGTATCGAAGCCGAGCCCTTTCTGAAAGTGGTACTGCCAAAGTTTACTTCACGCTTGAATTTCAGAAATCACAGGAAAATTATTGTTATTGACGGACAGATTGGCTATGTGGGTGGCATCAATATTGCGGACCGCTACATCGACGGTTTGAAGTGGGGTATCTGGCGCGATACCCATGTTCGCATCGAAGGGAAAGGGGTACAGGGATTGCAGTCGATCTTTCTTATCGACTGGTTTTTTGTCAGCCAGACCCTTATCACTTCGAGAAGATATTTCCCGGAGCTTCCCGTCTATGGTGACATATCCCTGCAAATGGTAAACAGCGGTCCGTTTCGTGAGGAGAGGGAGATCTATCATGGTATTCTTCAGGCAATTTACGATGCCCAGAAGAGTATCTTCATCCAGACACCCTATTTTATACCTCCCGAATCGATGATCGAAGCATTGCAGGCAGCTGCTATCCGGGGATTGGATGTCAGGCTGATCATCTCAAAAAGGTCGGATGTCCCCCTGGTGCAGATGGCGTCGCGTTCGTTTGTAAAGGAGATGCTGGAGAGCGGTGTGAAGGTGTACATGTATGAAAAGGGATTCCTTCATTCCAAGCTGATGGTGTTTGATGATTCCCTCACGTTGATCGGTTCGGTGAATTTCGATTCACGCAGTTTTGAACACAACTTTGAGGTGGAGGCATTTATATACGATCATGTTGTGGCGGAGAGGGCCATTGAGATTTTTGTTGAGGATCAGCGCGATTCCCAGGTCGTGTCGTTGCGCGAATGGGTGAAGCGGCCGATAAGACTCCGTTTTTTCGAGTCACTGATGCGATTGTTTGCTCCATTGATGTAATACAACCGGCTTTAACAATATGATAAGGATCTATTTAATCGGATATATGGGGGTTGGGAAAACCACAGTCGGCAAGAAGCTGGCACAGTTATTCGATATCGGGTTTGTTGATCTGGACAAGTTTATCGAGAACAGGTACCACAAGACTGTTCCCGAGATTTTTGCAGAACGTGGTGAAGAGGAGTTCCGGCTGATTGAACAAAAGGCACTGATCGAGGTCTCATCAATTGAGGATGTCGTGATCTCGACCGGTGGCGGGACCCCATGCTTTTTCGATAATGTGGGGTTGATGAATGAGACCGGTATCACTGTTTACATCCATGCGGAACCCGATGAGCTTGCCGCCAGACTGAGGGCGTCAAAAAATATCCGTCCTGTCGTAGCCGGAAAAAGTGGGGAGGAGTTGACAGCATTCATTGCCAGTCACCTGAAAGATAGGGAGAAATTTTACAATCAGGCACAGATCGTTTACAAGACCGATCGTCTGATTACAAAGGATGAGATTCACCTTACCGTAGAGGGGATTGCTCACGAAATAAAAAAACTGCTAAAATGATATACGAACCTTTAAGAAGCGCTCAATTTGTTGTCCGTGAATTGTTGTTGAAGGCCGACAAACACAATGTCTCGCTTGTAATCGGCGTACCCAAGGAGAATCAAAAAGTTGAGAAGCGGCTGGCAATCACCCCCGAAACAACCACCCTGCTTGTTGAGTCGGGTTATCAGGTGGTGATTGAGAGCAAGGCAGGGTTGGCCATCAACTATTCCGACCGGTACTATTCCGAATCGGGAGCCCGAATCGCCGACTCAAAAGCAGATGTTTTTCAGGCAGATATCATTCTGAAGATCTCACCACCCACCTACGAGGAGGTGGCGATGATGAAACCCCGCAGCAGTGTCTTCTCGTTTCTGTATTTACACCTTATCTCGTCAGAAACTTTGGAGCTGATGGCCGAAAAGCGTATAAATGCATTGGCTTACGAATTGATTCATGACGACAATTGGGTCTCTCCCTTTGTGACTGCCATCAGCGAGATCGAAGGAGCCTGCTCCATCTCTATTGCCTCCGAGTTGCTCAGCAGTGCACATGGAGGAAAGGGTATCTTGCTTGGTGGAGTTCCGGGAATCTCTCCCACCGAGGTGGTTATAATCGGCGCAGGTGTTGCCGGAACGGTGGCAGCCCGGGCTGCGCTGGCCCTGGGTGCGGCTGTAAAAGTTTTTGACAACGACATCAATAACCTGCGAAAGATTCAGCACGAACTGGGAAGGACGGTCTTTACATCTACCCTGCAACCCAATGTGCTGAGGAACGTTTTTCGTTCTGCCGACGTGGTAATCGGCGCCATGCAATATGTAAACAAAAAAGATCTCTACCGTATTTCGGCCGACCTGATCCGGGAGATGAAAAAGGGTGCTCTTATCATCGATTTACGTATGTCGCATGGCGGATGTTTTGAAACTACGATGGAGGCCTGTCTTCCAGGTCATCCCCAAGTGTTCGAACGGTTTGGAATCCTCCATTTTTGTGAATTGAGCATCAGCTCACGTGTTGCACGCACTGCCTCCATTGCGCTGAGCAATATCTTCATTTCGATCTTCTCGGCAATGGCAGAGTGTGGCGGAATAGGCCGCCTTGCCCGTTTTGATATTGGTTTTGCATCCGGTTTCTATATGTTTGCAGGAAAGATGGTCAACTCGTATGTAGCCAACCATTTTAATCGGCCTGTCAACGATATAGGACTGTTTCTTCCCGGATTGTAGAGAGACGACACTTTGATTTTTTTTACCAATGCCCCTCTGTTTTATCTTTCTCCTGACCGTTTTTGTTCCCCGGTCTGAATCCCTCCTTGTGGCGAAAGTTATTCTTGAAATGGATATTTCCCTCTTAGCCACCCATTTTTGTCAATAATAATCAAACAGCATCTTTTTCTTATAATTACTACTTTTTTGTTGATATCACAACTCCATTATTCTCTTCTTTCCGTAGTTTTGTCTTGCATACCCACTGTAAACCGTCCAGTCGCATACAATACAAAATCTTTAAGTATGGACTACGAAAAACATTTATCTACACCCAAGATCCCCAAAAAGAGAGGCTTTATCCTCTCCCTGTTATTAATGAACATATTGACGCGTGGCGACAATCCTTTCTGTGCGAACCTGAAGAGCTGACTGTCGCCTACGATCCTGAGGACAAACCGTGCAGGTTGCAATGGAGTAGAACGGATGCCGACAAATGGGCTTGCTCCTGCTCATTGCCGTTCTATTTTTCTGACGGCGAGGGTATACTACAAAAGCTGAAAGAGAAAAGAAAGCGAGTTGAATACTCCCTCCTGTTTATATCTCCTTAGCCTGCTTCAACCATTGAAAACGTGCTTTATCCGGGGTAATCTCCTTCCACCTCTGCACCTCAAATGTAAAGCAGGCGGTTGATGCAGTTGGCAGATTGTCGAGCCTTATTCCAAAGTGGTTGATCAGGTATGTCAATCCAGGATTGTGCCCGACAACCAGACAACTGCCAATGGTGTCGGGGACCTTTGAGATAGAGCGCAGAATGTCGTCTATCCAAGCCAAATAGAGCTCTTTGTCCGTTACGATTTTTTCTTTCGGATAACCCATGACTTCTGTGGCAACAACAGCAGTGGTGAAAGCGCGCTTGGCAGGAGAGGAGAGAACCAGATCAGGGATGCCGGTTTTCCCAAGCAGGAAGGCACCCATATCTGCAGCATTTCTCCTGCCCCGTTCATTCAATGGACGGTCGTAATCATCCAGGTTACAATCTTCCCATGATGATTTTCCATGTCTCATCAGAATAAGTAGTTTCATCTTCCCGATCTGTCGTTTGCGTGAAAGCAAGATCCGTTCAGTCACAGTTCTCCATCTCGCTGATGAAATATCCCTTTTCTCTAATATCAGCTTCCCACGTTGATTTTATCTTTTCCGTATGGCAGTATTTGCTCTCCTCGGATGTAAGCGGTTGGCCCTCCTGACCTTTGGTCTTGAGATACTCCCTCCCGTAGGCAAGGATTATCTTCTCATCCGTCAAGTCTGCCGGAACAATAATATCAAAGTGCATTACCTTGCCATCTTTTCTTGTTACGTAGGTATCCCAAACAGCTACTTCCATAAAGAGGAATTTTAACTTGATTATTGGCACTATTGCACTCGGCAAATATAACCAGGTTAACCAACTAAAACAAACCAATCTCTTATTTTAACTTCATCCGCTTTATCCTGATCGCCTTTCTGGGCCTGTCGTCCTCGTTCGTCTCAGTCTTGGATATCTTTTCCACGACATCCATCCCTTTCACAACCTCGCCAAAGACGGTATAGTTACCGTCGAGATGCGGTGTCCCGCCAACCGTCATATAGTCCTGTCTCGCCTCTGCACTGAACGGTGCCCTCCTTCTCTCTTCCAGTCTATCCAGCTCTTCGGCGGTAAACTTTTTCCCAACCACGATATAAAACTGACATCCGGACGATGCTTTCTGCGGATTGACGTCGTCACCTTCGCGAGCTGCTGCCAGACTCCCATACTTGTGATAGATGCCCGGAGTCCTGAATTCGGCCGGTATGGAATAGCCCACGTCGCCATCCCCCAGCAATGCATCCGGTGCGGCACTCCTGGAATTGGGGTCACCTCCTTGGATCATAAACTCCTCTATTACACGGTGAAAGAGCAATCCATCATAAAATCTTGCCTTTACCAGTTTAATAAAGTTGTCGCGGTGTAACGGGGTCTCATTGTGGAGTCTCAGTGTGATATCACCTTCAGTTGTCTGGATGATTACCTGTCGGTTCCGAAGATGATGTTGCTTAAGCGTGGAGCAGGAGGAACCGAGCAGGATGATTGCGACGAGTAGAAGTGTTGATAAGTGGAGTTTCATAGGTGAATTCATTTCAATTTCCGTTGTGAGAGATAGAACCACAAAGCTGAACATACACCTTTTATGATTGAAGTGATCGAGATGGCCCACCAGACGCCGTTGACCCCCATGGCCGATGCCATGAAGATGGCGAGCGGAACCCGCAAGGTGTTGAACCCGATGCTTACCACGGCGGGTGGGGCGGTCTTCCCAATCCCGTTAAACATACCCTGTGTGGTGATTTCAAGCATCATGAAGAGTTGAGATATGCCAATGATGAAGAGATAATCGCCACCGGCGAGGTAGGCTGCCTTTTCGGGGATAAAAACGGCAAAGATCTCACTGCCAAACAACATGAACGATGCTGTCACCACCAGTCCCAATGCCATCATGGTCATCAATGTATACCGGTAGGCGTGTCTGGCTCTGTCCATTCTTCCGGCAGCGAAGTTTTGTGCGACAAAGCTTCCCAGTGCAGTGGCAAATCCCTGCGACGTATTCCACGTCACTCCCTCTATCTGTCCACCTGTGGTTTGGCTTGTAACGCCAAGGTGTCCCCCGTGAATCGACGCGATACGGGTCAGGTTCATATTGATTAAGGAAAAGTAGACATTCATGGCAGCCACGGGAATGCCAAGCTTCAGGATATTGACCGTATACCCTCTCCTCGGTTTTATCCAGAAGGCAAATCGCCCGATTGCTCCCGTGTTGCCACGCAGGTGGCGAATGAAGAGTACCGTAACTACTCCCTGTGAAAGGGTGGTAGCCAGTGCAGCTCCTTTCGACCCCATCATGGGGATAGGCCCCAAACCGAAAATAAAGAGGGGGTCTAGCACGATATTGAGGAGCAATCCTGCTGCATTGAAATAAAAGGGGATATCGCTCCTGCCACTTCCGATATAGATGCCCGAAAAGTTCAAAATCAAGAAGATGAAGGGGATGCAGAAGGAGACAATCTTGAGGTAGTCGACAGCTTCCGCCGTAATGTCGGCATCCAGTCTGAAAAAAGCGAGTATAAGCTGAGGAGAGAGGAAGAAGAAAACGGCAAAAGTGATGCCAAGAATTATGGCAATTGTGGTGGTGTGTGATGCATAGATGGCTGCCTTGTCCAATCTTTTTGCTCCGATGGACTGACCGATGGATACCTCGGCACTGACTTTGGAGAGAAGAGCGAAAGAGTTGATCATCCAAATCAGCATGCCAACTGTCCCCACGGCTGCAACCGATTTGCTGCCCAACCTCCCGATCCAGATGATATCAACCATGCTGTAGGTCATCTGGATAAAGCTGACAGCCATTAATGGCATTGCCAGAATAATGAGTTGGCGGAATATAGTTCCCCGAGTGAAATCCCGAATCACAGGCCTATCAAGTTTATCGGTTGTCACCATTAGTTTGAAAAAAAGGAGTAACTATTTAATAGCTACTCCTTTTAGAGCGGAAGACGGGACTCAAACCCGCGACCCTCAGCTTGGAAGGCTAATGCTCTATCAACTGAGCTACTTCCGCGATCTTTATTGTGTGTGGGCAGTGATGGATTCGAACCACCGAAGGCGTAAGCCAGCTGAGTTACAGTCAGCCCCATTTGGCCACTCTGGTAACTGCCCTGAATTCGGGAGACAAAGATAATAAAATTATTTGTATTTTTCGTTAAGCGCAACCATTTTTAATAGAGTAATTGCAGCTTCATCTCCCTTGTTTCCGTGCCTGCCGCCCGATCGGGCTTTAGCCTGCTCCAACGTATTGGTTGTCAGTAATCCAAAAATTACTGGAATGTTGTAGCGAATGTTGAGTTCGGTAACCCCCTGCGTGACGCTGTCGCATACAAATGTGAAGTGAGGGGTCTCTCCCTGGATAACGCAGCCGATCACAATCACACCGTCGATATCGGCTTTTTCAATCAGCTTTTTGGCTCCAAAGGTGAGTTCAAAACTTCCAGGAACATATTCAACCACAATATCCTTCTCATTGACGCCGAACTTCAGCAGTGTCTGTACAGTTCCTTCCAGAAGATTGCCTGTGACAGGTCTGTTCCATTCCGAGACGACAATGCCAATTCTCTTTCCTTCGCCACTCGGGACGGAACCGTGATCGTACGACGATAAGTTATGCAGTTCAGTAGCCATTAATTTCCTGCTTGTTGAAGTTTGGCGGCCTCAATATATTTGTCTGCTTCCTGACCTTGAGGTGAGTTGAGGTATTTCTCCTTGATCATCTCAAAAGTCTCGATAGCCTTGGCGTAGTTCTTGAGTGACAGGTATGCGACCCCGGCCTTATTATAGTAGATGGGGCTCAGCATCTCGTCGTTGGCCTTTTTGGCCGCGCTGTTGAAGTGGGAGATCGCCTTTTCGGTTTCACCCATATTCATGTAAACATCACCAATGGCACCTTCAATAGCGGGAGAGATAAGCAGATCACCACCTTTGAAACTGTTGAGGTGTTCCAGTGCTTTTTCATTGTTCCCCAGTCGGCTATAGCTGATTCCGGCATAAGCATGGGCAAGTGAGGCTGTTTTGGTGCCACTGAACTCCTTGATGATCTTTTCAAACCCGATATAATCGTTTCCGTTTCCGAAAAGTGCAAGAGAATCTTCCTGATTCTGGAAATAGCGTTCACCCTTGTAGATGGCAGCCTGGGCCTTCTCGTTTCGTGGATTTTTGTATAAGTAATTGAAGGCGATGACAGCGCCGACAACTAAAACGATAACTGCCAATGCGGTTAAAATGGTTTTTTGATTCTTTTCGATAAAACGTTCCGATGAGGTCAACACTTCCTCGATATTCTCAAAACCTTTTTCGGCTTTACTTTCCTGGTGTTTATTGGACATGTTGTTCAAAAAATTATGTTATCAATTTTCGAGTTGCAAAAGTAATGGTTTTTAAGTGATAAATAAAATAAATTGGATATTTTTTCTACAAACCGTTTGCCGCTGATTAATCTTTTCAGTAAGTTTGTAGTCATATAGGCTGTATAAAGGAGATTTATACAATTCTAAAACGAATATTATGAAGAAAACTATTTTTACAGCACTTTTTTTTGCTTCACTATTGATTCAGGTAAGGGCTCAGTCTGTTTTCACTACTGTTCCTGTGGTAAACGGCAAGGTGGTGTTTCAGCAGTTTATACATATTGATCAGGCCCTAACTGCCGATCAGCGTTATGCCATGCTTTACAAGTGGGGAAAAGATAACTATGCGGGCAATCCGCTGTTGTCGGGGATCCGTTTCGACGACAAGGCCAAAAGTATCACCGTTGGCTCAAAAATTGAACTCCTGTTGCCACAGAACAGCAGCGGGGTAAGGGAAAAGGTGATCATGAATTATCGCTTCGATGCCTCCATTACCAATTCCGGCTGTATGCTGGTGATAAGGGATATCACCTATCAGAATAGCCAATCGTCTGGTTCCGCCTTTTTCCCGAAGACATTTACAGCGGAGGAGACCATTACTCCGGCTGCGATTTCGGCCGTATCTGGAACCGATAAGGAGTTTAGGACAAATACCCAGAAGAGTACGCTGTTTTACCTGAACGAGCTCTATAATGAGCTGAGCAAGGTATTCAGTCTCAATAAATGAAATAATCACCTTATCTAGAAGAAATTTATTTGCCGATTTTCTTGGTAGATACATTTTTTATGGTTAATTTTGCGCCCTGATTTATCCGAAAAGGGCAGAATTTTATCGAAATCAATAAAATACAACATAGCAATGTCTAAGATTTGTCAAATAACCGGAAAAAGGGCAATGGTTGGAAACAACGTTTCTCACTCCAACAGAAGAACAAAACGTAAATTCAACGTCAATTTGTTCAGAAAGAAATTCTATTGGGTAGAAGAAGATTGCTGGATTAGCCTGAATATTTCTGCTTCAGGTTTACGTACCGTTAATAAAATAGGATTGGATGCCGCTTTGAAGCAGGCTGCTGCAAAAGGGTATTTAAACGCTTAATCATCAGGAGAGAAGAACAATGTCGAAAAAAGCTAAAGGTAACAGGGTTCAGGTAATATTAGAGTGTACCGAACATAAGGATAGCGGAATGCCCGGAACTTCGAGATATATCACTACGAAGAACAGGAAGAATACGACCGAGAGATTGGAGTTGAAAAAATACAACCCCATCCTGAAGAGAATGACCGTTCATAAAGAAATTAAATAAAGGAATAGACTATGGCAAAGAAAGCAGTCGCAGGGTTCCGCGATAAAACATCAACTACAGGACGGAGTCACACCAAGGTAATCAAAATGGTGAAGTCTGAAAAAACAGGGGCTTACTGTTTCAAGGAAGAGATGGTCCTGAACGATCAGGTGCAAGATTTTTTCAAGAAATAAGCTTGTTAAAAATATCTAAAAACTTCCCTGCAAGAACTTGTGGGGAAGTTTTTTATTTACTATTTTGTAGATTTGTAAGATATTGTGATAACCTTGCAGTAATTGGTGCAAAGGGAAATTGAATAAGTAAAAACTGCCTAAGTATGGGATTGTTCGAGATATTTTCGAAGAAAAAAAAGGAGACGCTGGATCAGGGGCTGGAGAAGACCAAGGAGAATATCTTTTCACGATTGACCCGTGCCGTTGCCGGGAAATCGAGTGTCGACGACGATGTGCTCGATCAACTTGAGGAGATATTGGTTACCTCAGATGTCGGGGTTGATACTACATTAAAGATCATCGAGCGTATAGAGAAGCGGGTTGCACGCGATAAATATGTGGGGACGGACGAACTTACCCGGATTCTTAGAGAGGAGATTGCAGAATTGCTGACCGAGAATAATTCAGCTGATATGGCTGAATTTACCGTGCCCGACTCACAAAAACCATACGTTATTATGGTGGTAGGTGTGAACGGAGTAGGGAAGACCACTACCATCGGGAAACTGGCATACCAGTTTAAACAGAACGGATTGTCTGTATATTTGGGTGCAGCAGATACTTTCCGTGCGGCGGCTGTAGAGCAGCTTGATATCTGGGGAAAGCGGGTTGGGGTTCCTGTCATAAAGCAGAAGATGGGAGCAGATCCTGCCTCAGTCGCTTTCGATACGCTAAGTTCAGCCAAAGCGAACGGTGCCGATGTCGTGATAATCGATACGGCGGGACGGCTCCACAACAAGGTAAACCTGATGAATGAGCTCACCAAAATTAAGAATGTGATGAGCAAGGTAGTTCCAGGAACACCAAACGAGGTGCTCCTGGTCCTGGATGGTTCTACCGGGCAAAATGCATTTGAACAGGCCAAGCAGTTTACCGCAGCCACGGAAGTTACAGCCTTGGCCATCACCAAACTGGATGGAACTGCAAAGGGTGGGGTTGTTATCGGCATCTCCGATCAGTTCAAGATTCCTGTAAAATATATCGGATTGGGTGAAGGGATGGAAGACCTGCAGGTTTTCAGAAGGAAAGAATTTGTGGATTCGTTATTTGGAGAATGAAGAACAGAATTGATGTTATAACCCTGGGTTGTTCCAAAAATCTGGTAGATTCCGAGTTGTTGATGCGGCAACTGGTTGCCAATGGCTACACGGTGGATCACGATCCGGCCGACCCTAGAGGTGATATTGCAGTAATAAATACATGCGGTTTCATTGGTGACGCCAAGGAGGAGTCGATAAACATGATCCTGGAGTTCGCCGAGGCGAAGAAGGCGAACAGGTTGAAGAAACTGTTCGTGATGGGATGTTTGTCTGAGCGTTACATGAATGAGCTGCAGGCTGAGATTCCAGAAGTGGACAAGTTTTACGGGAAGTTTGCATGGAAAAACCTGATTGCTGACCTGGGAAAATCCTATTACAAGGATCTCGCGTTTGACCGCTCCCTTTCCACACCGCCCCATTATGCCTATGTAAAGATCTCGGAGGGGTGCGATCGTACCTGCTCCTACTGCTCCATTCCCATCATGACCGGAAAATATAAATCGCGTCCGGTAGAAGAGATCGAGGAGGAGGTGAAGCGCCTGGTATCGCAAGGTGTCAGGGAGTTTCAGTTCATTGCTCAGGATCTCACCTATTACGGACTCGACAGATACCGGAAGATGATGTTACCCGGGCTGGTTGAGCGGATAGCTGATATTGAAGGGGCTGAATGGATTCGCTTGCATTATGCCTATCCGGCGCATTTCCCCTTTGAACTGCTGCGGGTGATGCGAGAACGGGATAACGTTTGCAACTATCTCGACATCGCCCTGCAACATATCAGTGACAATATGTTGTCGAAGATGAGACGTAACATTACCAAGCAGCAGACGGTAGACCTGATTGCCCGTTTTAGGGAGGAGGTTCCCGGAATTCATCTGCGAACAACGATGATGGTGGGACACCCTGGCGAAACTGAACAGGATTTCGAAGAGCTCCTGGAATTTGTAAAAGAGACCCGGTTCGAGCGTTTGGGTGCTTTCCCATACTCACATGAGGAGGATACTTATTGTGACAGGAACTATACAGACGATGTGCCGGCAGGCATAAAACAGGAGCGAATGAATATGTTGATGGAGCTGCAGGAGTCGATTGCATCCTCCATCAACGAATCGAAAGTGGGACAAACCCTAAAGGTGATTATTGACCGGGAAGATCCCGACTATTTCGTGGGTCGGACCGAATTCGATTCACCCGAAGTGGATGGGGAGGTATTGATTGAAAAAGGAGGCCTGTTGCAAGTGGGCGAGTTTTATGAGGTAAGAATCACATCGGCCATGCCGTTTGATTTAATGGGAATTGTTGCTTCATGACACACCAGGAACTGATTGATGAATTGGGCCGGCGGCTTGGAAAGACTCCGCCGGAGGTGACCGGTCTGCTGGAGGCGACGGTACGGGAAGTGACCGATAAATTATCGGCGGGGAACCCCATATCTATTCCCCATATCGGCACCCTCACTACCCTAAAGAGGGCTGAACATATTTTGGTAGATGCCTCAACAAAAGAGCGCCATCTTATTCCTCCCTCCATCGTGCCCCATTTCGATGCGAAGCTGGCTACCGGTGAAGAGGGGCTGACCCAACTGACGGCATGGCTGTCGGAACGGACCGCCATATCGAGTGGCGAAGCCGAAAATTTTCTGAGCCAACTGTTCGGTCTTGTAAAGGATAGGGTCGTTAACGGCGGAAGAGTCGAGATTGAAAAATTGGGGGTCTTTCAGACTTCACCGGCTCCGGTCGGGGAGAATGAACAGCCTACACCGCTCTTTTTTCCAGCAAATGAGCTGAAAGAGTCGGTCAACAAACCGTTCGCCCATTTTGAAGCGATCCGGTTAAACGATGGAGTTGTCCTCGAGGGCATAGAGGAGGTGATGGAAGAGCCGGCTCCGGCACCCGAGATGATGGTGACCGAAGAGGTGGAACCCAATCCCGAAAGTTTCCCCACAGGTACTACTCTGCGAAAACGTTCAGCAGGCCCTGTCTGGATACCTATCCTGGGTGGAATGGCCATTGCGTTGGCCGCGCTTTTTTTTTTCGTCCGGTGGCAAGAACCAAAACCTCCAGTGACTCCTCCTCATGCTGAGCCTGTAAATGTCGAGGTCTCACACCCACAACCCCCTGTCGCCGAAACCATGCCGTTGCCGTCAGACGCCGGGATAGCGCCGGTGCCCCCCCCTTTGCAGGTGGTGGTGCTGCCGGGTAAAACCCTCAGGCTGATTGCGGAGGAGCAGTATGGCAGTCGCGAGTTCTGGATCTATATCTACCTGAAAAATAGGGATAAAATAGAGAATCCCAACGTTGTAGCCGTTGGGACCCCATTAATTATACCAGATCCTTCAGAGTATGGTATCGATGCTTCCGACACCCTCTCCATAGCCAAGGCCAAGGCCTTGGGTAAAAGGTTTCTATAATCTGCTTTTCAATAGTACCGGAATCTGGCTCGGTTCTTTGGCCACTGGAACACCTACCGCTTCGAAGGCTGCAATTTTTTCTGCGGCAGTCCCTTTTCCACTGGAGATAATTGCACCGGCATGTCCCATCTGTTTCCCCGGAGGAGCCTGTTGGCCTGCAATAAATACGGCAACTGGTTTGGTAATATGCTCCTTGATGAATTCGGCAGCACGCTCTTCCGCATCCCCTCCAATTTCACCTATCAGTGCGATGGAATCGGTTTCCGGGTCATTCTGGAACATCTCCAACAATTCCTGATAGTATAACCCTACAATCGGATCGCCGCCAACGCCTACAGCTGTGGATTGCCCCATCCCTTTGGATGTGAGGTTGTAGACCACCTCATAGGTGAGGGTTCCGCTGCGACTGATTACGCCGGTTCCTCCCTGCTTGAAGATTGCAGTAGGCATTATGCCCACCGAACTTTTTCCGGGAGAGATCAGACCGGGACAATTGGGACCGATAAGGTTGGCTCCCTTGAGACTGATGTAGCGATAGGCTTCTACCACATCGAGGGTAGGTACACCTTCGGTAATGCAGATAATAAGCTTTACTCCCGCATCTGCTGCCTCCATCATTGCATCCTTGGCAAATGGTGCCGGAACAAAGATAACCGATGTATTGGCATCCGTCTCACTTACTGCTTCACGCACCGTGTCGAAAACAGGGATTCCCTCCACCATCTCTCTGCCTTTTCCGGGAGATGTTCCACCAACAATGTTGGTGCCGTATGCTTTCATCTTGGCTGTGTGGAATCCACCGTCGCGTCCGGTAATTCCCTGAACGATCAATCGTGTATTTTTATCGATTAGAATACTCATATTTCTAGACGTTAATTGTGTGAAGTTGAACTTAATTTGCCAGCTCAACGGCTTTCTTACCTGCTTCACCCATGGTTTCTGCAAGGTGGAATCTGCTTCCTTCCAGCAAGGCCCGACCCTCTTTCTCGTTGGTTCCGGTCAACCGAATAACAATGGGTATATCGGTTTTAATCTGATTGAACGCTTCAAGCAATCCTCTGGCCACATCATCGCAACGGGTGATCCCCCCAAAAATATTGATGAGAACCACCTTCACATTCTTGTCGCTTAGCAAAAGTCTCATGGCTTCAATCACCTTGGTGGGGTTTGAACTGCCTCCAATATCGAGGAAATTGGCCGGTTCGCCCCCATACAGCTTGATCATGTCCATCGTAGCCATGGCCAATCCTGCACCGTTCACCATACACCCGATCTGACCGCCTAGATGAACATAGCTGAATCCCTTGCTCTTGGCGTTCTGTTCCTTCTTCTCCTCCTCGGTGGGTTCATAAAGTGCGGCAATCTTGGGATGACGATAGATGGCATTGTCGTCGAACGTCATTTTTGCATCGATTGCCTTAATCTCCCCTTCCTCGGTGAGTACCAGGGGATTGATCTCTGCCAGCGAGGCGTCGGTATCGATAAACAGCTTGTAGAGCTTTTGGAAGATGGTGGCAGTCTTACGGACAAGTTTGATGTCGTCGAACAGTTTGAATGCAGCTTCACGTGCCAAGTAGTCCGGCACGCCAATTAGAGGATCGATCGGAATCTTGTGGATTTTCTCAGGTGAAGTGCGGGCAACCTCCTCGATATCCATTCCCCCCTCGCGGCTCACCATCAGTATGGTAGATTTGGTCTTTCTGTCTATTACATAACTTACGTAATATTCCGATGCAATATTGACCGCTTTGCCGATAAGTACCCTGTCGACGATAAATCCGTTGATATCCATCCACAGGATGTTGGCTACATGTTGCCGCAGCTCTATCTCATCCTTGGCCAGTTTTACTCCCCCTGCCTTTCCTCTTCCTCCAGTATGGACTTGAGCTTTTACCACTACCAATGGGGCATCCAGATCGTGGTAGGCCCGAACGGCATCCTCAACATTGCGGCAGATATAGGCCTGGTCTACCGGTAACCCATATGCTGCAAATAACTCTCTTGCCTGGTACTCATGAATTTTCATGGGCTTTTCAAATTTTTTGTATTGTAAATTGAACTGTCGTAAGGTTACTTACGGCAAATTGTAATCTCTGCAAATTTTTAAAATGATAATAATCTCGTAAAAATAGATATTTTTTCTGATTGGAGAAAAATAATGTTATTTTTTACCGGTTCAACTTTATCACTTCACTTCCGGCAAGCAAAAAAGCACCCGTTCCGTATACCTCCCAGCTGTTCTCGTCGAAATTCTTTCTTGGATCGGCACCAATGGGTTGCACCCATCCCACGCGTCCCTCCTCATTCACGCATCTATTCAACGCGATCCACGCCTTTTTGACGGCAGGAAGATAGCTCTTCTCGTCGAGCAACCTGTTGTTTATTCCCCATGCAAGGGCATAGCAGAAAAATCCCGACCCGCTTACTTCGCCACCCGGGTAAGATGCAGGATCAAGCAGACTGGCCCGCCATAAGCCGTCTTCCTGTTGCAAGGTGATGATCCGGGAAGAGATCTCTTTGAATAAACCTTCATAAAATGGGCGTGCTGGATAGTTCTTGGGTAGCTCCTGGAGAATACGGACCAATCCGCCCATTACCCAGCCGTTACCGCGTGACCAGAATATTTTTTGACCATTGGCTTCCAGGCGTCCGGTGCCATCGGGGCCGATCACGTAGTTCAGGTCGCGGGCAAACAGATGCTCCTCTTTATTGTAAAGCAGGTCATAGCACTCCTTGAAATAGGTGTCGTTGATCTCGAGAAGCGACCGGTCGCCGGTCTCCACTCCAAACTTCACCAGTGTGGGTGGAGCCATGAAGAGGGCATCGCACCACCAGTATTTGATGAGATCAATCTTCCCTTGTGTGGGGTAAGGTCTGCTGGTATATAGTTTTAAAGTATCCAGGGTAGGCTGTATCATCTCAGCTCTTTTTTCGTGACGGTACATGTCGAGATACATCTGACTGATAACGATGTCGTCGGCATGATACCAGCGCCTGTATGGCGTCCAGCCTACAGAATTTCCCATATCCATCATCGCCTGGTAGATTCCATCTGCTTTAGTGGTTTCCCAGGCGGCATAAAGTCCGGCATAGAAGGCCCCGTTAGTCCAGTCTCTCGGCTCATGTTTGGGATGATGCAGCTGCCAGTTGGCCGTTTTGATCATGATTGTCTTGATGTACCTTTTGTCAAACAGGTTGTCGTTGATATCCTGTGCATTAGCGGTTAAAATAAAGGCTGACAAACACAGCAGGGTTAAGTTTCTCTTCATAGTCGTGTAATCGGATTAGAAATATTATCAGATACAAATATATATATTTTAGTTCACTACTACCCGATTTAAGGTATCTCATTTGAATAATATCATCACATTATGGGATTGTGAGGGATCTGGTTTTGCAGTTCCTTTGTCCCTCGAAGTAAAGACTGGGTGATTGATCTACACTAACACTCGATTGCTGCTGCTTTTACGACCCATTATCCGCTTGTCTGCGAAAAGAAAAGAACTTGTTTCGCTTCGAACAGCTTTTCTTTTTGCCGCAGACTTCTCGGAATGTCTCCCCGCAATAGAGCAGGATTACCTCGTTGTTGGTGTAGCGTTAAGATAGCAAATATTTGTAAATTAAACAATTATAGTGAAAAAGATGATCAATAAGATTGTATTGTCGATAATTGCCGGGTTGCTGGCAAGTACGTTGACACTCTTTTCTCAACGGGAAAGCCATCTGTTGACGGGAAAGGTGACTGATGAAAAGTACAAGGAGCTGGTTGGGGCAACCATCTATTTTGAAGAGCTGGGTATAGGTGGCAGTACAGATATATCAGGAAATTTCCGTATCGAGCAGATACCGGCTGGACGACATCGCGTTGTGGTAAGTTACATGGGTTACAGGTCAGATACCCGGGAGATCGAATTTCAACGAGGGAAACAGCATCGGGAGGAAAATTTCAATCTGCAACCCGATGACCGCCTATTGTTGGAAGTGGAGGTGTTCGGAGTTCGTCGTGAGCGTCCGGAAAAGATGGAGGCACTTACAAGGATACCGTTGCGGCTGGATGAACAGGTGCAGAGCGTATCGGTAATTTCGCAAAAGATGATAACCGAACAGGGGGCGATGACACTCAATGATGCGGTGCGCAATGCTCCGGGATTAGGCACTTTTGCCACATACGGCAATACGTCGGAAAGTATAACTTCGAGGGGTTACCGCGGTATTCCAGTAGTGAAGAACGGCGTACGTATCCATTCCGACTTTCGGGGACAGGGTTTCCTGTCTGACATGCAGGGTGTTGAGACTGTGCAGGTGCTGCGTGGTTCGGCAGCCATTGCACAAGGGATTGGAAATGACATCGGATCGGCAGGCGGTGTAGTAAATGTTGCCACCAAGACACCCCGTTTTATCAACAGCGGGAACTTGGGGGTGCGTATGGGCAGTTGGGGGCAGTTTCGTCCCACGTTTGATCTTCAACGCGTGTTAGATGCTCGCGGACATACCGCTTTTCGGATCAACGGTGCCTATGAGCAGGCCGACAACTACCGCAAGCATGTCTCAAAAGATCGGGTTTATCTGAATCCTTCGTTCGCATGGAATCCCGATGACAAGACAAACGTCGTGCTGGAGATGGATTACCTGCACGATTCGCGCACACCCGACCAGGGAACCGTCAACCTTAGCGCAGACAGTGTGAACAATATCTACAAAATGCCGCACGACAGATTTCTGGGTTTCTCAACCGACCGGCAGTTTACCAATACGTTAACCTACATGACGCACCTTACACGCGATCTTGGAAATGGTTTTACCGTACGCCTGGCATATGCAGGAGCCGACCTGAACCTTCGTTCGATCAGGGGGCATGCCGCTGCACTACGGTCGGCGGCAACAACCGGTAATTATAATCTTCGTTCGAGAAGTTATAGTGGTAGCCGGCGGAGCGATAAGAACGGCGTTTTTCAGGCAGATCTTATCGGTAAGGATATCCTGACCGGTTCGGTAAAGCATACATTCAATGTGGGGTTTGATTACCGCTGGACGGATGTTGCCACCATCAGCACCAATTCGGTCATCGTGGATACGGTTGATGTGCTGCAACCCATTTCCAATATTCTGCCCGATGTAACGCTCAAGGATGGGGATCCCACCACCTCTCAAACCTATTCATACGGTCTGCTGCTGCAGGAGGTGATGACGTTCAACAGATACCTGAAGCTGTCGCTCGGGTTGCGATACAGTCAGGTGAACGGATTGAGCGACAATGTAGTCTCATCCACAGGCGGAGATGTCTGGGATCCGCTCTTCGGCATTATCATTACGCCGATCGAGAATATCAACTTTTTTGCATCGTACACCACTACCACTTCGTTGCGTGGAGCTGCCGACCTGCTGGAGGACCGTGTTACTCCCGTCGGTCCCACACGTGAGAAGCAGGTGGAGGCCGGTATGAAAACCGAATGGTTCGATAACCGCCTGCGCTTTAACGCCACCTATTTCCATATCCTGAACAACAACCTGACCTATGCGTTGTTGAACGAATCGGGACAAAACACCGGCTACTACATGAAGGCAGGGAACCTGAAACGGAAAGGGGTTGAGTTGGAACTGACCGGACGGCTGTTGAAAAATCTGGATGTGGTGGGTGGATACTCATATCTAGATGCGGCCTATCACGACAGTCCCTATTACCATGAGGAATCTGCACCGATGAACACGGCCAAACATACTGCCAACGGCTGGATAAACTATACCCTGTTTGATGGGTTGCTACGCAACCTCTCCTTCGGTCTGGGCATCTATTATGTAGGTGAGCGGCCATTGGCCGAGTATACCTATCAGGTAATCCCCGGTCACGCCATACAGCCCAATACCCCTCCCTTCCTGGCAGACGCCTATTCAACGGTAAATGCGCAGGTTGGCTACCGTTTCCGGAACTACCGTGTCCGTCTGTTTATGAATAACCTGCTCAATTCTACCGGATATACGGCATATTATCGGGGAGGTTACCTCAATCCTACCGATCCCCGAAATTTCTCAGTGGCACTCAATTATCAATTCTAACGGTTAATTATTGAAATGATGAAAAACGAAGAGAAGAAGTTGAACATTTATAAAATCATGCGGGTGTTACACCGCGATATCGGCTTCCTGACCATCGGACTTACCCTGGTGTATGTCCTCTCGG
>ENA-UOYA01002037-UOYA01002037.1-activated-sludge-metagenome-genome-assembly--contig:-NODE-2037-length-20218-cov-5.659922_pt1 | contig 20218 bp, 20 predicted proteins | sample MGYA00238163_ERZ764804 | MGnify/ENA primary metagenome ERZ764804 (study PRJEB28919, sample SAMN05720223) | activated sludge metagenome | isolation source: Anaerobic digester | place: Hong Kong... | reverse complement strand
GCTGAGTCCGGCAAATGGTTCATCGAGAAGTAGTATTTTGGGGTTCAAAGAAAGGGCAACCGCTATTTCAAGCTTGCGTTTATCGCCGTAAGATAACTCGGAAGTCATGTATTGTGCCTTGTCTTCTATCCCCATAATCTTCAGTGCATCCATGCATCTTTGCACCATGATGTCCCGATGGGCATCACCGAAGAAAAACGCACCCATCGATTGATCGGTGCTGCCCATCTTTATTGTCGATAGGATAAGGTTATCAATGACCGGCAGTGAATCAAAGACAGAAACGAGCTGGAATGTCCTTACGATTCCCATCATAACCCTTTTAAAAGGTTGAACCTTTGTAATATCCCTTCCAGAGAAGAATATATGACCCTCTGTTGGGAAGAATAGTCCTGTGAGCAGGTTAAAAAAGGTTGTCTTTCCTGCACCGTTTGGTCCGATAATACCTATTGCCTCGCCGCTTTGCATATTAAAGTTGACCTTGTCTACTGCAATGAGGCCGTTAAAGTTAATCGAGACATCTTTTGTTTCTATTATCGGTTGTTTAGCTGTCATATCTCACCAAAACTGTCAGGGGGACATTATTTACGTCCCCCTTTGTTGACGATTCAAATCAATAACCAAGAGATGACAATGGTGGGAGATAATCCTCGCCTGTATAGGCACCGATGATCTTTACAAGGTCCCACTTCTTGTCCTTTCTCTCCTTTGCGCCTTTGCCCAAGACAACATAAGCCCCATATTTAAACAACGGTTGATGGTCAGCCCTCCAAACACCCTGACCCTTCATAGAGTCGAACTTTGGATTTGACATCAATGCCTTTGCCATTGCCTTGCCATCAACGGATTGAGCCAGCTCCATAGCCCTTACCGCCTCCATTACCCCTTCATAAGCCATTGCAGAATAGGGGTCAGGTGGATATTTGTATTCCTGCTGAAACTTTTTGGCAAATGCATCAGAGGCCTTTACGATGGCAGCATCCTGAAAACCTTTCATATCGTAGTACCATGACATGAGCGAATAAACGCCTTCGAGCGCTTCAGGTGGTACGCCGCTCCCGAAGGCGTTTGTCATCCAATCAAACCAAATCTTTGAGGTCTTTTTTAATCCTGTTTCATAGGACTGTTTTAACACGTTAATCGCATCTACGCCCCAGTGGGCAAGCATGACGATATCAGGCTTTTTCTCTTTGATTTTCGTCAGATAAGAGGTGTAGTCACTTGTTCCGACGGGCGATTCTACATATTCAACCTTTATACCTCTTTTTTCGAACGCTGCCTTGGCGCCTAACCACTGGTCACGTCCAAATGCATACGCAGGACCGAAGAAAATGATGTTTTTATATCCGAGTTTATCGACGATATATGAAGCGCCGGCATATCCTATTGAGTAAGCACATCCGTGTATCGAAAAGGTTGTCTCCGCCATTTCATTCTTTTCGAACATATTTATTGCAACGACGTTAACGGGAAAATATGCAATAGGGGTCTTTTTCACCTCTTTGTTGAGTGCCGCCGATATCGGTGCAAATGTCTGGCCGACAATGACATGCACCTTGTTTTCACTGACCATTTCCCTGAAGCGTCTGATAGCGATGTCAGGTTTGGACTCGTCGTCCTTTACGAATGTTTCTATTGGCACCCTTTTGTCACCTAATTTTACGCCACCGGCAGCATTTATTTCTTTGATGGCTAATTTTGCGCCGTCAAGCTGAACAGGTCCTATGGGTGATGCAGCGCCTGTCAACCCGAACATAAGGCCTATCCTTACCTTGTCCGGGGGAGCCGCATGTGCCCCATTGGTAAACAGAAAAATGGCAATGAAAGTGAATAAAACAAACCATAATTGAAACGATGTGAATTTTTTTAACATGACATACCTCCTTTTTCGATGAAAACTTGTAACCAATAGCCCATAAAGTTATTCGCATGCTTAAAAGGCCAACGAAAATCACCGACCTTTTTTATGAGCCAACAACCATAAGGTTTACATACAATAAGCCCAAATCATTATAGACCATATGTTTTTAAGGATTTTTATTCTCTGTTGGTGCCTCCTTCCATTCGTCTGTTTCCATGCTGTTTTTTATCTGCGCAATCATCTGTAAGTTGTGTTTTCGAAATGCGGCTTCAGCCTTATCTGGATTTCTTTCTTTAAAAGCCTCAAGGATCTCGACATGGTCATGGTATAGGCTTGAAAGGATAGGGTTTATGTGCATTGCAATGGGTCTCATCTTGTTTTTGATTGTTTCAAGCATTTCCTGTAATGTACGATTACCGCTTGCCTCATAGACGATTGCATGGAAATCGTAATCAAGTCTTGAATAACTGACCAAGTCCTCTTTTTTAACAACCTTGTATTGCTCTTCGAGGCATTTGCCCATCTTTTTGATAGTTTTATCATCGATATGCTGGATTGCAAGACGTGCAGCAAGCCCTTCGAGGATTTCCCTTACCGTATACAATTCGATGGCTTGTTTTGGGGTCAATGTGGACATAAAAACCCCTCTGTTGGGGATATTTTCAAGAAGGCCTTCCTGTATGAGACGATGCACAGCCTCCCAAACCGGTGTTCTGCTCGCCCCTACTTCCTTTGCTATCTGCTCGACATTAATGCGTGTTCCGGGGCTAAAGCGGTAATCGGCTATCATGCGTTTCAGGATTGTATAAACCTGATTGCTAAGTCTTTCCCTGTTTAACTTAACCGTCATGATATTTTAATTATACATGAATAAAAGCGATTGTCAACAAATATCATGAAAAATATTTCATATTTCATGAAATTATTATTGAGTATGAAAACAGTATACATTTGTTGCCAATGTTGATATATGATAAACGTATGGCAAATGAAAAAACATATATTGAAATAAGAGGCCAAATTGAACGGATCACCTATTATAATGAAGAGAACGGTTATACCATTGCCAAGGTGAAGGTGCAGGGCAGGATGGATCTGGTTACGATTGTTGGAAACATCGTGTCTTTGATCCCTGGGGAGTTGTTGAAACTAAATGGTTTTTGGGATAACCACCCACGATATGGTGAGCAATTTAAGGTAGTTTCTTATGAATCATTGATGCCTGCAACGGTGAGGGGTGTGGAAAAATATCTTGGTTCCGGTATGATCAAGGGTATAGGGCCTGTTACGGCTAAAAGACTTGTATCAAAATTCGGTGTTGATACGCTTTCCATTATTGATAACGATATAGAAAGACTAAGTGAGGTTTCCGGCATTGGAGAAAAACGGATAGACATGATAAGGAATGCCTGGGAAGAGCAGAAGGATATCAGGGATGTGATGGTATTCCTTCAGGGCAACGGCGTGAGTCCAGCCTATGCGATAAAGATATACAAACATTACGGAAAGGATTCTGTTAAGACGGTTAGCGAAAACCCTTATAGACTCGCAATGGACATATTTGGAATCGGTTTTATCACAGCCGACAAGATTGCTGAAAAGCTCGGCATACCGAAGGACTCGCAAACCCGGATAGAAGCAGGCATCCTTTATGTATTGAATCAACTTTCGGATGACGGACATGTATATTACCCCTATAATCTTCTTCTTAAGGAATGCGGAAGGATTCTCGAGGTTGAGGAAGAACTCATACCTCCTGCTTTGGAATCTGTGTGCGCTCAAAAAAAGATAGTGATTGAACAATGTGAAACGTGCAGCGGGAATTGCACAACACAATCTAACAGACCTTCTTCTTCACAAAGAGAGGATTGGGCGGTTTATCTTGCGCGGTTTTATGTTGCTGAAGTTGGCATTGCACGACAACTTATATCTATAGCCACCGCACCGAAGCAGTTGCGATTGATCAACATCGAACAGGCAATTGATTGGGTTCAGACTTCATTGAATATAAGACTTTCAGAAAGGCAGATAGAAGCGGTAAAAGATTCGATAAACAGCAAGGTTATGGTTATAACGGGCGGTCCAGGTACAGGCAAAACCACAATTATAAATTCTGTTATCAAAATCTATAAAAAAATGGGACAAAAAATACTCCTCGCAGCCCCAACAGGTCGTGCGGCGAAAAGAATGACGGAGGCAACAGGTCATGAGGCGAGGACTTTGCACCGTCTCCTCGAATATGCTCCGGGCAGCGGTTCTTTCAAAAGAAACGAAACGAATCCACTCGATGCCGATCTGATCATTATAGATGAGACATCGATGGTTGACAGCATACTTATGTATCATTTTCTAAAGGCGGTATCATTAAAGGCCACATTGATATTTGTCGGGGATGTCGATCAATTGCCTTCAGTTGGTGCGGGGTGTGTGTTGAAGGATATTATAAACTCAAAGCGTATACCAACGGTTGTGCTAGACCAGATATTCCGACAGTCACGCGAGAGTATGATTGTTGTTAATGCACATAGGATCAACAAGGGTGAACTTCCCTTTTTTAAGAGCGACGAAACGCGCTTGAAGGACTTCTATTTTTTCTTTATCGAAGACCCTGAGAAGGTGCTTGAAAAGATCGTTCAGTTATGCAGGGATATTATACCTGCCCGTTTTCATTTTCATCCGCTTGACGACATACAGGTGCTTACCCCAATGCACAAAGGAACTGTAGGTGTGGCGAGCCTTAATGCTGTATTGCAGAGGGAGTTGAATAAAAGAAAGGAAGAGGTTGTGCGTGGCGGTAAGGTGTTCAAGGTGGGTGACAAGGTAATACAGTTAAGAAACAACTACGATAAGGATATCTATAATGGTGATATCGGTAGGGTTGTGAATATCGATGGAGAAACGCAGGAGATGATTGTGGATTATGATGGAAGAAGGGTAAGGTACGAGTTTTCGGAACTCGACGAGGTTGTCCTTGCATATGCCATTTCAGTGCATAAATCACAGGGAAGTGAATATCCTGCGGTTATCATACCTGTGCTGACACAGCATTATATGCTACTACAGCGAAACCTCATATATACGGGCATAACACGCGGCAAGAAGCTCGTCGTTATGATAGGAACAAAAAAGGCGCTTGCCATTGCTATAAACAACAATAAACCACAGAAAAGATATACTATGCTTAGAGAAAGGCTTATGAACCAATAATGACAAACGATGTAGCGATGTGTTGACGATAACAAGCCGCAGCATTACATTATTAACCAGGAGGTAAACCTTGAAGATAGGTGGTTTTAAGTTAAGTGAACCTATTCCGGAATGCAATGAACCATATGCCTTTTCTTGCCTTCGACCTTGGATAGATGTGAACAATGTCGGCAGTCTTGTTCTTAGTGAACTCGAGACTCAATTCAATGCAAAAGAATTAGGAAAATTGTCAAAACCTGGAGATTTTTTCGATTTCACACGTTATCGTCCGATAATACATATAGAAGATGGTATTCGCGGGTTATCCGTTCCAAACTCAAGGATCTACCACGCAAAAAGAGAGGGAAAGAATGATATCTTTATGCTCCATCTTCTGGAGCCTCATGCCCATGCAGAGGCATATATAGATTCTGTGGTAAAATTTCTAAAAACATTCAAGGTAAAAAAATATATACTTTTGGGTAGTATGCACGATGCGGTTCCACATACAAAACCGATACTTGTAAGCGGTTATGCTATGGGACAGGAGATGCAAAACGATGTTAAAAGATTGGGCATCTTGCCCATTGTATATCAGGGTCCTTCAAGCATTGTAAATATGGTTATGAAAAAGGCTGCTGAATCAGGCATAGATGTTGCTGTTTTCATAGTTTCTCTGCCTCAATATGTTGTACTGGAGGAGGACTATCAGGGTAAGGTTAAGCTCATGGAGATATTGAATATGCTCTATGGTATCCCGATTGATAAGGAGGATTTTGATAGGGCATTTGAGCAGCGCGATATCATAAACCAGAGGGTTGAAAACTCTCCGGAGGCAAGGATGTTTTTGCCTCAGCTTGAAAGTGCTTACGATTTGCGGTTAAAGGCTATGGAACCAGAGCTACAGGAGCAACTTACCCCTGAAATGGAAGACATATTATGGAAAATAAAAGGTAATGACATAGGGAAGGCATAACATCGGTTCAAATTTATTGCCAGTTCCGTTTTAAAATATTATAATTAATCGTCTCGCAATAAAATAAGAGTTTTTTTGACATGCCGGATATTTTAAACCTACACCGGAGTGTATTACATCAAGGGTATCCGGTAATTTCTATAAGTTCTGGATGTTGCTTCACAATTACAGTAACGGATTATTGTAGTAAATTGCAACAATCATTTATTTTAATGTAAAAGGAGCGCAATCAATGGAAGATACCGTATTGGATTTCACAATAGAGCGACTTGGCGAGTGCAGTATACCTTCGCCCCTTGTTGGTGTGAAGTTTGTGAGCGATGCCCAGCGGGTGTTGTACCACAATAACCTTGAAGACGTTAAAAAATACATAGATGCCGGCAAAGAGTTGCCTGCAATGGAGGTTGCTGGCGCAAGGGAAAAGATTTATTTTGATATCGAAACGTTAGGCTGCGGTATTGTGACCTGTGGCGGTCTTTGTCCGGGGCTTAACGATGTGATAAGGGCTGTTGTCCTGAGCCTTATTCATCATTATGGCGTCAAGAGGATATACGGTTTCCAGTATGGATTTGAAGGTCTTGTTTCACGTTACGGTCATAAACCTATCGAACTCGACCTTAAAACGGTTGACGGTATAAACAAATTGGGTGGCACCTTCCTTGGTTCATCGCGTGGCCCTCAGGAAGTATCTGAGATGGTTGACACACTGGAAAAAATGAACATAGGCATATTGTTTACTATCGGTGGAGATGGCACCTTGCGGGGTGCCCGTGCAATCAACGATGAGGTCAAACGCAGGGGATTAAAGATTGCCATAATAGGGATTCCCAAAACCATAGATAACGATGTCTCCTTTATCGAGAGGTCTTTTGGATTTTTAACCGCTGGGTCTGAGGCGCGAAAGGTGATAGCCTCCGCGCACAGTGAGGCATTTGGTGCCATAAACGGTGTTGGGCTTGTGAAACTTATGGGTCGTGATTCGGGTTTTATCGCTGCATATGCGGTTCTTGCGGATAACGAGGTTAATTTCTGTCTTATACCAGAGGTGCCTTTTTCACTCGAGGTTTTTCTTGACGCACTCGAAAAAAGGCTTATCAGGAGAGGACACGCAGTAATTGTAGTTGCTGAGGGCGCCGGGCAGCACCTTTTGGGTGTAACTCAGGAGCGCGATGCATCTGGCAATATACGGTACAATGATATTGGCATTTTTTTGAGGGAAAAGATAAAAGAGCACTTCAACAAGATAGGTATGGAGCTAAACTTGAAGTATATTGACCCAAGCTATATCATAAGAAGCGTTCCTGCTGATGCAAGCGATGCTGCATTTTGTCTGCTTCTTGGACATAATGCGGTTCATGCGGGCATGACAGGCCGAACGAATATGATTGTCGGCAACTGGCATGATGAATATACGCATGTACCCATTTCGCTTGCCGTATCTAAAAGAAAGAGGATAGATCCAGACGGACGGATATGGAGTAGCGTCAGGGCTGCCACAGGCCAACCGGTTAGCATGAGATAAGCTGATTGCTACATCAGACCTCTTCAGCCGATATTCGAAGTCCGCTATTCAATTTCCGTTTTTTTTGCTGGAAAATATCAATGATATTTGATACTATTCTTTCCTCAACTGGTCCCATCGTCTAGTGGCCTAGGACGCTGGCCTCTCACGCCGGAAACGCGAGTTCGAAACTCGCTGGGACCACCAATAGATCATTTAAGCGTTTTTAATTAAAAGCTGCTAATTTATGGTATGTTATGTGGTTCTATAAAGCAGAAAAGGCCTTCCTTGCCAGATTGAAGCACGATGATGACCTGATTTGTGCCATAAGGGATGTTTTTCGGTCAAGCGGTATTAAGATGGGTGTTTTTATGGCTATAGGCGCTGTAAAAAGGGCGAAGATGGGCTTCTATGACCAAAAGAGGCATGTGTACATTGAAAAAGATATAGATGAACCGGCCGAGATACTTTCCTGTTTTGGAAATGTCTCGGAGAAAGATGGTGATATCTTTGTGCATGCACATATAACGCTCGGAATGGATGATGGAAGCGCCAAGGGTGGGCATCTGCTTGAGGGCACAACGATTTTTGCCTGTGAACTCTATTGCGTGGCGCTCGAAGGCGAGCAGCTAAAAAGGCGTTTCGATGACGTTACAGGTTTAATGCTTTGGAATTACTAAATATATCTCCTTTGATAAAATCCTTGAATGCCTGTAATGCCCTGCCTCTGTGACTTATCCTGTTTTTTTCCTCCCTCGTAAGTTCTGCTACATATTTGTTCAATCCAGGCACGAAAAATACAGGGTCATAACCGAAACCGCCTTCCCCAACCTTTTCAAAACCTATGAACCCCCTTAAATACCCATAAAAGATGTAGCTGATTTCCTTTTCAGGGATGTAGCATGCAATATATGCCTTAAAAATTGCCTTTCTTTTGCTCCACGGCACGTCTCTTAATTCATTTAGCAGCCTGTTGATACGGTCATTGTCGTTTTTGCCGTAACGGGAAGAATGCACGCCTGGCCTTCCGTCGAGCGCATCCACTTCAAGCCCTGAATCGTCGGCGATTGTATAAAGCCCGAACCTTTCACCTATCTTTCGTGCCTTTTTCAACGCATTTTCTACGTAAAGCATACTGTCTTCTTCAATTTCAATGTTATCGGGGAAGTCACGCAGCGAATAGAACGTGTCAAATTCATGCGCAAGAACACCTTTGATCTCTTCAAATTTTCCGGGGTTTGTTGTTGCGACGATGATATTTCTCATAATTATAGCCTTTAGTGGATAGCGTTCAGCAGGCTTTATATAGCTCTATGCTAAATTTCTACCAATATTTTATACTGCCGGAAACATCGGTCCAAGCATTGCTTTCTGTTGCCTTGTAATCTCGCTAATGCCCTTCAGTGAATATTGATACATCGTGTCAAAATGTTCCTTAGTGAAAGGCGTTTTTTCGGCAGTGCCCTGAACCTCTATCAATAAGCCTTTGCCTGTCATGACGAAGTTCATGTCAACTTCAGCCCTTGAGTCTTCTTCGTACGATAGATCGAGTAAAATCTGACCGTTTACAAGTCCGACGCTGATTGCGGCTACTGAATCCCTAAGTGGTATCTTTTCGATTATTCCCCTTTTTTTCATTGCCCACAGGGCTTCTACAAGGGCGACATACCCGCCTGTTATGCTTGCAGTCCTCGTCCCGCCGTCTGCCTGAATCACATCGCAATCAATCCAAATGGTTCTTTCGCCTATGATGTCAAGATTCAGAACGGCGCGGAGCGCCCTTCCTATGAGTCTCTGAATCTCATGGGTTCTGCCCCCTATTCTGCCAGTTACCGATTCCCTTGTTGACCTCGACTGCGTTGCCCTTGGAAGCATCGAGTATTCGGCGGTGAGCCATCCCTTGCCGGAATTTCTCAAGAAGGGAGGGACCTTCTCTTCTATGCTTACGCCGCATATTACCTTTGTGTCACCCATCTCAACAAGAACCGAACCTTCAGGGTATTTGAGAAAATTTTTTGTTATCCTCAAGTCTCGGATTTTGTCGTTTGGTCTGCCGTTATTCCTCATTTCATCGACCTCTTTTTATATACTTTTGAATACCTTCGTGCAATTTGTTGAATGTTTCGCCTGCACGCTCTTGTGTGCAGGCAATCCTTATAAATATCCCGGGCATATCCACTCCGAGTAAAGGAAATAGCGAAATCTCCTTTACGTTTTTATTGAATGATGTTGCAACATCTTTGGCAAGTTCAATTGATTTATCAATATGTTGACCTGCTACCTCTTCAATGGTAAGGAATCTGCCCTTGCCCTTTTTTGCGTTTGTATATGCTATAAAAACCTCTTCTTTATCCTGTATGCTCAAATCCAAGGCCAGTATCAATAATGCGCTTGTTTTGTTTATCCTGTTTGCATGTTCGATGTGTATGTCTATATTGTCTGTCCTGTCATAGATACTCATATTGTAACCCTTGCTGTCAAAGGATTTTTTAAAGATACTCCAAATGGGTTCGGATTTATCGCTCATCCTGTAAACGATTATACTGTCGGCAGCATGAACGCCAATGAGAGGAAAAAAAAGGCATATGATAATAAAAATATACATTTTCGAGTACTTAAAAAGCAGGTTCATACATCAAACCTATTTTCCTCTCATCTTTCTGTATATGTAACCTATAAGCCATATTGCCGCCAAAAAAAGAAAAACGATTAGAAATACCCAGACGAATACACCAAGGATATGTAAAAATACCCACAGGATAAACAGAACAATAAAGGCTGCGAAACTTATTATGATGCCCGCAATAAGGATGGCAGATCCTGCGAGAAAATCTTTAATAATTTGTGACATGTTTTACCTGTCCTTTCGTCAAAAACTCATGGAGTTATCTTTGTTCCAAAATGTATCTTTCGAGATTCACAGCGGCAAGAGCGCCATCACCAACAGCGGTGGATATCTGCCTCAATGTTTTTTTTCTGACATCACCTGCTATATATAATCCCCTTGTTTTGGTTGCAAGTGTCTCATCTGTTATCACGAATCCTGCTTCATCCCTGTCTGCGAGGTTGCCGAGAAAAGCGGTGTTTGGCCTTGCGCCTACATAAACAAAAACACCATCGACCTTTACATCCGTTTGTTCTTTTGTCTTTGTGTCCTCAATCGTTATAAATTCGACCTGTTCTTTGCCTCCTATCTTCACAGGTATCTTGTTCCATAAAAACTCCATTCTGTCGTTTCTGAATGCCCTTTCCTGCAATATCTTCTGTGCCCTCAAGGTGTCACGCCTGTGGATGACATAGACCTTTTTTGCGATGTTTGCAAGGGAAAGGCCCTCTTCGATGGCTGCATCGCCTCCGCCGATGACCGCGACATCGAGATTTCTGAAAAATGCGCCATCGCATGTTGCACAATAGGAAATGCCTCTACCTATATATTCATTCTCGCCTGGTATATTCATCTTTGCCGGTTCGGTGCCGGTTGCGATGATTACGCCGATTGATTCATAAAACGCATTAGGGATTTTTATGACAAACCGTTGGTTCCGATATGAGACGTCTTCGACTTCAGCAAATTCCTTTATCGATAAACCTGTGTTTTTTGCATGTAATGTAAAGCGATCCATCAGGTCTTTGCCTGATATGCCATTCGGAAATCCTGGATAATTTTCAATATTCCATGAATTCAGAGGTGTGCCGCCAGGTATTATCTTCTCGATAAGCAGTGTGTCAATCCCAGCCCTCAGAAGATATATGCCTGCTGTAAGTCCGGCCGGACCGCCACCTATTATTATTGCTTCGTGAAATTCTGTCATATCAACCTCCGGTATTAGCTGACATCTTATGGTTCGTAGAGCTCATGTCTGATAGCCCGTAGCCTCATTGTAAGTAATTCGTCAATAATATTCAAATAATTTTTTGCATATACCGTTTTATATCGAAAAACTATTAAAAATATGCTTGACTTATGGTTGTTTAACTGCGATTATTATTTGTTCAGTGACTGAACAAATCAAAAATGTTGTTTTAATTCAATAAATGCCATTGAATGCCATTGATGGTGCGGCGGTAGCCTAACATGATTTTGGATGTGTAACAAACAATTCAAACCAGTAACAAAGCGTAATCCGAGGTAAAAAACCGTGAATGAGACCGAGTATAAAGCGTTAAAGGAACTGTCAACCGATGGCACCATATCTCAGCGCGATCTTTCGAAGCGTATTGGCTTGAGTCTTGGAAGCGTTAACTATATCATTAAGGAACTTGTTAAAAAGGGATATATTAAAACGCAGAGATTCAAAAACTCGAACAACAAGGCAGCTTATGTTTATGCTGTAACGCCAAAGGGTATCAGCGCAAGGGTTAAGCAGACACAATATTTTCTTCGAGTAAAAATGGAAGAATATGAGAGGCTACAAAAAGAGATAGACGAATTAAAGAAGGAAAATATTAAGCATAACAATATTAGAGATGCGCTTTAACCCTAAAGGAAGGTTATGAAAAAAAAGATATTGGTTACAGGTTCTGACGGATTCATAGGGAGTCATCTTGTGGAGGCATTGCAGGATGCAGGCTATCAAGTGAGGGCTTTTGTATACTACAACTCTTTCAATTCTTGGGGTTGGCTCGATACTTTTCCAAAAGATAGGATTGAAGATATAGAGATTTTTGCTGGCGATATAAGGGATCCTAACGGGGTAAGAAATGCAGTGAAAGGAGTAGACATTGTCTTTCATCTGGCCGCACTAATAGGAATACCTTTTTCTTACTATTCTCCTGATATGTATGTAGATACAAACATCAAGGGCACATTGAATATACTTCAAGCGTGCAGAGATAAGGATACAGAAAGAATTATTGTTACTTCGACGTCTGAAGTATATGGTACTGCTCGCTATGTTCCAATTGATGAGAAACACCCGCTCCAAGGACAATCGCCATATTCTGCTTCAAAAATAGGTGCTGACAAGATCGCTGAATCCTTTTATCGTTCTTTTGGTACGCCCGTTGTAATTGCAAGACCCTTTAACACATACGGACCGCGCCAATCTGCCAGAGCCGTTATACCGACTATCATCACACAACTGCTTACAGGCAAGGAGGAGATCCGTCTTGGGTCATTACACCCCACAAGGGACTTGAATTTTGTTACAGATATATGCAGAGGTTTTATCGAGCTTGCCCGTTGTGATGACGCGATTGGAAAGGAAATCAATATTGGAAGCGGAAGAGAAATTTCCATAGGTGAACTTGCGAGACTAATCATTGGAAAGATTAATCCTCATGCGAAGATAATTTCTGTTGATGAAAGAAAGAGACCAGATAAAAGCGAAGTGGAGAGGCTTTTATGTGACAACACGTTGATCAACAGGCTTACCGGATGGGTTCCACAAAAGACTTTAGAGCAGGGCATAGAAAAGACGATAGAATGGTTTAAAAATGCAGATAATGTAAGAGGATATAAAGTAAACATATACAATGTTTAATGAGATTGTTCAATTCATTAGAAAGATATTTGATACGAAGGGCTTAATACCCCTCCATGAGCCGCGGTTTATAGGAAACGAAAAGAAATACCTAAATGAATGCATAGACTCTACATATGTTTCGTATGTTGGAGCCTTTGTGGAAAGATTTGAAGATATGGTAGAAGATTTTACGGGCTCGCGTTTTGCTGTTTCAACGGCCAATGGAACCCTTGCACTGCATCTTGCTCTTATGACAATAGGGGTGAAGCCAGGCGATGAGGTAATAACCCAGGCCCTTACTTTTGTTGCGACCGCCAATGCAATAATTCATTGTGGTGCTAAACCGGTCTTTGTTGATTGTGACAGAGAAACGCTTGGGATGTCACATGAAAAACTGGAAGAATTTCTTAATGAAAATACCCTGTTAGGGGACGATGGATACTGTTATAACAAAAAGACTGGAAAAAGGATTGCTGCATGTGTCCCTGTTCATGTTTTTGGCCACCCTGTTAACATAAAAGCCATTAAAGAGACTTGCAAGTCTTATGGAATACGTGTGGTTGAGGATGCTGCTGAATCTCTTGGAAGCTTTTTTGAGAATAAACATACAGGCACATTTGCCCACATAGGTATTCTCAGTTTCAATGGAAATAAAATAGTTACAACAGGCGGTGGAGGTATGGTTATAACAGACGATGAAGGATTGGCACAAAGGGCTCGCCATATCGCCACAACAGCTAAAAGAATACATCAATGGGAATTCATACATGACGAGATCGGATATAATTATCGTATGCCTAACGTCAATGCTGCAATAGGCTGTGCACAGATGGAAAAGCTCGATTTTTTTCTTGAAAACAAGCGTGAACTCGCTAGGATATATAAGGAATTTTTCAGAAATATCGGAATAGAATATTTTTCCGAGAGAAAGGGATGCTGTTCCAATTACTGGCTTAACACAATCATACTAAAAGATAAGTCGCAAAGAGATGCATTCCTCGATTTTGCGCATAAGAATGGTGTTATGTCAAGACCTGCCTGGACTTTGCTTAATAAGTTGCCGATGTACAAGGATTGCGAAACAACCGATCTCGAGCATGCCCAGTGGCTTGAAGACAGAATCGTGAATCTGCCGAGCAGTGTGAGAATATGAGAGAAACAATAATTCTTTTTGGTGGCGGTGGACATTGTAGGTCATGCATAGATGTGATTGAACGTGAAAATCGTTTCGATATAACCGGTATAGTTGATGTTAAGGAGAAGCTCGGGACCTCGGTGCTCGGTTATCCTATAATGAGTACAGAAAAAGACTTACAGGAACTGTTGAAAAAGCATAAAAATTTTCTCATAACGATAGGTCAGATAAAAAGCCCGGATGTAAGGATAGAAAAATTCGAAACCGTTAGAAAGCTTGGCGCTAAATTTCCAGCAATTATCTCTCCGGGGGCATATGTATCTCGTCACGCAGAAATCGGCGAGGGTACCATTATTATGCATGGTGCCATTATCAATGCAAATGCACGGGTCGGTTGCAACTGTATTATTAATACAGGCGCAATTATTGAGCACGATGCTGTTGTGGAAGACCACTGCCATATTTCAACAAAGGCGACCATAAACGGAGGTACGATTGTAAGGCGTGGGTCATTTCTCGGCAGCAACGCTGTGACAAAGGAGTATATTGTCATCAAGGAACATAGTTTTATAAAAGCGAATAGTCTGGTTATGAGGAGCGATGAATAGGATTTTTGTCATAGCAGAGGCAGGTGTAAATCATAACGGAAATATCGCGATTGCGAAAAGAATGATAGAAGCTGCGAAGGAGGCTGGCGCCGATGCTGTAAAATTCCAGACTTTTCAGGCCGAAAAGCTGGTTACCGCTTCTGCAAGAAAAGTTGATTATCAAATAGGTATGACCGGTTCTCATGAGACCCAGCTTGAAATGTTAAGACGCCTTCAGCTTGCACCTGCTGACTTTGATGAACTTTTTCGGTATTGTCGTGAGAGAGATATTATATTTATGTCGACGCCCTTTGATGAAGGGAGCGCCGATATGCTTGATATGCTCGGTATGGAAATCTTTAAGATTCCATCCGGTGAAATTACAAACAAACCCCTTATAGAACATATTGCGAAAAAAGGTAAACCTATACTGCTCTCAACGGGGATGTCTTCAATGGAAGAGGTGGAAAGGGCTGTTTCATGGATAAAGGCTGTTCAGAAAAATCTCGTTTCCAGATCTGAATCATTTCCTCATTTTTTTTATTCGCTTCCCGTACTTTTACACTGTGTTTCATCATATCCGGCAAATTTCGAAGATTTAAACCTTAGGGCAATTAAAACTATGAAAGATGTATGCAAACTTCAGGTAGGATTTTCTGACCATTCACGAGGCATCGAGGCATCCGTTGCAGCTGTAGCGATAGGGGCTTCGGTGATTGAAAAGCATTTTACGCTCGATAAAGGCATGGAAGGTCCGGATCATGTGGCATCGCTCGATGTTAAAGAACTAAAGGAGCTGATAGTGGCGATCCGCAATATTGAGGTTGCCCTTGGTGATGGCATAAAAAGACCTGTTGCAAGCGAGATGGAAACGAGAACTTTGGTAAGGAAGAGCATTGTGGCAACGAGGAATATTAAAGCGGGAGAAAAGATCGGGTTGAATGGCATCGGCATAAAAAGGCCGGGCACAGGTATATCGCCGGAATATCGTGATCGAGTTGCCTGCATGGTTGCGGCACACCCTATTGCGGCCGATTCGGTTATTGCATGGGAAGATATTAAAGATGCGTAAAATTGCGGTAGTTACTGGAACAAGGGCTGAATACGGATTGATGTATTGGATTATTAAGGGTATTCATGACGACCCCGAACTGGAACTCCAGCTCATTGTTACGGGCACGCACCTTTCGCATGAATTTGGTATGACGGTGAACGAGATCGAGATAGACGGATTTCCCATTGCCGACAGGGTCGAGATGCTGTTGTCATCTGATTCGGAGACTGCTGTTGCAACTTCAATGGGGCTTGCCATGATAGGGTTTGCAAGATCATACGAAAGACTGAAACCCGATATATTGTTGGTGCTCGGTGACAGATTTGAAACATTTTCAGCCGTTGCGTCGGCAATTCCTTTCAGGATACCTATTGCCCATATCCATGGGGGCGAATCGACTGAAGGCTCGATGGATGAGTCCTTTCGCCATGCCATAACCAAGATGAGTCATTTTCATTTTCCCGCGACAGAGGAATATGCGAAGAGAATCATACAGATGGGCGAGAACCCTGATCGAGTTTTTTGCTTTGGTGCCCCAGGGTTGGAAAGTATTTTCAGACTAAAATTGTTGAGTAAAAATCAACTTTGCCAGACTTTGCAGATTCCTATGAATAAAGGTATCGGCATCGTCACGTACCATCCGGCAACGCTTGAGGATAACACAACCAAAAATAATATAACAGAGATATTGGAGGCATTAAAAGGTTTTGAAAATATCTTCTGGATATTTACCTATCCTAATGCTGACATGGGAGGGAGATTAATTGTTCGTGAAATACAAGGTTTTATTACAGAAAATCTTGAGAGGGGTAGACTATTTTCATCATTGGGTCAGTTAAAATACCTCTCGCTGATGAAACATGCTACCTTGATGGTCGGCAACTCCTCATCAGGCATTATCGAGGCTCCATCTTTCAAGCTTCCCGTAGTTAATATAGGCGACAGACAGAAGGGTAGGGTTAGGGCAAAGAATGTGATAGATGTTAACGTATGCAATAGAAAAAACATCTCAGAGGCAATTAAAACAGCCGTTTCAGAGGTTTTTCGTGGATACCTAAGGCGTTTGAAAAACCCTTATTGGAAAGGAATTGTAAGCGAGAGAATTATTCAAAAGCTTAAAACCATTTATTCACATGAAAAAATCATTCGAAAATGTTTTTTTAACAAACCATGAAAAAAGATAAACTCTATTCCTTATTGATACCCCCGATGCTTACCATTAAAGAAGCCATGCAAAAACTGGGAGAAACGCAGGAAAAAATCCTTTTTGTGGTTGATGATATCAACAAACTCTTGGGTACTGTAAATGACGGCGACATTCGCCGAGGTCTAATAAGGGGTCTAAGTTTTACCGATAGAGTCGATAATATCATGCATAGAGATTTTTTATTTGTTTACAAGGGTGTCCAGAAAATCGAAGAGGCTGCAAAACATCTCATGGCAGAGAAAAAAATTGAGCAAATTCCAGTAATAAATAAGGATGGGATTATAGTAGATGTTATCTTATGGACAGATGTTCTTGAAGCAAAAAAAAATTTATTACCTGTCGAAAGTCGACAAAACCAGGTCGTTATTATGGCTGGAGGAAAAGGAACCCGTTTAGATCCTTTTACGAGAATATTTCCTAAACCGCTTATCCCGATTGGCAATAAACCAGTGATCGAACATATAATGACTTCCTTCTATCGTTATGGTTTTTATCGTTTTATTTACACGCTCAATTATAAAAAGGAATATTTGAAGATTTTTTTAAAAGAAAATGCTTTTAAATATGTAATTGACTGGGTAGAAGAACAAGACTATTTGGGAACTGCAGGAAGCTTGGGACTTCTAAAAGCAAAGATAGAGGATACTTTTTTTGTTATTAACTGTGATTCTCTTGTTGATGTCGATTTTGCAGGGATTTTGAGTTGGCACAAGACACAGGAAGCTGCCATTACTATTGTAGGTTGTCACAACGAAGTGAAAATCCCTTACGGGGTTTTAGAGATGTCCGATGGTGAACTGAACCGTATCCAAGAAAAGCCTGTGCATGATGTGATTATCAATACTGGCCTGTATTTGATGGAACCTTATGTTCTCACATATATTCCAACTGGAAAAAAAATGAATATGGACGAGTTGATTGACAAGATAGGAAAGGAAAAGAAAATATGTGTTTATCCAATTTATCGAGGATGGATAGATATTGGACAGCTTGAAGAGTATAAAAATACAATCAGGATGCTTGGAGACATAGAAAGTGTATAGGAACAAAAAAATTGTAAGTATAATACCTGCTCGTGGTGGGTCAAAAGGGCTTCCAGGAAAAAATATCCTTAATTTTGCTGGAAAACCTCTTATCGCATGGACCATAGAACAAGCTATTTCGAGCGGTTTATTTGATAAGATTATTGTGAATACTGATGACGAAAATATTGCCAGGGTAGCAAGAGAATATGGAGCTGAAATACCTTTTATGAGGCCGAAAGAGCTTGCAACTGATGATGTCAATGTTATGTATGTTGTTTTACATGTGCTTGAAAAACTCATAGATAGTGGAGTTTTATATGATGTTATGGTGTTGTTGCAACCTACATCACCATTGAGAACAGACAATGATATAAGAAATGCAGTTGATATTTTTTTAAATAAAGATGCAAAAGCTGTTGTTACTGTATGTGAGGTAGAGCACAATCCAATCTGGACAAATATTCTGCCATCTGATGGCTGCTTGAAGGATTTTATCAGAAAGGAGTGTGCGAACAAGAATAGACAGGATTTACCTGTTTATTATAGGCTGAATGGCTCTATTTACGTTGCTGATATTGATTTTTTAAGAGAAGAAAAGACGTTTTATGGTGAAAAAACGTATGCTTGCGTAATGCCCCAAGAAAGGTCAATTGATATAGATACGCTTACAGATTTTCAGATCGCTGAGTTTTTACATATGAAAAGGTTATTAGCATAATGCCAAAAAACATTCGGATAATACCTAGGCTTGATATAAAAGGACCCAATCTGGTAAAAGGCATACATCTTGAAGGTCTTAGGGTTCTTGGAAAACCAGAACAATATGCACGCTATTATTACGAAACAGGTGCAGATGAGCTTATATATATGGATATTGTTGCAAGCCTCTATAACAGAAACAGCCTTACGGACTTGATCATGAAAACAGCACAAGAAACATTTATACCTCTTTCGGTGGGAGGAGGTCTTAGAACAATAGAAGATATAAAAAGCGTTTTAAGGTCTGGAGCAGATAAGGTTTGTCTTAATACTGCTGCGATAAGGAATCCAAATATAATTAGAGAAGCATCAAGAGAATTTGGTTCTTCCACAATAGTTGTTTCTATTGAGGCAATGATGCAGCAGGATGGACAATACCTTGTATATACTGATAATGGAAGGGAGTATACTGGTTTGGAAGCCATTGAATGGGCAAAGAAGGCAGAGGAACTAGGGGCTGGGGAGATTATGATTACATCCGTTGATAGAGAGGGTACAGGTATGGGATACGACATTGCCCTGACAAGAAGCATTGCGGAGGCGGTTTCGGTGCCTGTAATTGCTTGTGGAGGTGCCGGGATGTTGGAACATATCGATGAGGTTATAGCTAAGGGAATGGCAGATGCTGTGGCTGTTTCGTCGATTCTTCATTATGATTATATACGACACCACCAAGTAGAATTGGATGTTTCGGTCGAAGGAAATGTGGAGTTTCTTGAAAGCGGAAAGAGGTTTTCTTGTATCCAATCAGCCAATCTATACGATATTAAATCATATCTGTTCATGAAAGGACATCCTTGCCGTTATATAAGTAAGGGGGCGGTGTCTGTTGGAGAATAACCATACCTTACGTGTTGCAATAGTTGATTATCAAATGTGTAATCTATTTAGTGTGATGCATACTTGTATTCATGTAGGTCTTGATGCGCGTATCACATCGGACAGCACCTTTATCCTTGAATCAGACGGAGTTATATTGCCAGGAGTAGGTGCTTTTGGAAACGCCATAAAAAATTTAAAAAGGTTGGATCTTGTTAATCCTATCAAAGATTTTATTGATACCGGAAAACCTTTTATGGGGATTTGTTTAGGTATGCAACTATTAATGAGCGAAAGCGAAGAATTTGGAAATTTTAGAGGTTTGGACATAATAAGTGGGATGGTTGTGAGGTTAACAAAAGAGAGTGATAAGCTTGAACACGTAAGAGTGCCTCAAGTCGGTTGGAATAATATTTATAGACCACAAAACAGGGATAAAAATCTTTGGAATGGTACACCTCTGGAAAATATTAAAAATGGCGAATACATGTACTTTGTTCATTCTTATTATACAGTTCCGAATGATGATGAGATAATTTTATCTGTTAGCGATTATGCTGGTATTGAATTTTGTTCAAGTTTTTCAATTAAGAATTTGTTTGCATTCCAATTCCATCCGGAAAAAAGTGCCCATGAAGGTATT
>ENA-UOYA01002035-UOYA01002035.1-activated-sludge-metagenome-genome-assembly--contig:-NODE-2035-length-20232-cov-3.746593_pt1 | contig 20232 bp, 14 predicted proteins | sample MGYA00238163_ERZ764804 | MGnify/ENA primary metagenome ERZ764804 (study PRJEB28919, sample SAMN05720223) | activated sludge metagenome | isolation source: Anaerobic digester | place: Hong Kong... | reverse complement strand
TTTACATTTACTTTTTGACAAATACTGGAAAATATTATATACTTAGTTAACCAATAAGGAGGGGAAAAAATGAATATTAAATCTCTTTTTTCTACGATTATTTCAATTGCAATGGGAATTGCAGCTCTTTTCAACCCAAAAATGACCCCTTTTGTACCCGGAGAAATTCACAACCCTCAGGCACCCTCTGTTGACATGATTACTCTAATCGAAAATAATTCCAGCCCATATGTAATAGTCAGGGGGGAAAATGCGGCTCCAAGCGAAATTAATGCCGCAAATACTTTGCGTGACTATCTGCAGAAAATAAGCGGCTTTTCTCTCCCGATTGTAACGGATAGCTGTACCCAAACTCCTTATGAGATTATTGTCGGAAAAACCAACCGTGAAGGCAGCTCTTATGGGATTGACCGTGCAAAGCTCGGCGATGAGGGCTTTAACATAAAGACCTGCGGGCAGAAGCTGATTATTGCCGGCGGCGTTAAGAGGGGTACGCTCTATGGCGTTTACACCTTCCTGGAGGAGGTTCTTGACTGCCACTGGTACACCTCAACGCTTATAATAATACCCTCACTTGAAAGGGTTCGGATTCCTGCCGCGCTTGATATTGAGCAGAAGCCTTATTTGGAATACAGGGAAACCGACTGGATAAGCCCAAGAGATGCAACATACAGCATTGCAAACAAACTAAACGGCAACATCTACCGCAGCCTTTCTGAGGAACAGGGAGGGACATTCGGCTACACCGGCTCTTTCGCACATACGCTGACAAACTGGATTCTCCCCTCCTCACAGTATTTTGCGCAACACCCCGAATATTATGCTCTGACCGATTCAGGCAAGAGAGAGCCCACACAGCTCTGCCTGACAAACCCTGATGTACTCCGGCTTGTCACAGAGCAGGTGATGTCTATAATAGAGGCGAACCCCGACGCTAAAATCATCTCATTGACCCAGCATGATAATCAAGATTACTGCACCTGTGATAACTGCAGGGCGGTTGACGAATACGAGGGCTCACACTCTGGCACGCTAATCCGATTCGTAAATGCGGTTGCTGATGCCATTAAGGAAAAGTACCCGAATGTCTATATTGATACCTTTGCATATCAGTACACCCGAAAACCTCCGCTTCATGTTGTTCCAAGGGACAATGTTATTGTTAGGCTCTGCTCAATCGAATGCTGTTTCTCCCATCCACTTAATGAGTGTAAAGAAAATGAATCCTTTTGCAAGGACCTGCAGGGCTGGAGTAATATTGCCAAAAAGCTTTATATCTGGGATTACACCACAAACTACGCAAACTATATGGGCCCGTTCTGTGATTTCGGCGTTCTGCAGGAAAATATCCAGAACTTTGTTCAGAACAAGGTCGTGGGAATTTACGAGGAGGGCAACTATCAGGCCTCCGAGGTTAATGTCGAATTTGCGGAGCTTCGCTCATACCTGCTTGCAAAGCTGATGTGGAACCCCTATCTTGACTATCAGGCTGAAATGGACGGCTTCCTAAAGGCTTATTACGGAGAAGGCTGGCAGTATGTCAAGGAATTTATAATGCAAACCATAAAAAACACCGGCACTAACAGCACCCATATGCATATATTCCAGAATATGAATAGCAAGGCCGTTCTGAACCTTACTGAGAATGAAATCAAATACATCAATGCGCTTTGGGAAAATGCGAAGGCTCTCGCTTCAACAGACGAATATCTTGAGCATGTTCAACGCTCGGAGATTTGCTGGAGATACTGGAAGGCCTGCAACCACAGGGATGAATTTTCATGGCTACGCGGCATCAATGCGGTGCTTAAAGAAAATGAAAAGCTTTACTATGACATCAAGGCCTTCGGTGTGACAAGACTCAAGGAATCCCGCCTTCTTTCGGACAATCCGAACTTCTGGCAGGTCCCCAGCAAATGGGATGCAAAAAGCTGAAAACAATAAATTTTTGGGAACACCATAAAGCAGGGGCGCACGCTGTGAGCCCCTGCTCAATTTATCCTGCCTGATTTGCTAAGCTCATCCTTACAGAGACGGCAAAGTGGTCGGAGGGATAAATACCGTCAACCTTATCCCTGATTATTTTATAACTGTAAACATCCCTGACCTGATTTGAGGCAAAGATAAAATCAATCGGCCTGCTGTTTATTTTATCCAAATAATAGTAGGAGTGGAAGGTTGCTCCGCTGTCACTGTCCTGAGCAAGGTATTTTGAATCGAACAAGCCACATTTGAGGAGATATTCATAGGGAACGGTACCCTCTTTTGAATTGAAATCGCCTGTGAGCACACAAGGCAAATTAAGCTCTGCAATGCGCTGCATAATTACACCTACGCTTTTTATTCGGGAAACGGGACCAAGGTGGTCAAGATGGGTATTGAAATGCGAATATTTAAAGCCTGTCTCCTTATCCCTGAGGACTGCAAAGGTGCAGATTCTTTTATATGCCGCATCCCACCCCTTTGAAGGCGTATCAGGTGTATTTGAAAGCCAGAATGTGCCCGAATCCAGCAGCTCATATTTATCCTTCAGATAGAAAACGGGCGAGGCCTCTCCGCCGTCACCATCTCTGCCGACGCCGACATAGGCATAGCCCGAAAGGTTTTCGCAAAGCCTCTCAATCCAGCCCTCGTCTGCCTCCTGCAGCCCGAATGAATCGGGTGATTGGGCAAGAATAGTTTTAATTACCCCCTGCGTCCTGTTTTCGGGGCTTTTTTTGCCTGTTCCAAAAACATAAACATTGAAGGTCATAATACTCAGGTCCTGCACAACTGTGTCAGCGGATTCGGGCAGAACCCCTGTCCGAATCGGTTCGGAAGCAACCATCCAGCCCAGAAAAGCGGAAATAAATGTAAATAAAGCAACAATTTTAGTAAGCATTAATTTCATGTTACGCCCTCCCTTGCTAATTATTACCATATCAAAGCTAATATTATCACAAAGGATTAACAAATAAAAGTGTTGACAAATTTCTATTATATGGTATCATTAATTATACATTTATGTGTTTTAAAGGGGAGTAGCTAATAATCTGTCTGTCAACAACCGCCTAACGGCTGGCAGCAGTCCCAATGGGTAGCAAGACCTTTGGCAGGTGTTTTCTGTCAAAGGTCTTTTAATATTTCTGGATATAATATTAAAATGAGTATGTTAAGGAGTTGTTTTTTCGGATGAAGCATTATCTGGAGCAGATAAATGATGTTTTCTATAGCGTTGACAGCACGCCCGAAGGTCTTTCGAGTGCAGAAGCTGTCAGAAGGCTGAACAGAGACGGCAGAAATAAGCTTGTCGAGGCAAAAAAGGATTCTTTACTTAAGCGTTTCATAGTTCAGCTTGTTGACCCGATGATTTTGATTCTAATTGTGGCTGCGGGCATTTCCGCCGTTCTGGCAGTGTTTGAGAACGAATTCCCTTCAGATGTTGTTATAATTCTGATTGTCGTTATTATAAATGCGATTCTAGGCGTTTCTCAGGAGAGCAAGGCGGAGGCGGCAATTGAGGCTCTTGCCGAAATGTCGGCCGCAACCTCTAAGGTTTTGCGTGACGGCAAAATTGAAATTATCAGAAGCGAGGATTTGGTTGTCGGCGATGTTATTCTGCTTGAGGCTGGGGATTCCATCCCTGCGGATGCCAGAATTATCGAATGTGCAAGCATGAAGGTTGAGGAGGCCGCACTGACGGGTGAATCAGTTCCCGTGACTAAGCTTATGGATAGGCTTACAGGCTCCGAAAACGGCGATGTAGCTCTTGGCGACCGAAAAAACATGGTCTATATGGGCAGCGCCGTTGTCTATGGCAGAGGCAAGGCCGTGGTTGTCGCAACCGGAATGCAGACGGAAATGGGCAAGATAGCCGATGCCATTGCAAAGGCAGAGGAGGGTGCTACACCGCTCCAGATAAAGCTCACTCAGTTGAGCAAAATCCTTACCGTTCTTGTTATAGGCATATGCATCTTTATTTTTGCATTCACAATGATTGAAAACTATATTAAGGGCATTGCGAACAGCATTGAAGAAATTCTCGATGTGTTCATGGTTGCTGTAAGCCTTGCGGTTGCCGCAATACCTGAAGGGCTTGCTGCCGTTGTGACCATAGTGCTTTCAATCGGTGTTACAAATATGTCGAGGAAAAAGGCGATTATCCGCAAGCTTACAGCTGTTGAAACCTTGGGCTGTGCTCAGATAATATGTTCGGATAAAACCGGGACTCTCACCCAGAATAAAATGACAGTTATTGACCATTTCGGCGAAAACGAGGAAAAGCTTGCGCAGGCAATGGCACTTTGCTCCGACGCCGAGGTCGATGCCGACACAAACGAAATTGTTGGCGAGCCGACAGAATGCGCACTTGTAGCCTATGCTCTTTCAAAGGGGCTTAACAAAAACGAATTAAAAGCCAAATACCCCAGAATAGGCGAGGCTCCCTTTGATTCAATGCGCAAAATGATGTCAACCGTACATGAAGCCGACGGCTCATATATTCAATACACAAAGGGTGCACCGGATGAGATTATTAAAATCTGCTCAATGGCAGAGCTTGGCGGTGAAGTATTCCCGCTGACTGAGGAAATCAAACAGACAATTTTGGACGAAAACAAGCGAATGGCCGACAGAGCACTGCGAGTGCTCGCTGTGGCATATAAACCGCTTGAAGACATACCGTCCTCATTTGAACCTGAAGCTCTAGAAAACAATATGATTTTTGCAGGTCTGACGGGTATGATTGACCCTGTGCGGCCGGAGGTTAGGGCCGCAATTGAGGAGTGCCGTTCCGCGGGCATCCGCCCTATTATGATTACTGGCGACCACAAGGATACCGCAATCGCAATTGCCCTTGAGCTCGGCATTATTGACGACCCGTCAAAGGCTATCACCGGCGCACAGCTCAATGAGATTAGCGATGAGGAGTTTGCAGAAACCGTCCAGAACTATTCTGTCTATGCGAGGGTTCAACCTGAGCATAAGGTCAGGATAGTCAATGCATGGCGCAAAAGAGGCATGATTACCGCTATGACGGGTGATGGAGTCAATGATGCTCCTTCAATAAAAAGTGCGGATATTGGAGTTGGCATGGGCATAACGGGTACGGATGTCACAAAGAATGTTGCGGATATGGTGCTTGCGGATGATAACTTTGCAACAATTGTCACCGCAGTATCTGAGGGCAGAAGGATTTATGACAATATCCGTAAGGCTATCCAGTTCCTTTTGAGCTCAAACCTCAGCGAGGTGCTTACTATATTCACTGCGAGCATTATGGGCTTTACGGTTCTTAAACCAGTCCATCTGCTCTGGATTAACCTTGTGACCGACAGCTTCCCGGCACTTGCCCTTGGCATGGAAAAGGCGGAGCATGATATAATGTCACGCCAGCCAAGGAAAGCCGATGAGGGCATTTTCTCGGGCGGAGTCGGCGGAGATATTCTCTATCAGGGCTTTCTTGTAACGGCTCTTACCCTTATAGCATACTTCGTTGGAGAATTTATGGAGAACGGCGTATGGCATATTGCCAACAGCAATGACGGCATGACAATGGCATTTCTGACAATGTCAATGTGTGAAATATTCCATTCCTTCAATATGCGCTCACAGAAAAAGAGCGTTGTGCTTATGGGCTTGAAGGGGAGCCACAACAAGTTCCTCTACCTTGCAATGGTTGCCTCGCTCATAATGACTACTTCTGTTATATATATTAATTTCCTTAAAAATGCATTTGACTTTACTTCAATCAGTGCTGCGGAGTATGGCATTGCAATTGCACTGGCGTTCTCAATTATCCCGATTGTTGAAGTGGTTAAAGCGGTGCGCAGATTTATAGATAAAAGGTCGGGCCGCTGAGAGAAAATGTTACTGTTATTGTTATAGAAGAATACTGCCGGCCGAGCCTGTTTGCTCAGCCGGCAGTATTCTTCTAAATAAAATCAATATGTAAGAGCAATATCCTGCTTCCAGGAGCCATCAATTTCAACATTCAGAGAAATGCCTTTTTTAAGAGTTGCCGTGATGTGGACTGGCTCGAAAATATTCAGACTCTTGAGACGGCCCTGAGTGTCAAACACAGCAGAAATTGTTGCGCCCTTGTAATCAAATTTGCAGCTGTTATCCTTGACAATTTCAAATGGCTCGACATCCTTATCCTTAACTGTCAGAGTATCCATCGTGCAGTCATGCCACTTTGGTTTTCCGTTATAGCCCACCACTTCCTGGATCAGTTTGATATCAACCTTATAGCCGCCGCTGACTGCCTTGCAGGTTGCTGATTTTACACCGGCAGGCTGGAGTGCGCTCATATAAGTCTGGCCTGAAGGAGGCAGGAATTTTATGAGCTTGTCGCCGTCGCTGCTAACGCCGTTTGTAAAGGTCTTGTTAAAGTGTTTGGGCTCGCCCGTAGCGTTTGCCAGCATTTTGTTGAGCTGGTTTTTAAATAAGCTGATGCCACCGGGAAGCTTCGTAAACTTTGAGGTTGAGCCTTCACTCTTGACAATTTTGACAGTGCCCTTATAGGCCTTTGTTGCGTTTGCATGGTCGTTATAGTATTTAACTATCTGGGCTATTGTGCCGTTTACGGGTGCGCCGGTTTTGTTGCTGTCGGTAACGGGTGGGGCCTGTGTTGTTGAGACCTTGCTGTCGCTGATGGTTGTAGAGACATCTGTTTTCTCTGTTGTTGAGATAACCTCCGTTGTTGCCTCTTTGTCGGTTGTTTCAACAACGCTTACATCAACATCTGCAGTTTTTGTAGTGTTCTCCGGCTTGGTTGTTGTGTTGCTGCCTCCGCCGCATGCTGCAAATGAAAAAAACATCACAAATGCCATCAGCAGCGGAAATAAACGAGAAAATTGTTTTTTCATAAAATCCTCCTTTAGTTTTTACTGTTCACATTAAGTTTATATTGAATGGAAAAATATGTCAATAATATTTATGCACAAAACACAAAAAAATCCCCCGAAAGCCCGGGGGATTTATCTTTCGGATATTAATACTTAAAAGTTATATCCTGCTTCCATGCGCCGTCTACCACAGCATCGATTGAAACGCCCTTTTTAAGCGTAGCTGTGATTAAAACAGGCTCATATATTTTGAGTGATGTAAGCTGACCATTATTGCTGACAATTGCAGTAATTGTTGCACCCTTATAGTCAAATTCACAGTTATCCTTTTTAATTGTAAAGGGGTCAACATCCTTATCAGTAACAGAAAGAATATCCATGCTCGCCATATGAGCCGCCGGCTTGCCATTATAACCGACCTTTTCTTCGATGAGCTTAAGCTTAATCTCCCAACCGCCGTTGACCGCTTTGCAGGATGCACTCTTGACATGGGCGGCAGTAAGCACACTCATCTGAGGTTTATTGTCACGGGGAAGGACGGTCAATAGAGTCTTGTCGCCGCTCTTACCATTGACAAAGGTTTTGTCAATAACCTCCTTATCACCCATTGCCTTTGAAAGCATAGAGTTTGCAAGTGATTTTAAAAATCCGACAGAAAACTTGGTCAATTTGGCCGTCTTCTGCTGCTCAATGTGGATCTTGACTGTACCCTTATATGCCTTTGCTGCATTTGCATATGTATTGTAAAACTTAACAATGTCCGCCTTTGAGCCGTTAACTGGAGCGCTTATGTTTACTTTTTCGGTTACCGTGGGCTTTTTTGTTGTCGTGACATCGTCCTGTTTAATTGTTGTTGTTATTATTTCTGAGCCTGTTGTTGTTTCTGTTACCGTGGTTGTTTCGTCTTCGGATGCGCTGGTCTGAACCTCGGTTGTGGCACCAACCTCGGTAGCTTTGGGAAGTGTGGTGGGTTCATTCTTATCGCCGCAGGCTGCAAAGGAGAAGATGAATGTCAGAACCATAAGAATTGCAAGGGCTTTTGTGAGTTTTTTCCGCAAGATAATCAGTCCTTTTTTCAAATTTTACTATAAATGGTTTATTGTTCCAACAAATAGTTTACAGTATTTATGAAATATATGTCAATAGATGTAAAAAAATGATATATATAAAATTTCTCCTTATATTTTTGACTATTTTTCACATATAACCTAATAACGAATATTAATTTTTTAAAAACTAACAAAAAAATTACCGATACCTTGTTTATTAAGTCAAGGTATCGGTAAGTACTGTGTATAAATTATTCGGCTATGCTTTCTCCAGTCATTTCTTCAGGCTGAGGTAAGCCCATTACCTTTAGCATTGTCGGGGCTATATCGCAAAGCCTGGCGCCGCTGCGCAGCTTGCAGGGGTAGCCGACAACGGCAAAGGGAACGGGGTTGGTTGTATGTGCAGTAAAGGGCGAGCCGTCAGGCTCGTACATTTTATCGGCATTCCCGTGGTCTGCCGTAATAAGCATGACTCCGCCCATTCCGAGCACGGCATCACTGACTCTGCCAACGCAGGCGTCAACGGTTTCGACGGCCTTGACTGCAGCTTCAAAAATGCCGGTATGCCCGACCATGTCGCAGTTTGCGAAGTTTAGGATTATGACATCATATACACCGCTTTTGATTCTTTCGACAACGGCATCGGTCACTTCTAATGCGCTCATTTCGGGCTGAAGGTCATAAGTTGGTACCTTGGGAGAGGGAATTAACACCCTGTCCTCCCCGTCATACACCTTTTCAACGCCGCCATTAAAGAAGAAGGTTACATGAGCGTATTTTTCGGTCTCCGCTATGCGCAGCTGTTTTTTGCCAAGCTTTGAAAGATATTCGCCCATTGTGTTTTGCAGAGACTGAGGCTTGAAGGCAACCCTTACATTGGGCATTGAGGCATCATACTGAGTCATGCAGACATAGTAAAGCGGGAAAAACCCGTTTCTGCGCTCAAATCCCTCAAACTTCTCATCGACAAAGGTCCTTGTAATCTCCCTTGCTCGGTCGGGGCGGAAATTGAAGAAGATAACGCTGTCATCCGCCTTGATTTCTGCTCCCTTAACACAGACAGTCGGTTCAACAAATTCGTCCGTAATATTCTTGCCCTCGGCATCGGTCTTCTCATATGATTCCTTTATAGCCTCGACGGGGCTTTCGTTAAAATTACCCTCCCCGTAAACCATGGCGGCATAGGCTTTTTCAACTCTTTCCCAGCGGTTGTCCCTGTCCATCGCATAGTATCGCCCCATCACAGTTGCGACCTTGCCGACTCCGATTTCTTCGAGCTTCTCCTGACATTCGGCAACAAAATCCGCACCTGAGGTGGGGGGGACATCGCGCCCGTCAAGCAGGCAGTGAACAAAAACCTTTTTAAGCCCCATCCTTGCGGCAAGCTCAACAAGAGCCCACAAATGCGTGTTGTGGCTGTGAACTCCCCCATCAGACATAAGGCCGATAAGATGAAGTGCGGTTCCTTTATCTATTGCGGATTTAACGGCACCTGTGAGAGCTTCATTCTCAAAAAAGTCACCGTCTTTTATAGACTTAGTGATTCTGGTCAGCTCCTGATAAACAACACGGCCGGCACCGATATTCGTGTGGCCAACTTCGCTGTTGCCCATCTGCCCCTCAGGCAGGCCGACATCCATGCCTGAAGCGCCTATATACGTGAGCGGATTTTCGGCAAAAATCTTGTCGAGATTCGGTGTTTTTGCGGCATCAATTGCGTTGCCATAGCTGCTCTCGTTTTTACCGAATCCGTCCATAATGCAGAGTAAAACGGGTTTTTTGTTACTCATTATTTCTACCTCTGTACCTTATTTGGATGCTGCTGCAACAATTGCCGCAAAATCATGAGCCTTAAGGGAAGCGCCTCCTATAAGGCCGCCATCAACATCTGGTTGCTCAAGGAGTTCCCCTGCGTTTGAAGCATTCATTGAGCCACCGTACTGAATAACTGTTTTGTCGGCTGCCGCCTTGCCGTAAAGCTCACAGATAAGGTCGCGGATACCCTTGTTGACCTCGTTTGCCTGCTCAGATGTTGCGGTAAGGCCTGTACCGATAGCCCAGACAGGCTCATAGGCTATGATAATATTATTTAGCTCCTCCTCGCTCACACCCTTGAGAGCTATTTTAACCTGCTGGCGGACTACCTCCATTGTCACATTCTGCTGCCTTTGCTCAAGGTATTCGCCGACGCAAAGAATAACTGTTAAGCCTGCATCAAGAGCAGCCCTTGTTCTGTCACGGACAGTGACATCCGTATCGCCAAAATAAGTGCGGCGCTCGCTGTGGCCGATAATGACATAGGGTACTCCGCAGGCTTTGAGCATCTCTGCGGAAACCTCTCCAGTAAATGCGCCGTTTTTTGCCCAGTGGCAGTTTTCGGCACCGACCTTAATATTTGAACCCTTTGTGGCCTCGAGTGCTGCAAAAAGGTCAATGTACGGTACGCATACAACCACATCACATTGAGCATCCTTGACCAGTGGCTTTATTTCTTCAATAAGAGCGGTAGTTTCCGCCGGGGTTTTGTTCATCTTCCAGTTGCCTGCAATAACGGCCTTGCGAAGCTGCTTGTTCATCTGTAATCGTCCTTTCATTTATTGCAGGGGGAGGCATTTTTACCTTCCCCCTGCGCAATTTTAATTAAATTCAAAAAAGTCTTAATTATTTTTCATTGAGGGCTGCAATGCCTGGCAGCTCCTTGCCCTCAAGGAATTCAAGCGAGGCTCCGCCGCCTGTTGAAATGTGAGACATTTTATCAGCGAAGCCGAGCTTCTGAACAGCAGCAGCAGAGTCGCCGCCGCCGATTATTGAAATTGCGCCCGAGTTCGCCACTGCAGTTGCAACGGCAATTGTTCCCGCAGCAAAATTCTCCCACTCGGAAACACCCATAGGCCCGTTCCAGATAACTGTGCCGCTGCCCTTTATAGCGTCCGCAAACAGAGCCTGTGTTTTTGTGCCGATATCGAGGCCCATCCATCCGTCTGGAATTTTGTCGGAGTCAACAATCATAGCCTCTGTGTTCTGGTCAAACTCCTTGCCTACCTTTGTGTCGACTGGCAGGAGGAATTTGACTCCCTTTGCCTTTGCCTTTTCTATCATCTGGAGCGCAAGGTCAAACTTATCTGTTTCACAAAGGGATGTGCCGACACTCTTGCCGGTTGCTGCAAAGAAGGTATAGGCCATGCCGCCGCCTACTATGAGGGTATCAACCTTGTCAAGCAGGTTGTTTATGACGCCGATTTTATCCGAAACCTTTGCGCCGCCCAGAATCGCAACAAGGGGACGCTTCGGGTTTTCGAGTGCACCGCCCATAAACTGAATTTCTTTCTGAATCAAAAAGCCGCAGACTGCCGGAAGGTAATCAGCAACGCCCGTTGTTGAGCTGTGCGCTCTGTGAGCGGAGCCGAAAGCATCGTTTACAAATATATCGGCAAGAGCAGCAAACTTCTTTGAAAGCTCGGCATCGTTCTTTGTTTCGCCCTTCTCAAAGCGGACATTTTCAATAAGCATAACATCGCCGTCTTTAAGCTCAGAGGACAGCGCCTGCGCACTTTCGCCGACAACATCCTTTGCCATTTTGACCTCTTTGCCAAGCAGCTCAGATAGGCGCGCTGCAACCGGCTTGAGAGAAAATTCGGGGTCAAACCCATCCTTAGGTCTGCCGAGATGAGAGCAAAGGATAACCCTTGCGCCTTTTTCAATTAAATATTTGATTGTGGGCAGAGAGGCAACGATTCTCTTATCACTTGTAATCTTACCTTCGCTCAGCGGAACATTGAAGTCACAGCGGACCAGTACACGCTTACCGCTGACGTTTATATCCTCTACCGTCTTCTTATTGAGAGTGTTCATTTTAATCTTCCTTTCAATGAATAATAATCTAGGCTCTATGATATTGTATATTAAAGCGGAAAAATTTGCAATAGCTTTATTGTTAGCATATATTTAGAAAATAATACATTATTAACATAATTTTGTGTCAAATATTGCAGACTCTTTGCTGAATTATTGCTTGACTTTAATAATTATGCAGGGCTATAATATTAGCAAGTATCTTTATATTTTAGGATGGAGGATTTTTTATGGCCAGAGTTTATAATTTTTCAGCCGGTCCCTCAATGCTGCCGGAGTCTGTTCTCAACAGGGCAGCCGCAGAAATGCTTGATTATAAGGGCAGCGGTCAATCTGTTATGGAAATGTCTCATCGTTCCAAGGTTTATGAGGAAATTATTTTCAGCGCACAGTCACTGCTTCGTGAAATAATGAATATCCCCGATAATTACAAGGTTCTTTTCCTTCAGGGCGGAGCATCCACACAGTTTGCAGCCATTCCCCTCAATCTTCTTAATGGGTCGGGCAAGGCGGACTATGTGCTCACCGGCCAGTTTGCCACAAAGGCATATCAGGAGGCTCTCAAATATGGAGAAATCAAGGTTGTTGCTTCTTCAAAGGATAAAACCTTTTCCTATATCCCGAAGCTCAACAAGGCCGATTTCACCCCTGATGCAGACTATTTCTATATCTGCATGAACAACACCATTTACGGTACCGTTTACCATGAGATTCCAGACACTGGCAATGTTCCTCTTGTTGCCGATGTTTCATCCTGCTTCCTTTCAGAGCCGCTTGATGTTTCAAAGTTCGGTATCGTTTATGGCGGTGCCCAGAAGAATGTCGCACCCGCAGGCTTAACAATTGTTATCATCCGTGAGGACCTGCTCGGCCATGCAAGGGATTACACTCCCACAATGCTTAATTATAAGGTTATGGCGGATAATGATTCGATGTATAATACTCCTCCCTGCTGGTCCATCTATATGTGCAAGCTCGTTCTTGAATGGATAAAGAGTATCGGCGGCCTTGAGGCTTTAAAGGAGCGCAATATTCAGAAGGCTAAGATTCTATATGATTACCTTGACCAGAGCAAGATGTTCCATAACCCAGTGAACCCTGCCGACCGTTCAATGATGAATGTTACCTTCGTAGCACCCACCGAGGAGCTTAACGCAAAATTCGTTAAAGATGCGGCTGCAGCAGGCTTTGTTAATCTCAAGGGCCACCGTTCAGTCGGCGGAATGAGAGCTTCTATCTATAACGCCATGCCTATTGAAGGCGTTGAAAAGCTCGTCGAGTTCATGAAGGAATTTGAGGCCAACAACTAAAAATTCATAAGTGAAAGGATTAATATATGTATAACATATTAACACTCAATAAAATTTCAAAATTCGGGCTTGAAAAATTTGATACAAGCAAATATGCCTATGGCGACAGCTTTGACGCGCCGGACGCTATTATGGTTCGTTCCGCCGCCATGCATGACATGGAGCTTGCCGCCAACACAGTCGCCATTGCAAGAGCCGGTGCGGGAGTCAACAATATCCCCGTTGAGGCCTGTGCGGAAAAGGGCGTGGTTGTTTTCAACACTCCTGGTGCAAATGCAAATGCGGTTAAAGAGCTTGTTCTGTGCGGCCTTCTCATTTCCTCCCGCAGGGTTATTGACGCTATTGATTGGTGCAAGACTCTTAAGGGCGAAGGTGCGGCAGTCGGCAAGCTTGTTGAAAAAGGCAAGTCAGACTTTGTCGGGCCCGAAATTGAGGGCAAAACACTCGGAGTTATAGGCCTCGGAGCTATAGGTAACCTTGTGGCTAATGCCGCAGTTGCCATCGGTATGGAAGTTATAGGCTATGACCCGTTCCTTTCCGTTAACGGCGCTATCTGCCTTTCACCGGCAGTAAAGGTCACCTCTGATATAAAAGAGGTTATTGCGTCAAGTGATTACATTACGCTTCATGTGCCCTTCAATGATGCCACTAAGGGCCTTATCAATACTGATTCTCTGGCAAATGCAAAGGACGGAGTGCGTATCCTCAACTTTGCAAGAGGCGAGCTTGTTAATAGTGCTGATATCATTGCGGCACTTGAAAGCGGTAAGGTAAGCTTCTATGTTACCGATTTCCCAAATGACGAGATCATCGGCGTAAAAGGCGTTATAGCTATCCCGCACCTCGGTGCCTCCACTCCCGAGTCTGAGGATAATTGCGCCAAGATGGCGGCAGCAGAGCTTATTGATTACCTTGAGAAGGGTATTATCAGGAATTCTGTCAACTACCCGGATGTGATGCTGCCAAACACCTTTGAAACCAGGGTTTGTGTGCTCCATAAGGATGCCCCGGGCGTTCAGGCCGCTGTTACGGCGGCTGTCGGCTCAGCAGAATCCATTGTGAGCGGCACAAAAAAGGGATACGGCTATACCATTGCCGATATTAAGGGCGACATTGACTCTGAAAAGCTTAAAGCCATTGACGGCGTTGTCAGAGTAAGGGTTATAAAATAATTCAAGAATTATCCCGGCAGCTTATTGAACTGCCGGGATTTTTTTATCAGCTTTCAAGGGATTTGAATTTGTATCCGTGCTCTCTTGCCCAGTCGATTATTTCATCCAGAGCCTCCGCATTATCCTTTGAAACGGAGTGAAGCAGGATTATTGCGCCTGGGTGGAGCCTTGAGGTGACTGTCTCAAAGGCGTATTGAGAGCCCTTCTGAGAATTCACGTCCCAGTCAGCATAGGACACTGACCAGAAAACGCTTTTGAATCCGACTGATTGCACCAAATCGAGCGCACTTTCCGAATAGTCACCCTTGGGGAACCTGAAATATGGCGAGCTGTAACCGAAATGCTGTCTCAAATAGTTGTCACAGGTCTGAATCTCCGCAGCCATCTTGGTTCTGCTGATATCTGAAAATGACGGATGCTTTGTGGAGTGGTTTCCGACAATGTGCCCCTCCTTAATCATCCTTGCTATGAGCTCAGGCTCTGACTTGATATGGTCGAGTGTACAGAAGAATGCAGCGGGTACCTTTTTCTCTTTTAGCGTATCAAGAATAACAGTGGTATAGCCGTTTTCATATCCGCAGTCAAAGGTCAGGTACAGTACCTTTTCGGTAGTATTGTTGTCATAAGCGATAGCATCAAAGCCCTTTGAATCAAAATAGGCCTGGTTTCTTTTTGTTTGGTCGGACGCAACGCCGCCCTTTGCGACTCCGTAGCTGAATTCTATTTTTTGAGTTGAAAGTTTTTTCAGATTTGTTGGGTCAGTTACATTCAGAGTGACCTCGGGCAAAGGAGTTAGGCCCGTGAAGGTATCTGCCGTTGCTGAAGGCTTTCCTTTAAGCGTTTTGTACTTCCCTGCGTCTCCTGCCGTTTGCTGAGAATCCCTTGTAGTTGTGATGTCGGGGATATTTGTTGTGAATTCCGTTGTCTTATCTTCTCTTAGAGTTGAAGCTTCATGGATTTCGGTAATATTCGATTCCGTTCTCTGAGTGCCTGACGGTTTTTCCGTTTCAAACGGAGCAGTCGTACCGAGCGGTCCGGTAGTGTTTGTATCTGAACTAGGCGAACAGGAGGGAATCAGGGAAATTATTAAAATTGCAATTATAAAAGAAACAAATCTTTTCATTTCGCACCTCCGATTGAAAGCTGCAATGTTATTATGTGCCTAAATCTGCGGCACAAGCAAACGGGAAAAAATTTTATTAAAATCAATGCAACACTTTTTAATTTTTCTGACACTTATATACAGATGATAATTATCATTTTAGGCGGAAAAGAGGGATGTTATGCGGCAATCCGACAAGGCTTTGGTCAGGCGGGCGTGTTTGGGCGACACCGGGGCATTCGGCGAACTCTACTCGATTTATGCTCCAGAGCTCTTTAAATATGCCTGCTGCGTTACAGGCTCACAGCAGCTTGCACAGGACGCTGTGCAGGAGGCGGTGATGTGTGCTTTTGCGGAAATTTCCGATTTAAGAAACGAAGATGCTTTTAAAGGCTGGCTTTTTAAAATCCTTTCAAATGTCTGCAAAAAGCAGCTTTCGAGAAAAATTGAGCTTTATGCCGTAGGCGATGCTGGAGATATGCCCGATGAGGGCACAGACGATTTTGAGCTTTCGGCTCAGCTCCGCATTGCGCTTGAGGGGCTTGATGCCGAGGAGAGAATGGTGCTCCTGCTAAGCTCTGTCAACGGCTATAAAAGCCGTGAGATTGCCTTAATGCTCAACTGCTCCGCCTCAACCGTCCGCTCAAAGCTTGCACGAACATTGAAAAAGCTGCGGCTTGAGCTTGAAGATTGATTGTGAAATGAGGTGTCACAAATGAATAAAAAAGATAGAAACGCTTTAAATGCATTCCGTTCAGCTTATGAAGGTGCCGAAATGCCCGAGCTGCCAGACGAATTATCAAAAGAAAGCATTGTTAATATGCTTGACCAAAAAGAGGTGCCCAAAACAAAGCGAAGAAAGAAATATATGCCTTTAAAGGCTGTTCTTGCCGCAACTCTTGCAATTGCGGTAATTGCAGGCAGCTCCATTGTCTATGAAGGCATAAGCGCAGGCGTAAAGCTGCAAAAAAGCTATACCTCTCAAGCTATTAAAACCGCAAGCGATTATAAAGAAATAAAGGAAATTTTTGAAAAAATAAATAAACAGAATAATAATACAACTTGGTTTGGCTCCAGATTATTTGGAAAGGCAACTGCTGACCTGGCACAGGAGGAAGGCTTAGGCAACGCCTCGGGCAACAATTCAAATGTTGGCAAAACCAATGTCCAGGTTGAAGGCGTTGACGAGGCGGACATTATTAAAAACGATGGAAAATACCTTTATCGTCTGGTATTTGACAAATTGTATATTATAAGCCTCCTACCCGCAGATAAAATGAAGGTTGCAGGAACAATTAATATCTATGACGATATCAAAATTGCAGATAAAAAGACTTCCGATGTTACGCAGTCAGGCTCAGAGGGCTCGGCAAGCGGCGACCAAAGTGGTGCATCTTCCGGCAGAACCGATGCATATTATCCCGAATACGACTATCTCTATGAAGACGGGGCTATTGACGCCGATGAATTCTATATATACGGCAACACTCTTACTGTTTTAGGCAATGTTTGTGATTTTACCACAGGCAAGGGCTATAAAACCTTTGTCAATATTTATGATATAACCGATATATCCAAAGTAACTCTGAAAAAACAGTTTCTTCAGGACGGATTATATCTATCCTCAAGGCTTATCGGCGGAGACCTCTATATTCTGAGCAACTTCTCAGTCAACCTCAATTCGGACGAGGTTTTTATGGAAGAAAGCTGTATCCCCACCTCAGGTTATTCAGATAATATCAAAACCGTTCCAGCAAATGATATCTGCATAGTCAGCGAACCTGACTACCCGAGTTACCTTATTGCAAGCGGGCTTAACCTTGATAACCTTAAAGCAGGAGCAAACACAAAATCCATTCTGGGCGCAGGAGAAAATGCCTATTGCAATGCCGAAAGCCTTTTTGTTGCCAGAACAAAGTGCACCTATACAAGTAATGTTTTGTCGGATGTGGTGGCGGAAATTTATACCCCAGGCGCATATGATTGCCTAACTGAAATTTACCGTTTCAGTCTTGACGACGGGAAAATAACCTTTGACTGCAAAGGCGCTGTTGACGGCACCATAGATGACGGTCAGTTTTCAATGGATGAATATAACGGCTATTTCAGAATTGCGACAACAGGAAGTGATAAAAAAGGCGTAACATCCGGCGGGGTGTATGTGCTTGACAAAAATATGAAAACAGTCGGCAAAATCACAGGCCTCGCAAAGGGTGAAAGAATTTATGCTGTGCGTTTTATCGGAGAAACCGCCTATGTTGTCACCTTCGAGCAGACGGACCCGCTGTTTGTTATTGACCTTTCAAAGCCGGAAAGTCCCACGCTCAAGGGCGAGCTGAAAATAACGGGCTTTTCGGAGTACCTTCACCCCGTCGGCAAAAACCTCCTGCTTGGAATCGGCAAGAACGGCGATTTGAACGGAACAACTCCGGGCATAAAAATATCGCTCTTTGATGTATCCGACCCTAAAAAACCGATTGAAGTCGATAGGCGCATATTCGGCGGCAACTCGGCAAGCCGTGATTTCACTACGGATGCATGGTATACCCACAAGGCCGTCATGGTATATAGTGAGAAGAATCTTTACGGCATCCCCGTTTGGGCCTCTGATTATTCTTCAGGCATAAAAGAATTATTCCTGACCATAAGAATCGAAAATAACAAAATAATTAATGATTATTTATATCCGCTTTCAGAGGATAATACTGGGTACTATTCCATTGACTGCAGAGGAACCTACATTGACGATACAATTTATATATCTGCTGACCGATTTGTTAAGGCCTTCTCAATGACTGACGGTTCGTTATTGGGCGAAATAGAATTGTAAAAAGCCGATAATTAAGGCGTGCGGGGGTTACCTGCACGCCTTTAATATTTTGAATATTAATCGATTTCTGTTGTTACAGCTTCCTCGGCGGCCACCTTGCGGGATTCAATTTCAGCGAGCATGTTGTTATAGCTTTCCTCGTCGATTTTAACCTTCTTGCTCATAACGATGTAGGCAACGGAAATGAGAACAATAGGTATAACAACCATGAAGACACGAAGCCAGAAGGTAATCTGGGGGGAGGCTCCCTCCAGAATATCAACTATCCTGAGTTCTTTGGTTTTTTCATCGATTAATTTCATCGATGCTTCATGTTCAACTGTCGAAATACTGTTTGTAATAACAGTCATGCCGATAATTGCATAGGTTGCAAAGATAATGATTTGCTGAAGTGCACTACCCATTTTTGCCATAAACGGGCGCAGAGAGAAAATGATTGCCTCGTCGCGGGAGCCTGTCTTGTATTCATTATACTCAATTGTGTTCGTCAGGCAGATGGTTGTGACCATATAGAACAGTGACTGACCGAAGCCGACTATGAATGCTTCAAGGCACAGTGCCGCCAGCTGAACGGGCATAGGTACCCTGCCGGGCAGAAGTGTACCAAAAAGGAAGAAAAATGCATAGCCAATTACGGTTGTGATAATTGCAAGGTTTGACATCTTTTTGCGTGTCATTTTGGCGGCAAGCCTGGGATAAAGAATGTTTATCGCAACTGAGGAAAGGGCGTAGAATGCCACAAACATTGTAACATACAGGCCCTTGTAGCCGAAGGAAAGATACATATAGTTCTGGCCGAAGGCGGTCAGGAGAGAGCTGCCTGTATTATAGAGCAGCATAATCAGAGTAACCCACAAGAGCTGGTCGTTTTTAAATATAACCCTGAGCATTTTCTTAAGCCCGATTCTTTCGAATGTCTCTGTCTTGATTGTTTTATTTTCCTTTACAAAGAAGAAAACAATAACCTGACTGAAAGCGAATGTCAGGGCGATAAAAATGGAAACAATCCTGTAGCCAGAGATTGAATTACCACCCAATGCGAGGTTTCCGTTTGTGAAAATAGGGATAAGGCCGGTTGCGGCAATTGCACCAATAGTTGCAAAAAGGTTTGCATAGGAGGTCAGCTTATCCCTGCGCTTAGGCTCGCTCGTGAGAGAGGGCAGCATTGACCAATAGGCAATGTCATTCATGGTAAATGTAATATCCCAGATGAAATAGAGAAAACCGAAAAGGTAAACAAACTTCCAGCCAGTAACCTGATTTGAGAACATGGTTATAAGGACACCTGCGTTTAGCAAAGCACCAATCAATATCCATGGCTTGAATTTGCCTATTTTAGTGTGCGTGTTTTCGATTATCCCGCCCATTATCGGGTCGTTAAATCCGTCCCAGATACGGGCAATGGTCAAAATGACGCTTAATGCCGCAAATTGTTCATTGCTTATAACACGGGTAAAGAGAACATATGTAAGCAGGAAGGTCGAGAAAAGGGTATATGACATATCCCTTCCTATTCCGGGCACGGTATATGTCCATTTGTTGTGGTTAAAGATTTTTTCATCGGAAAGCTGTGCCAAATAATCACCTTCTTAATTTATTTGCAGGATTTCATTAAAATTGTAACATAAAGTTTGCCCACATTCAACTTATATTTATACAAATTTAACAACGCTTAATTTTTATTGAAAATTTCCCCAAGGCTCTGCGCAAACGGCGGACGGGCGATGCCCTTTTCGGTGACAATTGCGGTTATATTGCCCGCAGGCGTAACATCAAAGGAAGGGTTATAGACCTTTATCCCTTCAGGCGCAATCCTATACCCGTTTATTACGCTTATCTCGTCGCCGCTCCTCTCCTCAATTGGAATATATTTGCCCGAGGGACAATTTAGGTCAATAGTAGGTGTGGGAGCGGCAATATACATCGGGATATTGAAGTGCTTTGCAAGAATGCTTACGTTGAAGGTGCCGATTTTATTCGCCGTGTCGCCGTTTGCAGCTACTCTGTCACACCCGACAATCACTGCATTGATTTTTCCCTGCGCCATAACGACGGCTGCCATATTGTCACTTATTAAGGTAACATCAACG
>ENA-UOYA01002034-UOYA01002034.1-activated-sludge-metagenome-genome-assembly--contig:-NODE-2034-length-20235-cov-7.447076_pt1 | contig 20235 bp, 14 predicted proteins | sample MGYA00238163_ERZ764804 | MGnify/ENA primary metagenome ERZ764804 (study PRJEB28919, sample SAMN05720223) | activated sludge metagenome | isolation source: Anaerobic digester | place: Hong Kong... | reverse complement strand
CTCCTGAAAACCGATGGACTCCCACTCCGCCCCGTCCAGCTTCCCGCGCTTGCCCAGCGGAATCTTCGGCTGGATGCGTTCTCGCGCCTGGAATGTCTGTAGCACGCCCAGCGACGGGTCTTTGGCGTCCAGCACGGAGCAGCACTGGATGCACACCACCGTCAATGCGTTGGCGCCGGACCGGATCGTAAGCGGCGCGCCGCAATGGGAGCAGTTCAGCGCGCGGGTGGAGACCGGGGGCGCAGGCGAAGCGCTCATCGCTTCCATCGTTCGAACTCGCGCAACCGCGTCATGCGCAAGTCGTCAAACTCGACGGCCTCGCCCAAGAAGAGGAGCGGTGGCGATTCGCTGTAGTCAATCGTGCCGAAGCGCGCATCCGCGCCGCGCAAGTCGGCAAACAGCACATCGGACTTGTCCCAATACTGAAACGGCAGATCCCCTTCCACCCCCCGGTAGTGGGCCTTCGTAAGAGTGGTCACCTGAAGCGAAGCGCCGTGAAACTGAAAATGCTGTCCGCGCGCAACCGCCTTGGCCGCCGGTAACGCCCGCCCGGGATTGCTCAACATGGAAACCGCGTACTCCAGTTGCGCGTCCGAGAGCCAGCCGCTCGAGTTATCGTTGAACACCAGGTGCCATTCATTCCAGGCGCCCAGTTCGTACTCGTAGATGATCCGTCCCACCACCACAAACGACTTGTTGCGATAGAGGCCCTCCACTCCCAGTTGGATCGGCGAGCTGTCCGCCGGCGGATCCGCTACCTCGCCCACCTTGGCGAGATCCACGTCCGTGCGCACCAGGATCGAGCGGCAGTACGGGCAGACGGTTTGTACCGCGCTAGACCACCGGAACTGAACCTGAGCCCCGCAGTTGGGACAATTCGCGCTTCTCTGGATCATCCGCCTCCTGGTAGGTCCGCTCAATCCGCCGCACATTCACACGCGCGGCTCCCAACTCCTTCCGGAAAAAGCCGGCGAAATCCCAATCCGGACGGCGCCGGCAGCAAAAGAGGTTCAGGCAAACCGACGCGTATTCGGGGAAAGTATGACACGCCAGGTGCGATTCGGCAAGGATCTGGAAGCCCGTCATCCCACCTGTAGCCGGGAACCGGTGCCACACGGCATCGCTCACCGGATGCAGATCAAGCGCCGCGATCAGTCGCTCGAACATGGCACATAATCTGGCCATGTCGGTGAGATCCGCCGGACGGCAGCCGTACGCCTCCACTACCCACTCGCAGCCGGCCATGGGTTATTGTTGCGACGCCCCGCACTCCGGGCAGAACTTGGCGCGGCCCGGCATAGGCTTGCCGCACTCGATGCAAAACTTGGCGCCAGCCGCGGCTGCCGCGCCGCCGCCGGCCACCGGTGCCGTGGGCGTTCCCGCGGGAGGCGGCGCCAATGGCTCCGGTGCCGGTCCGCCCGGCGTGCGCATGGCGTTCACCATGGTCTGAGCCATGGCCATCCCCGCGCCCAGCCCTACGCCGATGCCGGCCGCGCCGCCGCCTTCGTTGGCCGCGGCGATGGGCATGGATTGCGCCACTTGGAACTGCGTGTACCGGCCCATGTCGCCCACCATGTTCATGCCGATGCGCTCGTTGAGGCGCTTCTGCAGTTCCTCGGGCAGCGACAGGTTCTGTACCACGAACGCTTCCAGTGCCAGTCCCAATTCGGCGAATGCTGGCGCCAGTTGTCCGGCGATCTTCTGGCCCAACTCAACCTGGTTCGCCGCCATGTCCAGAAACGGCACTTGGCTTTCGGCAAACGTATCGGTCATGCGGCCGATAATCGTATTCCGGAGCTGGCCCTCGATTTCGCCGGTTTTGTACAGATCGCGCGTGCCGCTCACTTTGGTGTGGAACGCGCGCGGATCCTGGATGCGCCAGCTATAGATTCCGTAGCCCCGCAGTTGCACCGCGCCGAAGTCGCGGTCCCGCACGGTGATGGGCGTCGCGGTGCCCCAGGGCTGGTTCACCTGCAGACGAGTAGAGAAAAAGTACACGTCGCTCTTGAACGGGCTCTGGAACATCTTGTCCCAATTCAAGAGGTTAGTAAGCAGCGGCAGCGTATGCGTGTTGAGCGTGTACAAGCCGGGAGCGAAAACGTCCGCCATCCGGCCTTCGTTGACGAACGCCGCCATCTGCGATTCGCGCACCGTGAGTTTGGCCCCGGTTTGTATCTCCATGTCCCTCATCGGGAAACGGTACGCCAGAATGCCATCTTCGGGTTCAACCCACTGGATGACATCAATGAACTGTTTCGCCAGGAAATCCTTCAGTGCCATAGTTCCTCGGGTCTCTCTGCAGTATACGCCTGGACCGGCCGGCTTGTTCCTGAAATCGGACCTCATCCGGTGGCCGGTTCAGCGATCGTCTCGATCTTCCCCTAGAATGGGTAGAATGTCCTGGCAAAACGAGGAGTTTTATCGCATTGGAAAGCTGCCCCCCTATGTCTTCGCGGCGGTAAACGAAATGAAAGCACGCCTGCGGGCCGCACAGCAGGACGTCGTCGATCTGGGGATGGGCAATCCGGACGGTGCCACGCCCAAGCCGATCATCAGTAAGCTCATCGAAGCCGCCAGGAACCCGCGCAACCACAGGTATTCGATGTCGCGAGGTATTCCCAACTTGCGGCAGGAGATCGTCAAACGGTACAAGGCGCGTTACGGGGTGAGTCTCGACCCGGAAAAAGAAGCCATCGTCACTATCGGCGCCAAGGACGCGCTGGCACACCTTCTGTTCGCCGTCATCGGCCCGGGCGACATGGTGGCCTGCCCCAACCCGGCTTATCCTATCCACCAGTACGGCGTGGTGATGGCCGAAGGTCACGCCGCGGCGCTGCCCATGCCGACGCCCGAGGAGTTCTTGAACCGTCTTGAAGACCTTTACCGCACCGCGCTCATGAAGCCGCGCATGATCCTGATCTCGTTCCCGCACAACCCCACCACCTTGTGCGTCGAGCGCGAGTTCTTCCGCGAGATCGTCCGCCTGGCGTCCCTCCACGGCACCATGGTGGTGCACGATTTCGCATACGCCGACCTGGGCTTCGACGGCTATCGCGCGCCCAGCATTCTGGAAATCGACGGCGCCAAGGAGGTGGCCGTCGAGATCTACTCGATGTCGAAGAGTTTCAACATGGCCGGCTGGCGCATCGGGTTTTGCCTGGGTAATCGCAAGATGATCGGCGCACTCGCCCGCATCAAGAGTTACCTCGATTATGGCGTCTTCCAGCCCTTGCAAATCGCAGCCATCATCGGCTTGCGGGAGTGTGAGGACGAAACGCGGAAAATCTGCGAAACATACCGCCGCCGCCGCAACGTCTTGATCGACGGCCTCCACCGCGCCGGCTGGCCTGTCGAGCCGCCGCGCGGCTCCATGTTCGTCTGGGCGCCCATTCCGGAGCGCTTCCGCGAGGCGGGTTCGCTCGAGTTCTCCAAGATGCTGCTCGAAAAGGCGTTGGTGGCTGTCTCGCCCGGCATCGGCTTCGGACCGATGGGCGAGGGGTTCGTCCGCTTTGCGCTGGTCGAAAACGACCATCGCATCCGGCAGGCCACCCGGTCCATCAAACAGGCCCTGCGATGATCCTCGCCCCTGCAAACCGGTAACGGAAACAAGAGCCTCCCATGACCGCGCGACAGGAACCCGCGGATTTCCAGGTGGCCGACCTGGCGCATATCTCGGCCGCCGATCTGGATGCACTGCTCGTCGAAGAGGGCGCCATCTGGCGGGAGAAGCTCGATTGGGACTTTACCGCTTCGGCGGACTTGGTGCGCCGTTTCACCGGCCGCCGCATGCTCTCGGGCAACGCGTACATCGCGAACGGCATCGTGGCTGGTTACGGCTATTTCGTCGCCGACCAGCGCAAAGGGCTGATCGGTGATTTGTATGTCCGCCGTGGGGCTGGCGGCGAGCGCGTCGAGATGCTGCTGCTCGAAGCTATGGTCCGGCGCTTGATGGCGTGGCCCCAGGTACACCGCATCGAAAGCCAGCTCATGCTGCTCGACGACGCTCTGTCGCGGCGCCTGCCCGCATCCGAATACGCGCAAGTGCACGAGCGCTACTTCATGTCGGTGGAACTCCCTACCACGCACCTCGAGCCGGCCCCTGTGCGCGCGGATGTGGAAATCGAGAATTGGAATGAGTGGCGGCAGCCGGAGGTCGCCGCGCTGATCGCCGGGGCTTACAGCAACCACATCGACAGCCAGATCAACGATCAGTACCGCAGCATAGCCGGTGCGCGGCGCTTTCTCATAAACATCGTGCAGTACCCCGGCTGTGGCACCTTCTTCGCACCGGCCAGTTTCATCGCCGTTCATGCTTCCACCGGCGGCGTATGCGGCGCCTGCCTGGCCAGCCTGGTAGCTGCCCACACCGGGCACATAACCCAGGTTTGCGTCGACAGCGCCGTGCAGGGAACCGGCCTCGGCTACGAACTGGTGCGCCGCTCGCTCGCCGCACTGGCTGGCCACGGCTGCTCGCGTGCCAGCCTGACGGTCACCCGCGCCAACCGGAACGCAGTGGCGCTCTACCAGCGCATGGGCTTCGCCGTCCGGCGCAGCTTCGCCGCCTACGTCTGGGATGGCTTCTGACCATAGGCCGGCTCCGAGGCAGGCGCACTCGTCGCGAAGCGGTTAACCGTATCCAGCAGTTGCTGAATCTGGAACGGTTTCGCGAGGTATGCGTCCATGCCGGCCGCCAGGCACATTTCCTTGTCCTTGGCCATGGCATGCGCGGTGAGCGCGACAATGGGGACGCGTGTCCCGACGGATTTCTCCCGCTCGCGTATCGTACGCGTGGCATCTATTCCGCCCATCCGCGGCATTTGCACATCCATCAGAATCAGGTCCACGCTTTCGCCTTCGAGGATCTCCAGCGCTTCCACGCCATTGTTGGCGACACTCACATGGTGGCCATTCTTTTCGAGCGCGCGCACCGCCACCCTCTGATTGACGGCATTGTCCTCAGCCAGGAGCACGTGCAGGCGAGGCTGGTTGCCGGAGTCCGTCCGCCGGCCGGCCGGCTTCGGCCGGCATACGCCTCCGCCTAAAGCCTGTTCGATGGCCGCCAGCAGGTCAGCGGGCGCGATGGGCTTGATGATGTGGGCCGGCACACCCAACTGGCGGCAGTGCGCCACGCTGCCCTCCAGTCCCACCGAGCTCAGCATCAGCACGATAGCGCTGTCCAGATCGGGCGCGGCGCGAATGGCGGCCGCCACCTCGAATCCGCTCATCTCGGGCATGCATTCGTCCACAAGGACTGCCGCGTAGGGACGGCCCGCCTCCGCCGCCTCGCGCAGCAGACCGAGCGCCTCCGCTCCGCTCGCGGCTGTGGACGGCTCCATGCCGTTGCGTGCCAGGATTTCATTCATGATACGGCGGTTCAAGGCGCAGTCATCCACGGCCAACACGCGCAAGCCAGCCAGTGCCGGCCGCGGCGAACCCGCCGCCCCGGAGTTGGTCTGAATACCCATCCGGACCGTGAAATAAAACGTGCTGCCCACTCCTTCTTTGCTGTCCACCCAGATGCGCCCGCCCATTATCGCCACCAGCCGGGCTGAAATCGCCAAGCCCAGTCCCGTGCCGCCGTAGCGGCGGGTGGTTGATCCGTCAGCCTGTACGAAAGCCTCGAAGATCGAAGCGGTGCGGTTTTCAGGGATTCCAATCCCCGTATCTGACACGCGGAAGCAAAACTCCGCCGCATCACCCAGCAACTGGCCGGCTTCCACCTGCACGGTCACCTCGCCGCGGTCGGTGAATTTGATGGCGTTGCCTAAGAGGTTCAGAAGCACCTGCCGCAGCCGCACGAAATCGCCCACCACCCGCGAAGGCGCCTCGGGCACGCCTCGCCAGGCCAGTTCCAGTCCTTTTTCGTGCGCCCGCACCGCTACCGAGCGGCAGGTCTCTTCGAGTAGCGCGTCCAGGTCGAACGGCGCCGCGTTGAGCGTCATCCGGCCCGCTTCAATCTTCGAGAAGTCCAGTATGTCGTTGAGAATCGCCAGCAGCCCCACGGCTGAACTCTTCACTGTCGCAAGGTATTCCGTCTGCTCGGAAGTGAGCGACGTACCCAGGGCCAATTCGATCATCCCCAGAATACCGTTCATGGGCGTGCGGATCTCGTGGCTCATGTTCGCCAGGAAGGCGCTCTTTAATCGCGTGGCTTCCTCGGCCCGTTCTTTGGCGTCCTTGAGTTGCCCATTCAAGTCCATCAGCTCGCGCGTTTGCGCCGAAATCTGCGCCAGCATCATGTTGAACGCCTCGATCAGCGTTCCGATCTCGTCCTTGCTTGGCTGCGGCAAGTGCAAATCGTAATTCCTGCTCGACGCGATCCATCGCACCGTGCGGGCCAGCTTCAGCAGCGGTTCGCTGACGCGCTTTTGCAGCCGTGAAGTGATGGCGAACGCCACCGCCAGAGACAGCAGCGTCACGGCTACGCAAATGGCGGCATAGCCCGCCAGTTGCGAATACACGTCGTCCAGGTCCCCGCAAAGGTACATGGTGCCGGCCACCTCTCCGTCCAGGCGGATGGTTTGAAAGACCAGCACACGCCCCGATTCAAAGTACAGGCCGTCGGCACGCGGCTGCGCCGGAAAATTGTGCGGCACACTCGCCTTGCGGGCGTATTGCGCCAGCATGCCGCCTGTCCGCGTGTAAAGCGCTGCAGCCACGACGCGCGGGTTCGCACGCAGGCCGCTCAACGTTCCCCATGCACCGCGTTCGTCGTGAAACACCAGCGCGGCGGTGCTGTTCGCGCCCACCACCTCGCCGATGACCACCATCTGCCGGCCGATGTTACGGCGCGTGAGAGAGACCTCCAGCAACAGGAACGCGCTGGACGCCAGAACCAGGGCCAACGATACGCTGGCAACCGTCAGCACCATGAGTTTCTTGCGGATGGGGTAGTCCTTGAACCGCTCCACGCTATTGCCTCTCCCCCGCGTGGCGTTGTCCTTCGACACGGGCCAACCGGATCAACTGCGCACTCAGCTTCAGGCCGGACCTCCTGGCGGCCTCCGGGTTCAGTTCGAAACGCACCCGGTTGTCTTCGAGGTAGAAATTCATGACGCCGCCCGCCGCCAGAAAGCCGGGCGCGTCCCCCACCGTCAGCACGGCCGTGCGGCGCAGTGGCGCGAGAATCTCCAGCCAACGGTTGCGCTCCGAAGAGCTTACGAACAGGATGGCGCACCCGGACGCATCCTCCACGCTGCCGACTTTACGCACCACGACCGGCCGGCCGTCGACGCTCTTGCCGTGGACTGTATCCGCTAACGCTCGTCCGAACGGATCGGCGCCCAGTACGCCGATCATCAGGGGGCCCGCGCTACGGGACTGGGGCCACTCGACAAACCGCGCAAAGTTGTACAGGAATGCCGCCTTCACGCGGTACTCCATGGTTGCTTCCCCGGCAAGCATGGGCACGAGCGTCGGGATCAACAGGATCGCGTACAATCGCACCCTTGCGAGAAGTCCACGGCCACCGGTTCCGCGCCTTAGAATCGCCATGCGACCATCCCGTAGAGGCTCCGGCCAATAACTCCCGGCCGGCCGTAGAATTCGGAGTAGAACTCGATGTGCCTGCCACCCTGCAACTCCGTTCCGGTGATACTGAACTCCGTGCGCTCGCCGGCGCCCCAGGCCAAGCGCGCTCCCAGACGCGCTTGCGCCGGCAAGTCGAACCGTTCCAGCGGACCGCTAACATACAAAGTGGTGTCAAATGTCACCTTGCGCGGAAGCGTGAAGTAACTCCTCAGTTGGCCTTCGTGCGCCGGGACGCTGCCGGCCCCCCCGATCCCGATGGGTAACCGCGGGCCGCTGGCCTCTCTTAATACCAGCCGGGTCCAGCTGTGGTTGGCCACCAACCTCAAGTAGTTCCGGGGCCGCCATTCGACGTTGCTTTCCAGACCCGCGACGCGTCCACTGTCCTGATCGTCGAACTTCACATACAACCGAGTGGGCGCGCCAGGCGAAAATCCGGCGAGTTTCACACTGCGCAGCCCGGTGTAGGAATTCGTATACGCCGCCAGGTCCACCGACAGCTTCGCGGAAAGGTCGCCCCGGTAGCCGGTCTCCACTGCCCGGACGGCTTCGGATCTGATTTCGGGGTTGTCGGCCAGATACAACTTGACCGGCGCCTGGCCGGTCGGAACAAACTCGCCAAATTCGCCGCGGGCGTCGGCCTCCAGCGGGGTCGGCGGGCGGACGCCACGCGCCAGGGCGAACCAGAGAGTATGCCCGCGCTTTGGTTCCCACGCCAGGCGGACCTCCGGCTGAAGCTCAATCCCGCTATAGTTGTTGTGCTCGATACGTCCACCCAGACTCAAGCTTAAGGTGTCCGTCAGCACCCACTCGTCATCCAGGAACACACTGAACCGGCGGGGGCTTCGGCGGACGGCGTCCGCGGCCGGATCGGTGAAGTCCACCAGAGAGCAGCGCGTCTGGACGTAGTTGATCCCGTACTGCAGGCTATGCCTGCCGTAGGAACGCGAACGGCGCCGCAGGTCGAAGTCCACATTGTAGACGTCTTCCTCCCAGCGCCATCCACGATTTGCCGCCCAGTCTTGAGAGAACTGAAGGTCCGTTTGCGAACCGTCGATCGAGTCGTGACGCCAGTGAAACAGGGTGTCTCCGCCATGTCCGCGAAGCTCCGCCACCGCCGCTTCGCCGTATGGGAAGGGAAACGGCGGCCCGGCGTTTTGTCCTGTCCTTGTATCGTAAGCGTTCCCGCTCAGGTTGACCTCATCCCGCTCCGTCGCATCCCAATCCAGCCGGAATCCGGCCCGTTCCGCGTTCCAACCGTCGGTGCCCTCACTGGAATCCTCCCGCAGCGTGTGATGACGCCGTAGCATTTGACCAGACACACGATAGTGGGCCTGTGAACCCAACCTCCCGCCAAAGCGCGCGCCGCCGAAGGCACGCTCTTGCCCTCCCCCGCCGGTTTCCAGGTAACCGCCCTGCGTCTCAGCCGCCTTCTTCGTGATGATGTTGACCACGCCGTTCGCGGCTCGCGGCCCCCATGCCGTGGTGCTCGGTCCGCGTAGTACTTCAATACGCTCGACATCCTCCAGCAGCAAATCCTGCGCGTCCCAGTACACTCCGCCGTAAATTGAGGTCGAAAGGGCGCGGCCATCCACCATCACCAGCATCCGGTTGGAGTACTGGCTGTTTGTTCCTCTCGTGGCGATGACCCACTGGCTGGTGTTGATGCGCGCCACGTGCAGGCCCGGCACCATCCGCAACAGTTCCGGGATGGAACGGGCGCCTGAACGGCGGATCTCCTCCGCCGTGATGACATAGACCGCCGCGGCAGTCCGCGACTTGGGTTGAGGCCTGCGAGCCACCGAAACGACCTCGATATCCATGAGCTGTTCGAGACTGGCTTCAGAAAGGTCCGCGGGCGGGGACCGCCGTGCGTTGCCCGGTTCCCTTGCGCACACTTGCGGCAGACCTAGAATCGCCGTAGCCAGGCCGATACGCAGTCTTGTCCACAACATGCCCACACTGTGCTTATCGGAGACGATCGTGGAGGCGTGAGGCGGAACCGCCGGAAGGCTATCTTATTCGGCCAGTTGGCTGCGGCGGAATCCGAACAGGAAGTATACGCCCAGCCCGATGGCCATCCAGCCGAGGAAGCGCAGCCAGGTGAGAATCGGAAGGCCCATCATCAATCCCAGGCAGGACAGAATGGACAGCCACGGCAGCAGCGGCACCAGCGGCACGCGGAACCCGCGCGGCCGTTCGGGCTGCTTCTTTCTCAGAACGAGTACTCCGGCCGATACCACCATGAAGGCGAACAGCGTGCCTATGTTGGACAGATCCGCGAAGGTGCCGATGTCCCAGATGCCGGCCGGGATGCCCACCGCCAAGCCGGCGATCCATGTGCTCACGTACGGGGTCCGGTGCTGCGGATGCACCTTGGAAAAAAGCTTCGGCAGCAGCCCGTCGCGCGACATGGCGAACCACACCCGCGCCTGCCCGTACTGGAAGACCAGTAGGGAACTGAGCATGCCGACGACGGCGCCAGCACCCACCCAGCGGCGGATGTTGATATAACCCAACGCATGCAGCGCGTTCACCACCGGCGCGGCATTGTTCATCTGCCGATAGTCGCCGATGCCGGTGAGCACCACGGCCACCGCGATGTAGAGCACCGTGCACACGCCCAGGCTCGCGATGATACCGATGGGCAGATCGCGCTGCGGACGCTTGCACTCTTCGGCCGCCGTCGAAACCGAATCGAAGCCGATGTAGGTGAAAAACACCAGCGCGGCGCCCGTCAGCACTCCGGGAAAGCCGTTGGGCATGAAAGGCTGCCAATTGGACGGTTGCACCGCTGATGAGGCGCCGAAAACGAAGATCAGGATGGCAAGGAGCTTGATGCCCACCATCACGTTGTTGGTTTCGGCGCTCTCCTTGACACCGCGCACCAGCACCCAGGTGAGCACGAGCAGCACCACCAGCGCCGGGACGTTGAACCAGGCGCCCGTCACGCGGCCGCCTTGGAATATGGGCTCGGTGAGCGCGCGCGGCAGTTCGAATCCCGTCAGGCTCTGGACCAGGTCCTTCAAGTAGGCGGAAAAGCCCACGGCCACGGCCATGTTCGAGACGGCGTACTCAAGGATCAGGTCCCAGCCCAGCACCCACGCGAAGATTTCGCCAAGGGTGGCGTAGGCGAACGTGTAGGCGCTGCCCGAAACGGGAATCATCGACGCCAGTTCGGCATAGCACAGCGCCGCAAAGGCGCAAGCCAGCGCCGCCACCAGGAACGACAGCGAAACGGCCGGCCCGGCGCCTGGGCGCCCGATGGTCGCCACGGCGCTGCCGCCGTGCAGCAACACGTCCAGCAATGGCGCGTGCAGGATGGAATGATAGGCGAGGTTTTCGCCCGCCGCCGCCGTGCCTACCAGCGTGAAGATGCCGGAGCCGATGACGGCGCCGATACCCAGCCCCGTCAAGCTCCACGGCCCAAGGCTCTTATTCAGGCGCTTGTCGGGCTGCTCGCTGGCCGCGAGGAGTGCGTCAATGCTTTTGGTCCGGAGAAGTCGTCGCATGAAGACGGCCGCCATGCGGTCGCGCAAAGACGCAGTTCCACCCGGGCTAGCGGCCCGGCGCGCGCGTCTTTGCGCGATGGAGTCCGGCGCCTAGCGTTTCCGCTGGCCCTTGGCCATCTTCTTCACTTTGCGCTTCATGCTTCCGCGGGCGACCCCGCTGGCCCGCTTCGGCTTCGGCGCGGCCTTCTTGCGCGCAGTTCTCTTTGCCGTCTTGCGTTCGGCTTTGTCGGTGATGTTCTTTGTGTTCATTCTTCCGTTTTCAATCCCGCGAATTTCGCGATCAGTTTTTTCAGGCCGTGCCCCGGGAAGCTGACCGTCAGTTTAGCATCGTCGCCCTCGCCCTCAATCCGGACGATGGTTCCGCGCCCATAGATTTTGTGCCTTACACTGGCGCCCTTCCGGATCCCGCCTCCCGCCGCTTTCCGCACCGCCGGCGCTGCCTTCTTGATAACAGCCGGCGTGGGATTCGCGGCAACCGGGGGGGAGGCGAATCCGCTCATCCCGCGTTCGGTGAAGAACTGAGAGATGTTCTCCATCGAATTATAAGTCTTTCCGGTGTAAAGATTCTTCTTCACCGCCTGGCGGACCTCGTGACGCTCGGCAAACAGGTCCACCTGGTTCTCCCAGCCGCGCCGGGTGAGGTTCTTCGTCAGCCGCGCCGGAATCTCGGAGAGGAAGCGCGAGGGCAGGCAAGGCTCGGCCGGTCCGCCCCCGAAACGGCGCCGCATGCGGCACCAGGTCAGATACAGCTTCTTCTCGGCGCGCGTCATACCCACATAGCAGAGGCGCCGCTCCTCTTCCATCATGGATTCCGATTCGAAGGAACGGCTGTGCGGGAACAACTTCTCCTCGCACCCGGCCAGGAACACCACCGGGAACTCCAAGCCCTTGGCGTTGTGCAGGGTTAGCAGGGAAATCTGGCTGCTCGTGTCGACCGCATCGGCATCGCTCGCCAGCGCGGTATTGTCGAGAAACTCCGCCAGGCCTTCTCCCCGCTGCACCGCTTCGGCGGCCGCGTTCACCAACTCGTCCAGGTTCTCCAGGCGCGATTCGGCTCCCGGCGCCACGTCGCTTTCGAGCATCTTCCGGTAGCCCGTGCGCTCCAGGACTTGCTTCAGGGTTTCATCGAGCGTCAGGCGTCCCGAGGCGTCGCGCAGTTCTTCCATGAGACGCCGGAACTCGCCGAGCGCCGCCGCCGCGCGTTGAGCCAGCGCACCCGTGTCGAGCAAATCCACCAACGCATCCCACAGGCACAGTTTCCGCTCCCGGGCGTGCTTTTCGATCTGCTCCACGGTGGTGCGCCCGATGCCGCGCGCCGGCGTGTTGATCACACGCAGCAGGCTCATATCGTCCCTGCGGCTGGCAATCAATTTCAGGTAGGCCAGCGCGTCCTTCACTTCCGCGCGCTGGTAGAAACTGAAACCGCCAACCACCAGGTACTTGCGGCCCCGGCGCCGCAGCGCCTCCTCGATCTGCCGGCTCTGCGCATTGGTGCGATAAAGCACGGCGAAGCGCTCCTGGGGCGATTGCATGAGGATTTCATCGATGGTGTCGGCGATGAAGTTGGCTTCACCTTCGGCGTCCGGCGCCTCGAACAGCCCGATGGGGTCCCCCTGAGCCGCCTCGGTCCACAGTGTCTTCCCCTTGCGCTCTACGTTGTGAGCCACTACGGCCCCGGCGGCGTCCAACACGTTCTGCGTCGAGCGATAGTTCTGCTCCAGGCGGATCACTGTGGCCCCCGGGAAATCATGCTCGAAATCCAGGATGTTGTGAATGTCGGCGCCGCGCCAACCATAGATGGATTGGTCCTCGTCGCCCACCACGCAGAGGTTCTTGTGGCCACCGGCAATTAACAGCATCAATTCATACTGGCTCCGGTTGGTGTCCTGATACTCGTCGACGAGCACGTACCGGTAGCGGCGGCGGTAGAGTTCGCGGGTCGCGTCGTCGTGGTGCAGCAGGCGCACCGCCTCGAGCAGCAGATCGTCGAAGTCCAGGGCGTTGGCCTGCCGCAAACCCTCTTCATAGGCGTCGAAAACGGCCGCGAAACGTGCGGTTTTGGGATCGCGCGCCTGTTTGCGGATGTCGGCCGAGGTCTCTTTCCGGTTCTTGTGGTGGCTGATCCGCGAGATGGCCGAGCGGTACGGCATGAACTTTTCGTCAAGTTCGAGGCGCCGGTAGGCGGCTTTCACCAAAGCCAGCTGATCGTCTTCGTCGTAGATAGTGAACTGCCTCGTGAAGCCGGGGCGCAGATCGGCCAGCCGGTCTCCGTCCCGGCGCAGCAGCCGGACGCAGAAGGAATGAAATGTCGAGATTGTCGGCCCCGCGGAGGTTTCGGGTTGCCCGAGCAGCGCCGCCACCCGGGCGCGCATCTCGCCGGCGGCCTTGTTCGTGAACGTCACGGCCAGCACCGCGTTGGCCGGCACCTTCTTTTCCCCGATGAGGTAGGCCACCCGGTTTGTGATCACGCGCGTCTTGCCGCTGCCCGCGCCGGCAAGGATCAGCAGCGGGCCCTCGCAGTGCGCCACCGCCTGCTGTTGTTGAGGATTGAGACCCTGAAGAAAATCCATGAAAATGAAAGGGTAATCATTCATTTTAACATGGCGGGCCCCACGCCTTACATGTATATATTTTCACCCTCAAAAGGGTTACCCATTATACCCGCAAATTAGGCATTCATTAGCCCTGAATGGGGGTTGTATAGAACGCTTAGTACTGATATACGTAAACGATGGCCCGAGTTACAGCTAATTCCACTTCTTCACCGCGGGCTTCCGTTGAGGAAAAGCTCGAATTCTTGTATCGCCGTCGTGTACTCATCGATCGACTCATCAATTACTTGGAACAGTGCGAGGACGAGGACAGATCTGCCGGAACCCACGGTATGTTTTCCAGGCTCAGTTACATAAAAATGGAGAAGCTGGCATCCTGAGCAATCGTCTTCCGGCTTCAACTAAAGATACTTAGCGAGCCAGGCGAGAACTTCTTTGTAGAAGTAGCGGCTGTCTTCGCCCTTCTGGACCCAGTGGTTGGCAGCAGGAAAGACGATCAACCGGCTGGGGACTTTCATGCGCTGAAGCACGCTCCAGTTCTCGATCGTCTGATTCAGCGGGACGCGGAAGTCGTTCTCCCCGATGGTGAGTAGAACCGGAGTGCGGAAATTCTTGGCGAACCGGATGGGATTCTGCTCGCGCCATACCTTGCCCTGTTCCCATGGGGGCCCTCCCGCGTCGGCTTCGCGATGGTAAATCGTGTCGCTGGTACCCCACTGCGATTCGAGATTGATGAGTCCGGCGTGGGCCACCAGGCACTTGTAGCTCGCCGTAGTGGCTTGCAGCCAGTTCACCAAGTGGCCGCCGTAGCTGGCGCCGGCCGCCGCCACGCGCGTTCCGTCGACGAAAGCAAAGCGGCGCGCGGCTTCCTCCACCGCCTGGTTGATTTCGTCCGCCGGTGTCTTGAACGGATCGAACCGGATATCGCGCGCGAACTGCTCCCCAAAACCAGTCGAACCGGTGTAGTTCGTCTCGATCACGACGTAGCCGGGCGAGGCCAGCAGGTGCGGGTTCCAGCGCAGGAAAAACTGGTCCGCGCTCATGTTGTGCGGCCCTCCATGGATCAGCGTGAGGAGCGGGTATTTCCTCGAGGGATCGAAACTCGGAGGCAGCACAAGGAAGCTATGGATGGGCTTGCCCGCCTTGGACTTGAACCAGAAATGCCTGGTTGGCTGCCAGTCGATTTCCATCGAGCACGCAGTATTGAAGTCCGTCAGGCGGCCCTGCCGGCCCGCGGCGAGGTCCACCCGATAGACCTCGGCCGGGCTCACCGAGCTTTCCCAATTGACGATGAGCATCAACTCAGATGCCCGCGTTGGGACGGCGAGTCCGGAATACACTCCCGACGCCTGCTCAAAGGCGTTCTTGACTTCCCCGCCCGACGCACGAACGGAGAACAGCTTCACCAACCCGGCTTCCTCGGCGGTCATAAAGACGGTACCGCTGTCGGGACTAAGCGCGAAAGCCCCCACGGATCGGTCCCACTTGGGCGTCACCAAGACAGGCTCGCCCGGAGAGGGCCAGGCGAATCGCACCAGCCGGTCCAGGGCGTAACTAACGCCCACCTCGCGCGCGGCGAGTGCATAGAGCGCCTTGCCATCGGGCGAGAAAGCCGGCTTCGTGTAACTGGTATCGCCGCTAGTGAGCGCCACGGGTTCGCCGCCCGCAATGCCGACGCGGTAAAGGTGAGTGTAAACATTCGAGTAGGCGGCCTGGTTCCGGTTCTCCGTCGCTACGAACACAATTGCCTTGCCGTCCGGCGCCCACACCGGCTGTAAGTCATCGCCGGAGACGCCGCTAAGTCCGCCGAAGCCGCCTGCCGCGCACAGCTTCGTGCCGGCCAGCAGATCGCGGGCTGTGGAGCCCGGCTCCGCCGCTTGAATGAACACATGCACCTGGCGGTCATCCAGCCAGCGGTCCCAGTTGCGTATGGGGAAGCCGTCGTAAACGCGCGCGTTGTATTTCCGCGCCTTGCGCTCGGCGGCGATTCTCGCGTTGGCGGCATCGTCGGCTGCGCCCGGGTACACCGTGCTCTGGAACAGCAGCCGCTTGCCGTCGGGGCTGAAGCGCGGCTGGGAGGCTCCGGTGGATAGCGATGTCACCTGCATGGCCTCGCCGCCCGCCGCCAAGTCCAAAACGTAGACCTGGCTTACCTCGTCGTTTTCGCGTTTCGTGCTGAAAGCGATGCGCCGGCTGTCCGGACTCCACGCCACGCCGCTTTCCGCAGCCTTGGTCACGGTTATGCGACGCGCGGCGCCAATGCCGTCGGCGCGCACCAGCCACAGATCCGACGCCTGCTCCTTTTCGTCGTAGGACGGCTCGACGACGCTGAACACCACCCATTGGCCATCAGGGCTGGGCGATGGCGCGCCCACCCGCTTCATCAGCCACATGGATTCGTGAGTGAGGGGCGTCTTGGCCGGCGCGGCGGCCGCGGCAAGCAATGCCGCCAGAACAACGGCGAACTTTTTCATGACTGTGAGATCCTCTCCACTTTATACCGTTCGCCTGCCCGGGTTTCGAACTCGATGCACCGCCCTTCCCGTTTCACGTCCACCACACTTGAGCTGCGCGCGTGCAACACGCGGACGCGCGCCTGCGGCCAGGGGTTCACCAGGCGACAAGCCGCGCCCTGCTCGCTGAAGATGGAAACATTGCGCACCTCGCGGCCGTCCCAACTTGCGCTGACCAGCATGGCTCCCACAGCCCGCAGGTCGCGAAATCGTGCTGGACCAAGGTTGAGTGTGTTGGGGAACAAGCGGATCGTGCCCGAATAGCTCTGCATCAGGCACTCGTTGAGGACAGCGGGGAGGGCGAGGTTTTCGGTCCACACCCCCATGCGCATCATGAAGTCGAAATCGGTCGAGTCGCGGTAGCGGCCGTCGATCTGCCGCACCCGGTCCTGCGCGATGCCGTTGGGAACCTGCGAGTAGCGCACCTCGCGCTTGAACCAGTCGAGGTCCAGCATGCCGAGCCGGGCGCGGATGAGTGGCTGGTACACTACGTCGTTGCCGCCCTCAAGCCTGACGGTGCGGGCCGTGCGGAGCGCGATCTCCATCTCGCCCACGCCGCGATCCAGTCCCACCTGCTCTCCGGGAAACACCGGGGCCAGCGTTACGGGGATGTTGTACACCCACTCAACGGGGGCGTTCTCGACATCCAGCCACACTTCACCGTAAGGGCCTTTCGCCTTTGGATACGGCGCCAGGTTTTGGCGAATTTCCGCCCACCGCTGCCGCTCTTCCCGGTCCTGGCCGAGGATCTTCGACGCCTCCACCACGGCATCGAACAGGAACCCGGCCAGCGCCAGATCCATGATGCAGTCCTTGTTCAGCTTGTAGTCGACGGTGAAGCCGTAGTTCTCCGGCGAGACCGTGGGGAAAACGTGATAGCGCCCATCGGCCTCCTTCCGCAGATAGGCGGCCAGGAAGCGCGCCGCTTCGCGCATGGGTTTGTAGACGCGCTTGAGGAAGTCTTTGTCGAGCGTGTAGAGATAGTGCCACCACAAGCTCTGCACGGTCCAGGGCGTTTCACAGATCTCGTAGCCCCAACTGGGCACTGGATACGCGATGGTCTGGCTGGGAACCGGGTAGGCCGAGTGCGGAAAGAACGCGCCGGACATCTCGAACTTCTCCCGCGCGTACTTCTCCGAGAGAGGCAGCAGGTTCTCCACCAGTTCCACATACGGCAGATGCTGGTCCACATGGTTGGACGAGAACACGCCCCACCATACCTGCTGCGTGTTGTAGTTCATGTGGTAGTCGCCGTGCCAGGCGGTGCCGATCTTGCCGCTCATCCAGTTTCCGAACAACCCCGGCGCGACCTTGCCCTCCCTCAGACAGCAACCCAGCCAATACTGGTTGTGATACCAGATCCGCTCCAGGTCCTTGTCGGCGAACTCGACCGCCGAGCGTGACCAGAACGTGCGCCACCCCGCCTCACTGGCGGCGCGCAGTTCTTCCACGTTGCGTTTGGACAGCGCCACCACCTGGCTCCGCGCATAGGCGGGATTGTCCTGGCGATCGCGGCTCGTGACGAGCATCAGGTCAAGCCGGAACGGCTGCTCGGCGGCGGCGTGGAAGAACTCGCGTGTAGCTGTCCTTGCCGGCCGGCTTTCCGTGGTCTCACGCTTCCAGGCCCCGGCCAGCCTTCCGCACAGCATGAAGCTGCGGTCGTCGAGTGAGCGAGGCGGATCGGGCTGTTCTTCGGTGGGCGCCACCGCAGGGAACCGCTGGTAGCAGTTGAATTCCGCATAACCTCCCGATGCCGAGCCTCCCAGCGCCGGAGCGGGCAGCTTCGCCGAAGAGTCGATATTCGGATAGTAGGCTACAGATACAAACGGCGCCGCTTCGATGCTCGAGACGTGGATGTGGCCGTCGTTCCAATTGACGAAAGCGGTGACGTGCACCGTGCGCCGGGAACCGCGCAAGTCGCGGTGGACGAGCGTGAGAGAAAACACGCCGTTCGAGGGATCCAGACGCTGCTCGACTACTTCCACCTGGCGCGAATCCCAGTGGATCCACACAATACCGCACGGCCAGGGCCGGGGCCAGCTCTGGGCGTAACTGGACCGCACTTTCTTGGTGTAGTCGGCAAAAAAGTCGATGCTGGTTTCCAGGTAGCGCAGTTCGGGCTTGCCCTGGCGCTTGGCTTCCTCGCTGGCGCGTTCCCAAAGCTTGAGCAACTCCTTGAAAGTCACGACGTGCTGGTAGTGATCCTCGCTGACGCGGATATCCCAGGAGTCCTCCTTGCCGATGTGCAGCCCGAGCGCGTCGGGCCGGACGGTTACCACCACGCCGATGTCGCCATTGCCCAGCAGCATGCCTTCGAAGAAATTGGGAGTCGGCAGGTCACGCACGATCGCGTGACGCCGCGCGATCTCGAACCCATCGGGCCGCACTATGCCGCCCGCCTGGGGCGCCGCGGCGGCCGCCGGCGCCACCGCGGATGCCTTCAGGAATCCCCTGCGGCTCGTTTTCATGATCCGGATCCTTCCTTTCCCCGAGACTGCCAGCATACAATCAAACATCATGCGACGCTCGCTTGCTTGCTCACTCCTGATGCTACTGGCATCCGCCGCCTTCACCGAAGACCGCACGGCATGGTTTCGCGAGGCCAAGTTCGGCATGTTCATCCACTGGGGTCCGTATTCGCTTGCCAGCGTGGAGGCCTCCTGGCCGTTGATGACCCCGCCCAGCAAACGGTTCGGATTCATCAGCGAACCCGATTACCGCGCTCTTCCCGAGCGCTTCAATCCCGTCCAGTACGATCCTTCCGCGTGGGTTAGGCTCGCCAAGGCAGCCGGCCAGCGCTACATGGTGTTCACCTCGAAGCACCATGACGGCTTCTGCATGTTCGACTCGCAGTTCACTCGTTACAAAATCACCAACACGCCTTACAAGAAAGATACCGCCGCCATGCTGGTCGACGCGGCCCGGCAGGAAGGCATGAAACTGGGCTTCTACTACTCGCCGCCGGACATGGACCATCCCGGCTACAGGGACACCACGAAGCTCGCGGTCACCAACTGGCGCGGCGAGCCGGCACGCCCTGAATGGAGCATGTACCTCGATTACATGCAGCTTCAGGTGACGGAACTACTGACGCGCTATGGCGATGTCGCCATCATCTGGTGGGACGGACTGAGCGGCAAGGCCTACGACCCCACGCGGTTCGACCGCCTGATTCACGAACTCCAACCGAAGACGCTCACCAACAACCGCGTCGGTTCGCCCGGCGACTACATCACGCCCGAACAATTCGTTCCCAAGACCATCCCCTCAAAGAAGCCCATGGCGCCCGGAGCCGTCCCCGCGCCGGAGGATTTCCAGCTTTGGGAAACCTGCATGACCATCAACGGCACTTGGGGCTATAACAAGAACGACACGAACTACAAGTCCGCAACGCAGTTGATTCGCACGCTCATTGAAGTTGCCAGCAAGGGGGGCAACTTCCTGTTGAACGTGGGGCCTACTCCCGAAGGCACCATACAGCCCGAGTTCACTGAGCGGCTCCTGGCGATCGGGGAATGGATGAAGGTGAACGGCGAGGCCATTTACGGAACTACTTACGGCCCGCTTCAAAACCTCGGCTTCGCGCGCACCACAGCCAAGGGCAAGACCATCTACCTGCACGTGTTCGATTGGCCCAAGGGCGAACTCGAGGTGTCGGGCCTCGCGGCGAAAGTGGTGGAAGCCCGGCTGCTCAAGGGCTCTGTGAAGCTCGGCTTCCGGCAGGCCGGGGGAAAGCTTTCCATTCAGGTGCCGGCCGAAGCGCCCGACACCCACGCCAGCGTCATCGCACTGAAAACACGGTAGGGGCGGGATATATCCCGCCCCTACCATCCATCCCGCTCTACGCCTTCGCCTTGGAGACCATCGGCCGCAGGATCAGGTTCACAACCACCATGATCAGAGAGAACACCGGAAGCAACAGCAGCGCCGTCTTCAAACGGGTGTTGTCGCCGCCAGCAATCCCGCCGATGATCTTGGAACTTACCGCCAGGCCGATCCAACCGCTGGTGATCACGATACCCATGGCCGTCGCTGTGCCCTTCCGGAAGGCGTCTCCCGTCATGCCCAGCGTGGTCGGGAAGACCGGCGCCATGGCCAGCAAGCGGTCGATCTTTTTGCGGAAATCCTTGT
>ENA-UOYA01002029-UOYA01002029.1-activated-sludge-metagenome-genome-assembly--contig:-NODE-2029-length-20256-cov-44.904064_pt1 | contig 20256 bp, 18 predicted proteins | sample MGYA00238163_ERZ764804 | MGnify/ENA primary metagenome ERZ764804 (study PRJEB28919, sample SAMN05720223) | activated sludge metagenome | isolation source: Anaerobic digester | place: Hong Kong... | reverse complement strand
CTACACCGACATCCCGCCCGACACTTCGATCACGGCGCCGTTGATGTAGCTGGCTTCGTCGCTGGCGAGGAAGGCGTAGACGTTGGCGATTTCCTCTGCGGTGCCGAGGCGGTGCAGCGGTACGCGTGCCTTCATTTCATCGAGAACTTTGTCCGGCACCGTGGCGAGGATCGGCGTCGCAATGAAGCCCGGCGCGACGGCGTTGACGCGCACGCCCTTGGGGCCGAGCTCGCGGCTCCAGGTTTTCGTGAAGCCGATCACGCCGAACTTGCTGGCGGCGTAGTTGGTCTGGCCAAAGTTGCCGTAGATGCCGACGACGGACGAGGCGTTGAGGATCACGCCTGAACCTTGTGCCACCATCACATCGGCCACTGCCTGCGCGCAGTGAAAGACGCCGCGCAGATTGACGTCGATCACGCGGTCGAACTGCTCGATCGTCATCTTCTGCAGGCGCGCGTCCTGGGTGATTCCGGCGTTGTTGACCAGGACATCAATGCGGCCGAAATCCGCCTTCACTTTGGCGACCACCAGATCGATTGCTGCGCGGTCGGTGACGTTGAGCACGTAGCCCGCCGCTTTGGCGCCGAGTGCCTGGCATTGCTGCACCGCGTCGTCAACGCCCGCCTGCTTGATGTCGCAGACGATGACGATGGCGCCTTCGCGGGCAAACTTGAGTGCTGTGGCGAGCCCGATGCCTTGTGCGGCGCCGGTGATCAGGGAAACTTTGCCTTCGAGGCGATGGGCTGGATTCATGGTGGTTTGCTGAAGAGTCAACCCGCCAGTGTAGCCAGCCGCCGCATCGTTTTGTTGCGCCGCATCAGAGGCGTGAGCAGCAGATCGCAGACTGTCGTTCAGCTTTTTGCTTTAACCCGCATCGGAACTGGGCTGCAAGCAATGTTTTAGAAAAAGTCGACATCAGGAAGAAATCACCACCGAACCCAATGTGAACAAGCGTTTCGGCAGGAAGATGATGACTGCGGTCGGCCATTTTGGGAGAGGTTGCGGTGGCTTACTTCGCTCCCGCGGCCTCCAGCATGGCGACCATTTCCCGATAGCCTCGTGCGCGCGCCAGGGCGAGCGGGGAGTTACCCTGGCGGTCTGCCAGCTTCAGGCTGGCGCCGGCGTCGATCAGTGCTTTCAGCGTCGCCTGATGACGCTTGCCGCCGTCGCCAAGGACGATGGCCTCGATCATTGCTGTCCAGTTCAAGTTGTTCACATGGTCCAGCGGCGCGCCAGCCGCGATCAGTTGCCGCACCACGCCGTCGTGGCCGAGGTGTGCGGCGGCGATCAGCGCAGTGCCGTCGTAGCGGCTGGTAGTGAGTTTGGCGCTGGCGCCGCCCGCCAGCAGGATGCGCAGCGTTTCCTCGTCGTCAGCCACGGCGGCGATGGTCACCGCGTCATAGCGATCACTTTCCAGCAGCGACGGGTCGGCGCCGGCTGCGAGCAGGGCGCGCACCCCGTCGCGCTGGCGCGCGAAGGTAGCGACGTGCAGCGGTGTGCGCCCGTACGCTTCGCGGGCGTTGAGGTTGGCGCCAGCCGCAACGAGCTGGCGTATTGCCGCCGCGTCTCCGCGCCGGGCAGCAGCGTGCAGCCCGGTGTAACGGCCGGTCTCGGCAGCGGTGGGGGCAACCTGCGCCACCACCGGTAGCGGTGCAACGAGCCCACCGGCGAGCGTCGCCAGCGCGGAGGCAAAGAGAACTTGCAGCTTCATGAGGGCTCCGGGGCAAAACAGATGCTGGTCCGATACGGAGCTTACTTGAACGGGACACCAGCCACCGCTGACAGGCTGCTCCGGCGTATGGTCGATCGTGGGAGTTGCGGCCGGCCTGCTTGGTCTTGTCGTGGCGCTTGACGCGCCCGGTGCGGCGGGCACAATGCAACGCTCGGCCGCCAGATCGGCGCGTCCGGAGCGACAACGGGAGGACCTATGAAGCAAGCAAACGGGCGCCGGGTGGCTGCTGCGATGTCAATACTGGTGGCGGCGTTCGCGCTGGCCGCCTGTGCCAGTCTGTCGGGGTCGTCCGGCTGGACGCTGCTGGTCGATGGCGCCAAAGGGATGGACAATTTCTACCCGATTGGTGACGCCAACTGGCGCGCCGAAGACGGCGCGATTGTGGCGGACAAAGCCAAAGTGGCGAGCTACCTGATCTCAAAGAACAGCTATTCCGATTTCGAGATTGATGCCGAATTCTGGGCCGATCACACCACCAACAGCGGCATCTTCCTGCGGCTGTCGAACACCAAGGAGGTGACGGCGGCGAACTCCTACGAAGTCAATATCTTCGACCAGCGACCCGATCCGTTGTACGGCACCGGCGCGATTGTTGATATCGCGAAAGTGGCACAACCGATGCCGAAAGCCGGTGGCAAGTGGAACACCTTCCGCATCACTGCCAAGGGCAAGCGGCTGACCGTCGTGCTCAACGGCGAGCGGACGGTGGATGTTGAAGACGGCAAGTTCGCCAGCGGCCCGATCGCCCTGCAGTTTGGCAACGGCGCGAAGGACGCACCGGGTGGCGTCATCAAATTCCGCAAGGTCGCGATCCGCGCCTTGTAGGGCAGGGGCAGGTTGGCGCCGGCCTGGCGGTCGGGCGATCACCAGACCAGACCGGCGTATCTGACCGCACGGGGGCACATTCGTCCCCGGAAGCGCCGACTTTGTGCAGGCGAAGAACGTAGCGGGCGGCGGCTTGGCCTTTACCCCGCCAGCAGCGATACTGCCGTCATGAATGCACTGGCCGGCCTTGCCATCCTTCTTGTGCTGCAGACCTGCGGCGAATTGCTGGCCCGCGCGCTGGCGCTGCCGTTTCCGGGGCCGGTGATCGGACTCATGCTGCTGCTGGTCGCGCTGCGCGCAAGTGCGGTACAGACGCGCGTGGCAGCGGTGGCGGAATTTTTGCTGGCGCACCTCTCCCTGCTATTCGTCCCGGTCGGTGTTGGTGTGATGACGCACCTCGGCGTGCTTGGCCAGTACGGCTGGCGGCTTGCCGTGGTGATTGTGCTGTCAACCTGGATTGGCCTGGCGGTCACGGCGCTCTGCCTGCGCGCGCTGCTGCGCGACACCGGCGACACCGCCGTGGCAGCAGAGGCCACGACGACGGATGCCGGGGGCAAGCCATGACCGATTTCGTGCAGCTCTGGGTCTATCTGTCGTCCACGCCGCTGTTCGGGCTGACCGCGACGCTGGTTGTCTACGTCTCGGCACAGGCGTTTTATGCCCGCATGCAGCAGGCACCGTGGGCGAACCCGGTGCTGTGGTCGGTAGTGGTGCTGGCCGGGGCCTTGACGTTGACCGGCACGGCGTACCCGACTTACTTTTCCGGCGCGCAATTCATCCACTTTCTGCTCGGCCCGGCCGTGGTGGCGCTGGGCTGGCCACTGTGGCAGCGGCGATCCGCACTGCGGGCTCGTGGGGTGCGCTTTGTCGCCGCAGCGCTGATCGGCGGCTCGGCAGCGGCCGGCAGCGCCGTTTTGTTCGCGTGGGCTTTGGGCTTGCCGCACGAGGTGCTGCTGTCGCTGGCGCCGAAGAGCGTGACCGCGCCGGTGGCGATGGGGGTGGCCGAGAAGATTGGTGGCATCCCTGCGCTCGCTGGCGTATTCGCGGTGGTGACTGGTCTGGTCGGCGCGCTTTCGGGCAAGTATCTGTTCGACGCGATCGGTATTGCGACGGACGGCAACGGCTGGATCGCGCGCGGCTTCGCACTCGGGACTGCGTCGCACGGCATCGGCGCCGCACGCGCGTTGCAGGTGAACGCAGAGGCCGGCGCTTGGGCCGCGCTGGCCCTCGGCTTGCAGGCGGTGCTGGCATCAGTGCTGATTCCGCTCGTGTCCGCCATCATCGGTTAACAGGAAAGACAACGCCAGTGAACACTCGCCCGCTACTGCTGCCAGTCGTAGTCTCTGGACTGCTGAGCGCCTGCTTTCCCTACGCTGCGCCGTATGTGCATGTGGAGGCCGACCAGGCGACCCCCGTACTCGAGTTTTGCCGAATCTCCGGCCCGCAAGTGGGACTCAGCTACGAGCGACAGGGGGCCCGCATTGAGGTGAGCATCGAGCCGGGTGCGCTGCGTCGATCAAAGGCCGCCTACGTCGCGGTGCGGCTCGCACGCGGACGCGAGGTGAGTGTGCAGGGCAACGCGACGGTGCAGGCTGCCGATGGCACACCGCTAGCGAGCGTTGCGCTCCAGCGAACGACAGAACCGCTCGCTACGCAGCGCCCCGGCAGCCGTCCGCTGCCGTTGCCTCCGGGCGCGGACCAGTTCGAGGAAATTCGCTTTGAGCTGCGTGGCATGCCCGCCGCAGGCGTGCCCGGCGTGCTGCTGCTGCCGCCGATCACAATCGATGGTGTCGAGACGAGCCTGCCGCCCATCCGATTCGAACGACGTCACTACGCCGGCGTTGCGCCGGTCAACTGCTGAGCCCATTGCCATATCGCGACGGAATCTCACTGCGCCTCTCCCGGCCTTCATCGCCATACCCAATCTTCCGCTGATGCGGAGGTGAAATGCGCGCAGCCCGTTGGTTAGACCGTGTGCCCAACGAGTTATGCGAATGGCATAGCATTCGACACTGTTACGTGACCGCGCTGCCTTCGTTGGCGCCGTCTGTTTCACCGACTTTCTGACCAAGGAGCATCCCTTGTCTCGCCGTTCCCCCGCCGTTGCAGTGCTGATTTCCCTGTTCACTCTCCTTGCGCTGTGGCTGCCAGCCCACTTGCGCGCACAGACGGCGCCGACTCCGCTGCCCGCAGGCATCACTGACGGGCCGACGGCCGAAGGCATCAGCGAGTTTCGCCTCGCCAACGGGCTCAAGGTGTTGCTGTTCCCCGATCAATCGAAAGATCTGACGCTGGTGAACGTCACCTACCTGGTGGGCTCCAAGCACGAGAACTACGGAGAGACCGGCATGGCGCATCTGCTCGAGCATCTTGTGTTCAAGGGCACGCCGACCCACGCCGATCCGACCAAGGAGTTCACCGCGCGTGGCATGCGCTGGAACGGCAATACCACCCACGAACGTACCGTGTACTTCGAGGCTTTCACCGCGAACGATGACAACCTGCGTTTCGCGCTGAAGTTCGAGGCGGATCGCATGGTCAACAGCTTCATTGCGAAGAAGGATCTCGATAGCGAGATGACGGTCGTCCGCAACGAATACGAGCGCGGCGAGAACGAGCCGTTCCGGGTGCTGGTGCAGCGGCTTGGCGCTACGGTGTTCACCGCGCACAACTATGGCAAGCCCACCATTGGGGTACGCAGCGATATCGAGAACGTCAACATCGAACGCCTGCAGGCCTTCTACAAGCGTTACTACCAGCCTGACAATGCCGTGCTGCTGATCGCCGGCAAGTTCGACCCGGCGCGTACGCTGGGCTGGGTCGCCGAATCGTTTGGCGCCATCGTCCGACCATCGCGGGTGTTGCCGGCGCTCTATACGGCCGAGCCCACCCAGGACGGCGAGCGCGATGTCACCGTACGCCGGGTTGGCGACATCAAGATTGCCGCGGTTGGCTACCGGGTACCGGTCAGGCTGCATGCCGATTCGCTGGCGTTGTCGCTGCTGGGGGCGACCTTGACCAGCAATCCGTCCGGGCCGCTGTACAAGACCTTCGTGGAGAGCAAGAAGGCGACCCAGATCGGACCGCTGGGCCTCGGTGGTGTAGATGCCGGCTTCGCGGGATTCGTGCTGGTGGCTGACAAGAGTAGCGATCTGGCACGTCTTGAGGCAGAGCTGATCACCGCACTGGAAGGCGGCGCGGCGAACGGCGTCACTCAGGAGGCGCTTGAGCGCGCGCAGCGCGAGATGGCGGTGGCATTCGAAAAGGCAGCCGAGTCGCCAATCTCGCTAGGCATGGCGCTCTCGGAGGCGATTCCACTGGGCGACTGGCGCCTGCTGTTTGCCCAGCGCGACCGTGCGCAGCAGGTCACGCTGGCCGATTTGCCGCGGGTGCAGAAGACTTACTTCAAAGCGGCCAACCGGTCGATTGCCCGGTTCATGCCGGAGGCCACGCCTGATCGCGTCGAGGTTGCCGTCGCGCCATCGCCGGAGTCGATCGTTGCGACCTACAAACCGCGTGCGGCGTTGGCCGACGGCGAGGCCTTCATCCCGACCCCGGATGCGCTGGAACGGCGCACCGTGCGCGACCGCGCCAACCCGGCGTTGCAATCGGCGGTACTACGCAAGCAGAATCGCGGTGACTCGGTAGTGGTGAAAATTCAGCTGCGTTGGGGCGAACGTCGCGAACAGGTCGCGCAACCGGCGCTCGGTTTCGTCGGACAGCTGCTGATGGAGGGCGAATCGCCGGAGAAAAAGCAGGCACGTACCGATGCCCTGACCCGTCTCAAGTCGCGCTACGGTGTCGGTGGCAGTCCGGTTTCGCAAGGCGCGACGATCTCGATCACCAGTGATCGCGAGCATGTACTCGACGCCATTCGTCTGCTGCTGCCGGAAATTCGTGCCGGCAAGATGAGCGCCGACGCCTTTGCCCGGATCAAGAAACAGATCACCACCGGTCTCGCTTCGCGGGCCAACGAGCCACAAACGGTGCTCAACAATGTCGCCCTTCCCTACAAGAACAAAGCGTTTGGCCTGCAGCGCGGTGATCCGGAGTTCCGCAAGACCAACGCCGAGTTGATCGCCGACTTGCAGGAGATCAGCTTCGAAGATGTTCAGCGGGCGTGGCAGCGCAACTGGGGGGCGAGTCAGATGCAGGTGGCGGTGGTGGGCACTGCGCCCGATGGCGTGCTTGAGGAGGTGCGGCGCCAGTTCGAGGGTTGGCGGTCGCAGGCGCCAACCTACGTTCGTTATGAAGTCCGGCACCAGACGCTACCCGGCAATACGCTGACCGTGGAGGTTCCGGACAAAGCCAACGCGCTTCTCGACGTCGATCAGTTTCTTCCACTCAACGCCAACGATGCCGATGCGGCGGCGCTGCGTCTCGCTGTCGCCGTGTTCGGCGGTAACCAGCTCGATAACCGGCTCGCAGAACGCATTCGCAAGAAGGACGGCCTGTCCTACAGTGTGGACGCCAGCTTGAGCCTGCCCGAGGTGGGCAACCGGGCCTATTTCGGCGTTGAAGGGAGCTATGCGCCGCAGAATCGCGACCGTGTCGTCGCGGCATTGCGCGAAGAGGCCGCGCTCGCGATCAAGGATGGTTTCACCGAGGCCGAGCTGTCGCGTGCACGCAGCAACGAACTGCAGGCAAGGCTGCAACGCTGGAGCAGCGACGACAGCATCGCGAGCGCGCTGCTCACGCAGATGGATCGGGGCGAAACCTTTGCACGCGAGGCGGCTCGCGAGTCAGCGATCAAGGCGACGACGCTAGCGGAAGTTAACGCCGCCTTTCGCAAGTACATCAAACCGGACGAATGGCTGATCGGCCTCGCGGGGGACTTTGCCAAGCCGTCTGCGACCCCGAAGTAGAGACGGTAAGGCGCCCACTCCCGGCGGAGGCGCTTGATGGGCCGACGAACGGCACGCTGGTGCACTGACCTTGGCGCGACAATCCGGTTCAGAACAATCCTGATCACTGAACCGGAGTTTGGGCGGACGCTGCGAGTCGGCTTCCTGCCTGCGCAGCATGAGATATTTTCTCGGACATTGGTGCACGTTCGCCCTAGCGACGCTCTGGCTGGCAGGGCCCGGTGCGATACACGCCGGCAATCCAGTTAATCCGATACTTTTCGTCACCCAGGTGCCGATCCCGGAGGAGGTCAACGGGCGGGACATCACTCAGAACTTCATGTCGATTGTTTCGCCATTTGCCAATCATCTGGCCGACACGACACATGCAGGGCGTGGTGGTTCATTGCACATCCGTTTCAGCAATGGGCAGGTGGTTGACCTGCTTTCGGTGGCGGACTGGAGTGCGATCCCCGGCGGCAAGCCTGCGGCCGACGCCATGGCCGTACGCAATCCGGCGGTGCATTTCTCCGCTGGCAAGGCGATCTTCAGCATGACGTATGGCAAGCCGAGCGGGGCGAACGACCCGACGGTTTATCGCTTTCAACTCTACGAAATTACGCTTCCCACACAGGCGCAGCTGAACGCGCCAACACCGGTGAAGCCGGTGCTGACCCTGTTGCCCAATCAGCCAACGTACAACAACGTGTCGCCCGCCTATGCGCCCGGCGGCAAGATCGTCTTCACATCGGACCGTCCATACAACGGACAGACGCATCTCCAGCAGCGGGAGGAGTACTTGAGTTTGCCCACTGTTAGCGGCGTTTGGGTGCTTGATCCGACCAATGCCGCGTCGCTCAAGCTGTTACATCACTCGCCCAGCGGTGCCTTCACGCCCACGGTCGATTCGGCCGGCCGTGTGATATTCACCAACTGGGATCATCTGTCGCGGGATGTGCAGGCGGTGTTTGATTCGCGGCCACCGATCACGACGGCCCCGTACAACGAGACCTTCACGCAAACCTTCAACGGCAGCGGCAACTTCGCCGATGAATCCGCGGGCGCGAGTTTTACGCAAGTCACGAGCATGGCGCCCAACACGTGGGACACCTTCCCCGAGCCGCGCAACTTCGACAAAAAGACGCTGCTTGACTTCTATCCCAATGTGAATGGCAATGCCTTCAACCTGTTCCTGCCATGGATGATCAATCTGGACGGCACCGGCGTTGAAATTCTCAATCACGTCGGACGCCACGAAGTCGGTGCGCAGTTCACCCGCAACTTCACTAACGACAGCAACCTGGTTGATTTCAATCCCGCCACCGCAGCGTCTTCCACCAACGGCAACTGGGGTATTCACAATTTCTTCCAGGACTTTTACGCGCCGAAGGAAGACCCGCTGAATCCGGGCACGTTCTACGGGGCTGACGGCCCCGACCTTGGTACACACGCGGCGGGTCGCATTGTCAAACTCAACGGCGGCGGCGTCGGTGCCAATCCGGACAACATGACGGTGAGTTACTTGACCAAAGACGCCGGTGCACCACCGGTCAAGGCAGGCATGAATTTCCCGCCAAACCCAATTTCTCCATCCGGCGTTGATCTTGATCTCTATCGGACTCCGGTTCCCCTTAGCGACGGAAATCTGATCGCCTCGCACGTGGCGGTGCGCCAGACCGACTACAACACCGGCACAGTAGCCAACCCAGTGCCCGTTGCGGGCTACAACTTTCGGCTCCGCTCGCTGGCGCCACCTGTATCGCCTGCGGTCTACTACAGCAACGATGTCGCGCTGACATCGGGGATCAACATCAACGTCAGTTACTGGGCCGGTGCCACGCTAGTCAGCTACAATGGCCCGGCCTGGGAGCTTGATCCGGTAGAAGTGGTCGCGCGTGCCGCGCCGCCGGTCACTGGTGCTGCTGCGGTGCATTCCGTGACTGCGGCGCAGTTTGCGGCTTCGAATGTGCATCTGCCCACCTTCCAGAACTACCTCGCTGCCAACAACGCCGCGTTGGCGGTCAGCTTCGATGTGACCAAGCGCGATCGCCACGACAAGCAGCAGCCCTACAACCTGCGCGTCGCCTGGTCGGGCCACCAGACCACCGCCACCGGAACGACCGGTGGCCTCTACGACATCGCCTGGCAGCGCTTCTATCAGGCCGATCTGCGTCGTGGTTATCTGGTCGGCGCCGCCTCGCCACAGCCAGGGCGGCGGGTCGTTGCCACCCCCATGCACGACACGACCAGCATGAACGTGCAGACGGCCGGCGCACCGGCGGGCGCGGTCCGGATTGGCGATGATGGGTCGGTCGCGGCGATCGTTCCCGCAGGCAAAGCAATTACCTGGGAGCTGCTCAACAACGACACCGCCAAAACCAGTCAAGTGAAGGAACGCTACTGGGTTACCTTTCAGCCCGGCGAGGTGCGCACTTGTGCCAATTGTCACGGCATCAATACGGCCGATCAGGCCGGCGCGCCGCCGCCGTCGAACATGCCGGCGGCGCTGGCCGATTTGCTGACCTACTGGAAGAGCACGCACCCCGCTGGTGTCATGCAGTTCGCGGCAAGCGTTACCAATACATTGAAGAACGCTGGCACTGCGGTGATCAACGTGCTGCGTAGTGGTGGCAGCACCGGCCCGGTCAGCGTCAACTACGCGACCACCAACGGCACTGCGCTGGCCGGCACCGACTACGTCGCGGCGAGCGGCACGCTCAATTGGGCAGACGGCGACATCGCGCCGAAGCCCGTGAGCGTGACATTGCTCAACAACCCGGTGATCACCGCCAGCAAGAGTTTCTCGCTCGCGCTATCGGGCCCGACTTACGGCGTGCTGGGCCCTGCCACTGCCAACACTGTGACCATCGCCGAGCCGGTTCCGCCTGCTGCGACGCTCGATGCCGATGGCGACGGCAGCTATCGCGCCGCGACTGATGGACTGTTGATCATGCGCCATTTACTTGGCACAGCGGGTGCACCACTCGTCGCCAACGCGTCGTTGCCGACGGCGATGCGGCAGTTGCCGCTCGATGTGTCGCTATACCTTGCAGGCATGACCAGCGCACTCGATATCAACGGCGACGGGGTACAGGATGCAAGTGACGGCCTGCTGGCCATGCGCTATCTGCTTGGCTTCCGCGGGGCTGCACTGACCGCCGGCATCCCGGCAGGTTCGCGCGACACCGCGCAGATCGAAGCCTACCTGCTGTCGCTTACGCCGTAGCGGCTTCTCGCGCCGGTGTGGGAGCGGTGATTCCGAGTCGGTCCAGTGCCGTCGCCAGGTGCGACACCGTGAGATCGACGTTGTGCCACTTTTCCAGACCGAACAGGCCGACGCGGAAGGTTGAGAAATCGCTGCCTTCGTCGCACTGCAGCGGTACCCCCGCCGCAGTCTGCAGACCCTCGGCGAGGAACTTCTTGCTCGATTGCAGGCCCGCGTCATCGGTGTAGCTGACCACTACGCCGGGTGCCTTGAAGCCTTCGGCGGCGACGCTCTTGATGCCGCGGCTTTCGAACAGCGCACGCACCTTGGCGCCCAGCGCGATTTGCTCCTGCCGCACCCGATCAAAGCCATATCGTTCGGTCTCCAGCATCACTTCCCAGAGACGCGTCAGGGCATCCGTCGGCATCGTCGTGTGATAGGCGTGGGCACCGCTCTCGTAGGTTTCCATGATCGCGAGCCACTTCTTCAGGTCGCAGGCGAAACTGGTGCTAGTGGTGCCATCGATGGCCGTGCGCGCCCGCTCCGAGAGCATCACCATTGCGCAGCAGGGCGAGCTGCTCCAGCCTTTTTGTGGAGCACTGACCAGCACGTCCACGCCGGTGGACTGCATGTCGACCCACATCGCACCGGAGGCGATGCAGTCAAGCACGAACAAACCACCAACGGCATGTACGGCATCTGCCACCGCGCGCAGGTAGTCGTCGGGCAGGATCATGCCCGCAGCGGTTTCCACGTGCGGCGCAAAAACCACGTCCGGCTTTTCTGCCGCAATCGCCGCCACCACGTCGCCGATGGGTGCGGGCGTCCAAGGGGCTTGCCGCTGTGCGCTGGTCTTGCGCGCTTTCAATACTATTTCCTGGGCAGGTATCTTGCCCATTTCGAAGATCTGCGTCCATCGATAGCTGAACCAGCCATTGCGGATCACCATTACCTTTTTGCCCGTGGCGAACTGGCGGGCGACAGCCTCCATGCCGAAGGTGCCACTGCCGGGAACCAGCGCCGTGGATTTCGCGTGGTATACGGTTTTCAGGATGCGCGAAATGTCTTTCATCACGCCCTGAAAACGCTTTGACATGTGGTTCAAAGCGCGATCGGTGTAAACCACCGAAAACTCGAGCAGGCCGTCGGGATCGACGTTGGGCAGCAGTCCGGGCATGGGAGCCTCCTTGTGCGTCGGATCAATGCACCGACGACATTCGAAATGTGAACGGAATATGCACGATAGCACGATGCGACGCTACTTGCTGCGTTCGAGCGATTGCGGTCGTCAACAGCGGAATGAACTCGTATCTCGATCCCGTTCGCCGAGCGACGTCTGCGGGCCGGACGGGCGAAAATAGTAAGCTGACGATGCCATCGCGATCTGTATCAACAGTCATCAGACCCACGACCTCATCACTCACTACTCGCCAATCATGCAACCGAGCCATCTTGCCGACCTGTCGACCCCCGCTGCGCTGGTGGATATTGCGCGCATGCAGCGCAACGTCGAGACCATGCAGGCGCGCATGAACTCACTCGGTGTCAAGCTGCGCCCGCATGTGAAGACGAGCAAATGTCTGGAGGTTGTGCACCGGCAGATCGCGGCGGGCGCCAGTGGAATCACTGTGTCGACACTCAAGGAGGCCGAACAATTCTTCGCTGCTGGCGTGCGCGACATCCTCTACGCTGTCGGGATGGTGGCCGTGAAGCTTCCGCAGGTACAGGCGCTACGGCAGCGGGGCTGTGATCTCAAGGTCATTGTCGATAGCGTGGATGCGGCTCAGGGTATTGTTGATTTCGGACGCGAACACCGGCACGTTTTCGAAGTGTGGCTTGAAGTTGATACCGACGGTCATCGCGCCGGGCTCAAGCCTGATGGCGAGGAGCTGATCGCCGTCGGTCGCGTACTGCACGAAGGCGGCATGACCCTTGGTGGCGTGATGACGCATGCGGGCGCCAGCTATGAACTCAACACTCCGGAAGCTCTGGAGGCGATGGCCGAGCAGGAAAGATCACGCTGCGTGCTTGCTGCCGAGCGTCTGCGTGCTGCCGGGCTGTCGTGTCCAAACGTGGGCGTGGGTTCAACGCCCACGGCACTCTCGGCGAAACATCTTGAAGGCGTGACCGAGGTACGTGCCGGGGTGTACGTCTTTCACGATCTGGTGATGACCAACATCGGTGTGGCGCGCATGGATGACGTCGCGCTATCGGTGCTAACCACCGTGATTGGGCACCAGAAGGAAAAGGGCTGGGCGCTGGTCGATGCCGGCTGGATGGCGATGAGCCGCGACCGGGGGACGCAGAAGCAGACTCACGACTACGGCTACGGGCAAGTCTGCGATGTTGATGGCGTGCCGGTTGATGGCTACATCGTCGAAGGCGCGAACCAGGAGCACGGCATCATCGCTCGGGTCGGCAGTGCCGATTCCGAAATTGCCCACCGCTTTCCCGTCGGCACGCAATTGCGCATCCTGCCCAATCACGCATGCGCCACGGCAGCGCAGTTTGCAGAATATGTGGCACTGGATGCAGCCGCTGTCGCCGCCAATTGGCCTCGCTTTGGCGGCTGGTGATCGTCTTCGCCAGCGAAACGAGCGCTACTTGGGCCAGCCCTTGATCGATGCCGCCATCTTCTCGGCGGATATGCCATAACGATCATGCAGCGTCGGCAATGCGCCCGCGTCGAGGAAGGCATCAGGCAAGGCCAGCATGCGGAAACGTGACGGCATGACGCCTTCATGCATCAGCAGGCTTGCCACCGCTTCGCCCAGCCCGCCGATGACCGAGTGGTTCTCGGCAACGACAACCACGCGGCCCGGTTGCCGCGCTTCGGCGAGGATGGTTGCCTCGTCCAGCGGCTTGATAGTCGGGCAGTGCAGTACGGCGACTTTGACGCCATCGGCTTCGAGTTGCTTCGCGACTTCCAGCGTGCGCATGGTCATGAAGCCGCTGGAAATCACCAGCACGTCGTTGCCGTCGCGCAATCGCTTGGCGCGGCCCAGCTCGAATTTGTAGTCGTACTCGTCCAGCACCAGCGGCACCTGGCCACGCAGAAGCCGCATGTAGACAGGCCCCTGATGAGCTGCGATCTGCGGCACCGCCTGCTCGATGTCGAGCGCGTCGCACGGGTCAACCACGGTCAGCCCCGGAATCGCGCGCATCATGGCGAGGTCCTCCGTCGCCTGATGGCTGGGGCCGTAACGAGTCGTCAAGCCCGGCAAGGCACAGCAGATCTTGACGTTGAGATTTTCTTCGGCGATGACCTGATGGATGAAGTCGTACGCGCGCCGGGTGCCGAATACGGCGTAGGTGGTGGCGAACGGTACCAGCCCGACTTTCGCCATGCCGCCGGCGGCCCCCATCAGCAATTGCTCCGCCATGCCCATCTGGAAGAAGCGCTCCGGGTAGGCCTGGGCAAACACATGCAGATCGGTGTATTTCGCCAGATCCGCCGTCAGCCCCACGATCTCGGGGTGCGCCTCAGCGTACTCGGTCAAAGCCTTGCCAAACGGAGCGGCGCGTACGCGTTGCCCTTCGGCGGCGATGGAGGCGATCATCGCAGACGTGGTGAGGCGCGGTTTCTTTTCGGTAACGGTGGCGTTCATGGTCTCTGCGGCTGCGAAGCGGGTGGCGTTATTGCGGTTGATTGGCATCGAGCACGTCCAGTGCCATCTGCCACTCGGTCGGGTCGACACGGATAAAGTGGTTCTTGTCCCGCGTCTCCAGGAACGGAATGCCCTTGCCCATCAGTGTGTCGCAAAGGATCACACGGGGCTTCGCGTCGGGTAACTGGCGGGCAGTATCGAAGGCGCGAACGACCGCAGGCAGATGATTGCCGTCAATGCGCTGCACATGCCAGCCGAAGGCCGCCCACTTGTCGGCCAGCGGCTCGAAGCCGAGCACCTTGCTGGACGGCCCGTCGGCTTGCTGGTTGTTGATGTCGACGATGCAGATCAGGTTGCCAAGGCCGTGGTGGCTGGCCGCCATCGCAGCTTCCCAGGTAGAGCCCTCGTCGAGTTCACCATCCGACATCGAGTTGTAGACAAACGCACGGTTGCCGCGATGCCGAAGGCCGAGTGCCATGCCTACCGCAATCGGCAGGCCTTGCCCCAGTGAACCGCCAGAGATCTCCATGCCGGGCGTGTAGCTCGCCATGCCGGACATCGGCAAGCGGCTGTCGTCACTGCCGTAGGTCTCGAGTTCACTCTCCGGAATGATGCCGGCCTCGATCAATGCCGCGTAGAACGCAATCGCATAGTGGCCATGCGAGAGCAAAAAGCGGTCACGCTCGTCTCAATCGGGATCGTCGGGCTGGAACTTCATCGCGTAGCCGTAGGCGACTGCCAGCACATCGGCATACCCCAGCGCCTGACCGACATAGCCCTGGCCCTGAACTTCACCCATGCGGACGGCGTAGCGCCGGATGCGCCAGGCCACGTTTGCGATATCTTGCAAGTTGGACATAGTTGTTCGTTAGTGGATCAATGCAGGGTGAGCCAAGGCAGATAGGCAGAGCCCAGCAAAAGCAGGATGGCGACCACGTAAAAGGGAATCAGCTCAATCACCACATCGCCAATGCGTACCTTGGCGATGGAGCTGGTGATGAATAGCGTCGTTCCTATCGGCGGGTGATAGAGCCCGATTGAGAGATTCACAATCATCATGATGCCGAGCTGGATGGTGTCCATGCCGACGGCCGCTGCCAGCGGTACGAACATTGGCGTCAGCAGCAACACGGCAGCGGGCAGATCGATGAACATGCCAGTCGCCAGCATGATCAGATTCATTGCCAGGATGATGAGCCACGGCTCGCGCAGCGTTTCTTTGGCGTACTGCGTGAACGCCGCTGGCACTTGCTCGTAGGTGACGATCCAGCCGACGACGCTGGAGGCCATGATGATCAGCAGCACTACGCCGGTGGCGATGCCGGCTTCCACCGCGGCAGCCTTGAGCTTGGCAACGGTCAGGTCGAGGTAGACCAAACCGGAAACCACCAGCGCATATAGCGTGGACATCACGCTGACTTCCGTCGGCGTGGCGATTCCGAAGCGCAGGAAGATGATGATCAGCACTGGCATGGCCAGCGCCGGGCCGGCATGCATCAGTTGCTGGCCGAAAGCGCCCCAGGCGAACGGCGTGGTGTCACGCGGGAAGTTTCGGCGACGCCCCTGCACGTAGCAAACCGCCATGAAACCCGCGCACATCAAGAGCCCCGGCAGGATGCCGGCGACAAACAATGCACCGATGGATGCGCCCGACACCAGCGCGTAAACGATCATCGGGATCGACGGCGGAATCAGGATGTCGATGGTGGCTGCAGCGGCGAGTGTACCGGCCGCAAATGGCGCGGGGTACCCCAGCTTCTTGAGCCCGGGAATGAGCATGGAGCCGATGGCCGATGCGTCTGCCACGGCGGACCCGGACACACCGCCAAAAATGGTGGATGACAGCACGCCTACCTGTGCGGGACCGCCATGAACACGCCCGATCATCATCGTCAGCAGGTTGACGAGACTTTGTCCGAGGCGTCCGCTGACCATCAGGGCGCCAGTCATCATGAAGAACGGAATGGCGATCAGCGGAAAGCTTTGCGTCTGTGCCAGCATCTGTTCGACCGCCAGATGTACGGGCAAACGGTCGGCCAGCAGCAGGGCACACACGGTGGCAAGCACCAGCGCGTGGGCGATCGGAATCGATGCCAGCGCAGCGAGTACGAAGAGGCCGATGATGAGTGTGGTCATGCGTCGGCTCCGGGATTGCTTTGCGGCAATTCACCGCGTGCCACTTGCGGCAGGCGGCACAGCGTCACGATCGCCAGCAGCAAGAAGCCCAGCAGCAGGCAACCCACGCTGACGGAGCCTGGTACTTGCATGATGGGTGTGCGTTCGTCGGCGGCGATCAGCATCACCGGCCATGCTGCCCACGCAAGCCCCGCGTAGAGCGCGATCACGACCACCGATCCAGCCGCGAGTACCCAGCGTCGCGCGGCGCCCAGCTTCTGGGTGAGGATGACCACGGCAATGTGGGAACCATGTTGCGCAGCGAGCACAACACCGGCCATGATCATCCACGGAAACAGCAACTCGGGCAGCTCGGGTGCCCACGACAGACTCGTCCCCGCGACGTAGCGTAGGGCGACGTTGGCGCTCAGGATCACGAAAACAACGGTTAGTGTGATGTAGAGCACTGCGTGGCATATCCACGCGATGCCGTCATCGATTGTTTTCAGGACGGGATGCATGGCATTCCTCAATGGATTGGTGATGCCTGATTCCTCAGGGACTCGCGCGTGCGAATAGTCAGGAAGGGCTCTGTGGCCGGTGGGAGCGAGCTCGCTCGCGCCGGCCGGCGGAGCGCGACCAGGGGCGCGCCTGCAAGGTGCCGTGACAGCGCGCTGGTCTAAGGGGTTACGACTACTTCGCCGCCGCCTGCACTCGTCCGACAAAGTCACCAATCGGACTGCTCGCCCACTTGGTGTACACCGACTTCGACGCCTCCATGAAGGCCGAGCGATCCACGGTATCGATCTGCACGCCCTTGCCTTTGAGTTCTGCCACCAGCTTGTCGTCCACTTCCTTGTTCAGACGGCGTTGCAGCTGGGTTGCTTGTGCGGCTGCCTCAGTCACGGCTTTCTGATCCGCCGGCGAAAGCTTGTCCCAAGTGCGTTTGCTCATGAGGAACGGCGTGCTCTCGTACTTGTGGCCGGTCAGCGAGATGTATTTCTGCACTTCATAAAGCTTGGCTGACGCGATGTTGGTCAGCGGGTTTTCCTGGCCGTCAACAACCCCCTGTTGCAGAGCGACGTATAGCTCGGAGAACTTGATCTGCTGCGCATCCGCGCCCATCGCCTTCATGATGTCTACGGTGACAGCATCTGGCGGCGTGCGCATCTTCAGCCCCTTCAGATCGGCGGGGCTCTTGATCGCGCGTTTGCTGTTGGACATCTGGCGGATACCGTTGTCCCACAGGCCGAGCAGCATCATGCCCTTGGCGCTGCACTTTTCGGCCAGCTCCTTGCCAATCGCACCGTCCATGACTTGCCACGCTTTTTGTACGTCGGCGAACAGGAAGGGCATGCCCAGTGCCGCGAATTCGGGAACCACTGCGGAGACTGCGCCCTGGCTGTTCGCGGTGAAGTCGAGCGTGCCGGAGCGGAGTGCGGTCACCATCGCAGCGTCGTCGCCCAATTGCGCGGAATGCGCAACCTGAATGTCCACGCGACCACTCGTTTTGGCCTTGACCGTTTCGGCGAATTTCACCGCCGCGACGTGACGGGGATTGTCCGGCGGGTTGCCATGCGCCAGCGTGAATTTGACGGCTTGCGCGGAAGCGATCGACGTCATCGTGAGCAGGGCGGTCGCGAGCAGCGCGCGGCGGAATGTGAATGTGGGTTTCATGGTGCCTCCTTGTGTGTATTCGTTTGTGTCGCGCTGGTGGGCTGCGAATCGTTGTCGAAAAATCAGTGAATCAACATGCCGCCGTTCACATCAAGCGTGACGCCGGTGCAGTATTTCGAGAGCGGGCTGGCGAGGAACACCACGCAACCCGCGACGTCGTTGGGCTCACCAATGCGGGCCAACGGGATGCCGTCGAGAATCGTCTGCTTCTTGTCTTCGGGGATCTTGCCCTTGTTGATGTCGGTTGCGATCAGGCCCGGCGTCACGCAGTTCACGCGGATGTTATTGCCGCCATATTCGCGGGCCATCGCGCGCGCAAGCCCCAGCACACCGGCCTTCGCCGCCGAGTAGTGCGGGCCGCCCAGAATGCCACCACCGCGTTGCGCCGAGACCGACGAGATGCAGATGATGGAGCCGCTGTTTTGCGCGATCATCGTGGGCAACACGGCCTGTGACGCGTAGAGCGTGCCGCGCAGGCTGACGTCGAGAATGCGGTCGTAGTCGGCACCGGTAATGTCGAGAAACTTCACCGGCTGGGTGATCCCGGCGTTGTTGACCAGAATGTCGATGCGGCCCAGCTTTGCCTTGATCTCATTGGCGGCTGCCACGCAGGATGCCTTGTCGGTGACGTCTGCCGCCAGTCCGATGTGCTTCGGGCCGAGACGCGCTGCTGCGGCGGCCGGATCGGCGCCAGCGAGATCGAGAATGGCAATGGTTGCGCCCTGTTCAGCCATCATGCGGGCCGTCGCAAAGCCAAGGCCATTGGCGCCAGCGCCGCCGGTGACTACGGCCACCATATCTTTCAGCAACATGTCATTTCCTCGCGTTCGTGCGTGTTTCGATCAATCAATGGGGGCGGATTCTGTGTGCTCGCGACGTTGAACACAAACGAAATAAACTCACTGCTGGTTAAATTTCATTCATGTTGCGTCGCAACAGATGAGCAAATGTCAACGGCCGTGACACAGCCATGATTCCCCCCCTCAGTGCCTTGCAGGCCTTTGAAGCGATTGCACGTCGCAAAAGTTTTTCGCTGGCAGCATCCGAGCTGCACCTCACGCCATCGGCCGTCAGCCATCAGGTCGCAAAGCTTGAAGACCTGCTGGGAGTTCGCCTGTTCGAGCGCTCCGCCCGTGGCGTTGAGCTGACGGCAGCGGGGCAGGCTTATCTCCAGCGCGTCGGCAGTGCGCTCGGCGCTATCAACGCCGCCACCGACGACCTTCGCCACGGCGTGCAGGACACGCTCTACGTCCACTCCAGCCCTAGCTTCGCCAGTCTCTGGTTGATGCCCCGGATCGGCCGCTTTGCCGCGCGCTATCCGAACATTTCGCTGGTGCTCTCAGCGTCGCACGTGCATTCCGACTTTCAGCTCGGGCAAATGGACGTCGATATCCGCTACGGTTTGCCGAACTGGCCGAACCTCGAGGTGGAACCGGTCATGACTGAGCGCATCCTGCCGTTGGCCAGCCCCGAATTCATCCGTACCCACGCGGTTCACGAGGCAGCCGATCTGCTGCGCGTTCCGCTGATTCAATCCAGTGTGAACGTGGTGCAGTGGCCGGAATGGTTCGCCCGTTTTGGCCAGGGGTTGCGACCGTCGCGGATCGCGCTGCGCTTTGACCGGGCGATGATGAGTCTTGACGCTGCCGTGCAATCGCTGGGTGTTGCGCTTGAAAGCGCCAGCCTTGGCCGCGCACTGATCGACAGTGGCCGCCTGCAACCGGTATTCGAACCCGCACTGAGCCACGAGGTGCAGGCGCACTTCATCGTCTATCCAGCTAGACACGGCTCGCGCAACGAGGTGCGCAGCTTTGTGGAGTGGATGCGGGAGGAAGCCGCGGAGGCTTAGAAGCCGCGACGCCTCGCGAACCCGACGCACGAAGGGCCGCGTACTTCGACACGAGATAAAGATCATCGAAGACCATCGCTAGTCGGAATTCGCTCCGCTTTGATCCTACCCGTTTCAGGTGGCATTGCGATGGACTCGACTAACTGTTAGCCTGCATAAATTGATAAACGTCAATTACCTTTCGGGTTCCAGAAAATCGTTCGGTATGTTGGGGTAGCGTCAAGCTGTTGCAATTCAAATATTTACCTGCGGTAGGCATGTAATGAAACGGTACGACATGAGGCTTTCGCTTATTCATCCCTCTGACATCGTGACGCGTGCCGCCACTTCTTGCTTAGCCAGACGACTATGGTCAACGGTGGCGATGGTGATCGTCACATCGTTAGTTTGTTCGCCATCAT
>ENA-UOYA01002028-UOYA01002028.1-activated-sludge-metagenome-genome-assembly--contig:-NODE-2028-length-20261-cov-5.273780_pt1 | contig 20261 bp, 15 predicted proteins | sample MGYA00238163_ERZ764804 | MGnify/ENA primary metagenome ERZ764804 (study PRJEB28919, sample SAMN05720223) | activated sludge metagenome | isolation source: Anaerobic digester | place: Hong Kong... | reverse complement strand
CTTCTAACCAAACTGTTGGACCGCCAGCTACATAACCTGTTGAACCGAGTTGTTCCAAATTGATTTTTCCGTCTTTACCTTCTGTTGCTTTTACAAACCAAACAGTAGGATAACCTCTAACGCCAAGCAATTGTTGAAGATTCATATTTTGATCCTTTATTTCTTGAGGTTGAGCAGTTTTTCTTGGAAAATCGAGTTCAACCAAAACTACTTTATCAGACCATTTTGCAAATTCAGGAGTTTTAAGGACTTCTTTCTGTAATCGAATACACCAACCACACCAGTCACTTCCTGTAAAAAACAACATTAGTGGTTTCTTAGTTTTTTTAGAAACTTTCATGGCTTGGTTCATATCTGTGTACCATTTTAATTCTTGTGCTTCAAGATTATAGGTTCCAACGATTAAAAACAGTATTAAAATTTTTTTTTTCATAAATCGAACTTTTTCCAAATTTAAACAAAAAAGATGCCAAAACCCAAATTACTTAACATCTTGCATTAATTTTCTAACTAATGGCGATATCACTATTAGAACAACTCCAGCAACCAATGCATAAATAGCTAATTGTTCATATCCATCTGCGTAGGTGTTTAATTTCTCAAGATTTGTTGCATTTTCAGCAGCTTCAGCAATGTTTGCTCCTAATAATCCAGCAAAATATTGACCATATGCACTAGCTAAAAACCACATTCCCATAATCACCGCTTGTGTCTTCTGTGGTGATAATTTAGTCATAGCACTCATGCCTATTGGTGATAAACACAACTCTCCAAAAGTAATTACAAACCACCCGAATGTAAATAAATCCAATGATGTTCTACCTGAAGCATCAGCATAATTTTTTGTCAAATAAAACACATAAAATCCACCAGCCAAGAACAAAAATCCTAATCCAAATTTTACAACCGTGTTTGGTTCTATTTTTTTCTTTGCCATCCACAACCAAACCATACCAACTAATGCAGCAAAAACAATTACGAATAAAGAGTTAGCAGAATTATTAACGCCATTTGGATCAAGTTTTATTCCTAAAACAGTATTATTCAAATTATTTGCAGCAAATAAACTAAGCGAACCTCCACTTTGTTCAAAAAATGCCCAAAAGAAAATTGAAAAAACAATAAAAACTAAAGCGGCGAGAAGTTTAAGGTTTTCAGATTTTGAAAAGTTTTTCATTTCATAAAACAAATAAACTATAGATGCTGGTCCGATTATCATCATAAAATAATCTGTATATTTTGTGTTTGCTACCATCAAAATTATAACAGGAATGATTGCTAAAGAACCTATATAAGTTGCAATTTCAAAAACCCTTCTTTTCGACATTTCAATGTGCTTCAAAGGTGACAAACCTATTTCTCCAAGACTTTTTTGTGTTTGAGTAAAAGTAAGCAAACTGATAATCATTACTATAGATGCAAAACCAAATGCGTAATTCCAACGCAAATTCTCAGGCACCAAATCTGCCCAGAGATTTCCATTTGCGACAGCGATACAAATATAACCTCCAATTAATGCTCCTAGGTTTACTCCAGCATAGAATAAAGAAAAACCTGCATCTCTTCTACTATCACCATCTTTATATAGTTGTCCTACCATTGATGAAATATTAGGCTTAAAAAAACCAGTACCCACAATTGTAAATCCGATACCTGTAAAAAATAATTCTTTTGGACTAACTGCTAAAATCACACTTCCTAAAATCATCAATAATCCGCCCCAAAAAAGTGAACGTCGTAAACCTAAAATTTTATCAGCAAATAATCCGCCAATAAAAGTAAAAGCATAAACCCATGCTTGAGTTGCTCCATATTGAAGGTTTGCAGTGGTCTCATCCATATTCAATTGACTTACCATAAATACCGCAAGCATTCCACGCATTCCATAAAAACTGAAACGTTCCCACATTTCGGAAAAAAACAAGTACCAAAGCTGTTTTGGGTATTTTCCTTTAAAATTCTGTATTTGTTCTATTGTTTGATTTGTTTCCATTAATTTATTCCTTTTTCTTTCATTACTTTATTTAGCTTTTTTAGTAGTGTGAACATCAGCAATGTTGCAAACATCAATAATCCAAAATTCACCCAAAAGAAGTCGGCTTTATTGTCATAACTATCCCACATTGAAGCTAAAACTCCCGATAATTTATTTCCAATCGATGTAGCCAAAAACCATCCACCCATCATGAGCGATGTGATATTTCTTGGGCTTAATTTTGACACTACTGATAATCCCATTGGGGATAATAGTAATTCTCCAATTGTGATTACTCCATAGTTTGCAAAAAGCCATAATACTGAAACTTTCTCCGAACCATTGTTTCCTGCTTTTACAGCCAACACCATAACAAGTACAGACAAAGCAGAAATAAATAATCCAAAAGCAATTTTTGTTGGTGTTGAAGGTTCTTTTTTTCTACTTCTCAAATAGGTAAAAAAAGCAACAACCAATGGAGTCAACACAATAACCCAAAACGGATTTATAGATTGGCTAAGATTTGACGACCAAGTAAAAACCTCTTCATTTTCTTTTGGTAATTTGTCTTTAGCCACATTTCTAAAATATAAAGGATGATCGTATGTTTTTATTACTTTGCCATCCTCTTTTTGAATACGGAAAGCTTTATCATAAAGTGCTACGCTATCTTTTTTGTATGTCAAAGTATCCGTCAATACTAGTTTAGAGGCTATTTTTTGTGATGTTCCTGTTAGTTGTCTATCAGTATATTTATCGCCCCAATTATTCAAGGCAGAACCGTTGAGTTTGAAAACTGCCCAAAACAGAATTACTACCGAAAATATAGCTAACAAAGCACCAATTGGTCTTTTTTCATCCTCTTTTGCTCTAAAATAAAGGCTCGAATAAAACAACACAACCGGAATACAAGCAAATATAAATGCATCTGTACTATCTGAACCAAAAATGGCGCTATCAGTATTAACGTCTGATGCAACGCCTTTTATCAACCAACCAATTACACCAAAAACTACTGAAGGAACTAGAATAAACATTACTATTTTCCAGAAAGGCATATCACCAGGTTGAACTCCTTTTTTCTCGGTTTTATCACCATAATGTTTTGTACCTAATAAAAAAACGATTACACCGATGAACATTCCTACTCCAGCAACTGCAAAAGCTGCTTTCCAGCCAAAAAGAATTTTGAATGCTGCACCAAAGAAGTTGCAGATAAATGCACCTACATTTATTCCCATGTAGAAGATATTGTAACCTTCATCCTTTTTATCTTTATATTGCTCATCGTTGTAGAAATTACCTAAAAGAGTTGAAATATTGGGTTTGAAAAATCCATTACCAATAATTACCAATGTCATGGCAAGATACAACATTGGCAAACTATGAATTCCCATCATCAAGTATCCAACTCCCATCATCAAACCACCAATAATAATTGATTTTCTATAGCCAAAATATCTATCAGCAACCAATCCACCAATAAACGGAGTAAGAAACACTAAGGCGATAAATGTTCCATACAAATCGGATGCTTCGCTTTCTGTCATTGCAAAACCTGCCTCTACATCTTTCAAATAGAGCGTAAAAATTCCTATCATCAAATAGTACCCGAAACGTTCCCACATTTCGGATAAAAACAAATAAGGCAATGCTTTAGGATGAGATTTCCACATAGTTTTTCTTTTAAAAGCAAACCTCCAAATTCATGGAGGTTTGAAAATATTATAATGTTTTTAAATAAATTATCTTATGCCGTGCATCATTTTCTTTAATCGAGGTGATAGCAAAGCTAAAATTATAGCTGCTATACCACAAAGAACAACAAACACCATAAAAAACTCATACAAATTGTGAATTTCAAAGCCTGCAAATGTGGTGTTTTCAATTGGTAATTGCTCTTTCTCAAACAAAGCAAGTTGTTCGGGAGTCAATGTTATTTTTTTATCCAATACATCTTGAAGGTTAATCCCTAATTTTTCTGCTTTAGCAAATTTATCTCCTGTAGCAGGAATAATCGCTCCTAACGAACCCGCCAAAGCATATCCTGCAGCATTTGAAATAAAGAATACACCATACAATAATGATGCAAAACGTTTTGGAGCTAGTTTACCTACCAATGATAATCCTATAGGAGAAAGACACAATTCTCCAAGTGTTTGAATAAAATATAATAACATCAACCATTTGATTGCCAACAATCCAGAATTTCCTAAATCTTTAACATTATGAGCAATGATAAAATAACTTAGCGCAATCAATGCTAATCCTATGGCTTGTTTCATTGGAGAAACTGGCTCTTTACCATTTGCTCTCAATTTATCCCATAACAAACTAAATGGTAATGCCATCATTACAACAAAAATACCATTGAAAATTTGCACCATTGATGGTGGCATATCCCATCCAAATATATTTCTATCCGTTTGATTATCTGCAATAAAGGTAAGTGAAGATCCTGCTTGCTCGAATGCAGCCCAAAAGAATATTATAAAGAATGAAACTATATATATTACCCAAATTCTTTGACGTTCAATTTTGTTTTCTGCTGAACTCATAATTAAATAAGCTAATGAAATTCCAGCTGAATATATAAACGGATAAATAATCCCTTTTATTAGTTGTCCCATTTCAACAGATGAAAAACCGATTTCACCAATTAAGAATTTTCTAAAAACAAAGAATAACGTTGCAAAAATTACTGTTGCGATTCCTATCGATTTACTACTAAAATGAGCAGTCTGAGTTTCACCTTCTTCAAAATCATTAGCATCGTTGTGTTTTGGTAAACCGCCAATTGGTCTTCCTTCAGGTGTTACGACATATTTATTTTTTAACAAAAAGAAAGTTACTGTACCAATAATCATAGCAATTGAAGCTGACAAAAAGCCCCATTTAAAAGCATAAATATCTCTAACACCAGTTGCCGCATCTTTAACGTCTCCAACATAAGGACAAATAAATTGTCCTAAAAAAGCACCAATATTGATACCCATATAGAAAATAGTAAACGCAGAGTCAAGTTTATTTTTTTCTTGTTTTGGATACAAACTTCCTACCATTGAAGAAATATTTGGTTTGAAGAAACCATTTCCAAAAATAATTATGAATAAAGCTATCCACATAATTAGTTTTGCACTACTGATACTGGAGTCAAAAGTTGATGCACTAATAAATAATAAAAATTGCCCTATTGCCATCAAAGTTCCTCCAAGCATGATACTATATCTATTTCCAATATATTTATCAGAAATAAATCCTCCTAAAAGAGGCGTTAAATAGCATAATGCCAAAAATCCACCATAGATAATAGCTGCATCGGACTCTTTAATTAACAATGAGTTTACCATAAATAGGGTTAATATTGCTCTCATTCCATAGAAGTTGAACCTTTCCCACATTTCGGTTCCAAATAATACCCAAAGTCCTTTTGGATGTGATTGTTTTACAGCAGTTTCACTCATAATTATTGTTTTAGTTTTATTAAGTTGATTAAAATTTAATTTTTTCCAAAAGACCAAATTAAGGCTTTTTCTTTAGTTGCCCTAAAAATTGTTTGATGTTTTTCTTTTGGTTCATCTGAATATTTCCACTCCATTTCTTCAATATTGCTGTTTGTCAGTGTTTTAGACAATTCTTGAGTGTAAATTGATATATCAGAAGCGCTAGAACCTGCAAACCAAAGTTTTTTCCCAACAGCTTTTTCATTTGCTAGAAACTCTTTTGAATTTCTAACTAAGAAATGATTATTCCACCAGAGAGATGGATCAAAGGCAATGTAGTAGTCAAACATTTCTGGTTTTATGAGAAAGGTTTCAACAACAAACAACCCAGCTAGAGACTCGCCAAGAATTCCTTTTTTATTAGATGTTCTGTAACGTTTATTTATTTCAGGAAAAAGTTCATCGTTAATAAATGCTCTAAATTTCTCTGAACCGCCAACTACAGGTGCAACTTCTTTATCTGTTTCTACAACAGTTGGACCACTCAAATCTCTACGCCTTTCGGTATTTTCAATACCAACGAGTATCATTGGTGAAATTTTCTTTGATTTGATTAGTTTAGAAAAAGTATTCGCTATATGAGGAAAATCTTCTTCAATTCCTCCATCTGGCATATACATTACTGGCAATGAGTCTGAACTAGATTTATATTCTTCTGGCATCCAAACATTGATTACTCTTGTTTCCCCTAGGCTTTTAGAAACCAACCTAAAACTATCGTGTGGAGGAATCGTATCTTTTATTTCAACCGAATTTCCACAACTTAAAAACACAATGCACAATAAAAATTGATAATAAATAACCTTAATACCTTTCATTTTCATAAACTATAAATTAGTGTTTGTGAGTGCAAAGTACAAACTATCACATATAAACAATAAGCTGAAAATGAGAATTCACAAAAAATAAGCTTTTGTAACTAATTGTAACTGATAAGCAGCATGATTATTTTACAAAGTCTTTGTAGTGTCCATTGTCTATATTACTAGTAAATTCAAGCAATAACGCATCATTTATCTCGATAAATTCAGGTAAAAAACGGAGTCGATACTTGGCTTGACCAATAAAAGTAAAAAAGTCATTTCTGGTAATTTTCATACCTTCTTCTAGGGATAGAATAGCATTTATATTATCAATAATTCGGGTTAAATAGGTTTGGCTTAATATTTCTCCTCCATTGAAAACCTCAATACACATGTTTTCTTCAGAAGCAAACTTCCTTCTGATAGCGAACTTTAGTAAATTATTGAACTGAGTGGTTTTATTACCAAAATCAATCGTTTGTTTAATGATGTTTTTTGAAGGGATAGAAATTTCAACAACATTCCAGTTGACAAAAGTTATTTTCATGGTTGTGGCTTCTGGCAATTGAGAAAGTTCTAAAACCCAACTTGTCCCGAGCACTAAAAACAAAAATATTAAAGTTGTTTTGGAAATAAGCTTTGCCAATTCAATAGTTGAGATATAATCTTCAAAATTAAAAACATATGGCACTTGTGTTATAAACAAAATTACAATACTCAAAACTGCTATAACAGCAACACTTTTCATCTTCCTGTTGTAGAAAGTACGGTATAAGGAAAGCATTAAAAACCAAGTAAGAATAACCGACAACAACACATCTGGAATAGTATTGAAACGAATTCCATAGGTATTTATAGTTTCTCCAAAAAAAAGTGCAATTAATAAGGAAATTAGCGATAACCCAATAAAGAAAATTAAAATTCTTTTTGTACTTTTTTTGTTGTTATAGAGATATTCTGGAGAATTATCAAAATAATACAATGCCAATATCAAAAACATGGAATTCAATATCGAAAACATGTTTTGACTAATTAGAATTATCCAACTGCTAGTATTGAATTTGGTAAAAACCAAAATCAAAAAAGAAGATAATGACCATACAAAAACTGAAAAACTAATAAATAGTAATCCTTTGTCAAATCGTTTAACCGAAATTTCAGAAGTTAATTTTTGTTTGAATTTATTTTGAATGACTAACCAAATCGAAAGCAATAAAAATCCACCAATTAAAGAAATTAATAATTCTGTTATTAAATAAAATTGATGTTGGCTCATTTTTTACAGCTTCTCTTTGATGAAGTTTGTCATCTTATTATACAATTGAATTCTTGTATAGCCACCATAAATCCCATGATTTTTATCTGGATAAATTGCCCAATCAAACTGCTTATTCGCTTGTACTAATGCTTCAATCATTTGCATTGAATTTTGAACATGCACATTATCATCAGCAGTTCCATGAATTAACAAAAAGTTCCCTTTTAATTTACTCACATGATTTATTGGTGAATTATCATCATATCCACTTGCATTTTCTTGTGGTGTTTGCATGTATCTTTCGGTATAAATACTATCATAAAAACGCCAATTTGTAACAGGTGCTACAGCAATAGCAGTTTTAAAAACATCTGCTCCTTTCATAATGCAATTACTTGCCATAAATCCGCCAAAAGACCAACCAAAAATTCCTATTCTAGTCTTATCAACATAAGGATAATTGCCGATTACTTTAGCAGCATCAATTTGGTCTTCTACTTCATATTTCCCTAACTCTTTTTGAGTACATTTCTTGAAAGCTGCTCCTTTAAATCCCGTTCCTCTTCCATCAACACAAGCTACAATATAACCTTGCTGAGTTAACATCATGAACCAATAATCATTTGCGTTAAACCATTTATTTGCAACTTCCTGAGAACCTGGACCAGAATATTGATACATAAAAACTGGGTATTTTTTGCTCGCATCAAAATCTTTTGGTTTTATCATCCAGGCATTTAATTTATGCCCTTTTTCAGTAGTTAATTCAAAAAACTCTTTACTTGGAAGATTATACTTCTTCAACTTTTCTAACAAAGAGCTGTTTTCTACTATTGATTGAACTTGTTGCCCGTCAATAGAGTTATTTAAGGTATAAGTTGTAGGTACTGTAGATGATGAAAATTTATTTATAAATAAGCTAAAATTTGGACTAAAAGTGGCTTCATTAGTACCAATATTTTTACTCAATTTTGTTTTTTTCTTACCGTCAAGTGAGATTTTATATACGTCGCGAACTATTGAACCATTTTCTGTAGATTGATAATAAATTGATTTCGTTTTTTCATCAAATCCATAGTAAGCAGTTACTTCCCAATTTCCTTTAGTAATTTGGTTTTTTAATTTACCTGTTTTGTCATAAAGATAAATATGGTTCCAACCATCTTTCTCAGATGTCCAAATAAAGCTATTATCCTTCAAGAAAGTCAAATTATCTGTAACATCAACATAGGCTTTGTCTTTTTCATTAAGAACAACTTTACTAGAAGCCAAGTTTCCATCTATAAACAATAAGTCAAGATTATCTTGATGGCGATTCAACACCTGAGCTGATAGAATATTTGCATCATTTGTCCATTTTAATCTAGCAATGTAAAAATCATTATAATTATTCAGATTAACATTTTTTATATTCTTGCTTACCAAATCAAAAATATGCAAAGAAACGGTTGCATTTTTTTCCCCAGCTTTAGGATATTTAAAGGTTTCTGCAGTTGGATATAAATTCTTCTTGTAAATATCCATTGAAAACTCAGGAACTTGGCTTTCATCAAAACGAATAAAAGCAATTTTTTTACTATCAGCACTCCAATCAAAAGCTCTAACAAAAGCAAACTCTTCTTCATAAACCCAGTCAGTTATTCCATTTATGATTGCATTTTTCTTCCCATCATTAGTAATTTGATTTACCTCTTTTGACAAAATGTCGTAAACAAAAAGGTTATTTTCTTTTGCGAAAGCTATTTTAGTGCCATCAGGTGAAAATGTTGGTTCTTGGACTTGTTCAAGAATTTTAGTTAATTTTTTTGAAGCAATATCAAATAAAAAATAATCAGCAGTAAACGAATGTCTATAGATTTGATTTGAACTATTAGCAATCAATAATTGTTTTTCATCGTTGCTAAATGCATAACTATCAATTCCGTTATCCAACTCTTTGAAATCTTTGGTATTTATTAGAGTAGCTACTTTTTTTAGATTTGAAAAATCATACAAGTCAATCTGCATTGTGTTTGTAGCTCGATCAAAATTGAGAACAGTGTATTGATTGGTATTCTTCATTGCTTGAAGTTCGTCCATACCTTTTGCTCTAAACACTCCAGTATATATCTCTTCTACTGTTATTTTTTGTTGTGAAAAACTCGAAAAACTGGTTACTAGTAGAAGTAAAAAGAAAAATTTTGCTTTCATTTTTTGATTGATTTTAAAAAACTGTCAATTTTAGTGAAAATTTTACAAACTTTTTCCCTTTTTTATGTTAAAAGGAGCTTTAGAATTCACTTTTAAAACCAAAAATCGATTTCAAAATATCAACTAAACCTTATCTTTGCACTTTAAATCATAAATAATGAGCGAAGCTATTTCAGGATTTTCAAAACTCAGCAAGGAAGAAAAAATAAATTGGATTGCAAATGAGTATTTTTCAAATAAAGAAGAAGCTATTTCTATAATAAAACAATATTGGAACAATGATGAAAAATTGCAACAACTGCATGATGAGTTTATAGAAAATACCATTTCTAATTTCTATTTACCGATGGGAATTGCGCCAAATTTCCTGATAAATGGAACGTATTATTCTGTTCCTATGGTTATTGAGGAAAGTAGTGTTGTAGCTGCTGCTGCAAAAGCTGCAAAATTTTGGAGTACACGCGGTGGTTTTAAAACTAAGGTAATAAATTCAGAAAAAATTGGGCAAGTTCACTTTTTATATAATGGAGATTTCGAAAAACTCAATACTTTCTTTCAATCGATAAAATCAAAGTTTTTTGCCGAAACCGAAAGTATCACTAAAAACATGCAAAAACGCGGCGGTGGAATTTTGAATATTGAGCTTCGAAATAAAACAACCGAACTCAAAAACTACTACCAACTCCATGCAACATTTGAAACCAAAGATAGCATGGGTGCAAATTTTATAAACTCATGTTTGGAACAATTTGCAAAAACGTTAACCAGCGAAGCTCAGAACTATAATGATTTTGATGATGATGAAAAGAACATCACTGTGGTCATGAGTATTTTGTCTAATTATGTTCCAAATTGTATTGTTCGTGCAGAAGTATCATGTAAAATTGAAGATTTAGCAGAAAAGAAAATCGATAACCCAAAAGAGTTTGCAGAAAAATTTGTTCAAGCTGTAAAAATTGCTGAAATTGAGCCTTTTAGAGCTGTTACCCACAACAAAGGTATTATGAATGGTGTTGACTCAGTGGTTTTAGCAACTGGAAACGACTTTCGTGCTGTTGAAGCTGGAGTTCATGCGTATGCCTCAAGAAATGGCAAATATTCAAGCTTATCACACGCAAAAATTGAAAATGGAATATTCTCTTTTTGGATGGAAATCCCATTAGCACTTGGAACCGTTGGCGGATTAACGTCTTTACATCCTTTGGTAAAAATCGCACTAGAAATATTGGGTAAACCATCAGCTCAAGAATTGATGCAAATAATTGCAGCAACAGGTTTAGCTCAAAACTTTGCTGCTCTGCGATCTCTGACTACAACAGGAATTCAAGAAGGACATATGAAAATGCACATAAACAATATCTTAAATCAATATCAAGCTACAAAAGAGGAGCGAATAGCCATTACAAAGCATTTTGAAAACAACACTATTTCGCATGCTTCAGTAGTTGAATTAATAGAAAACCTTAGAAAATAAAACCTTGAAGAAAGAATTTTACAGCAACGGAAAATTACTTATTACAGGTGAATATGTTGTGCTTGATGGTGCAAAAGCTCTAGCTTTGCCAACACGATTTGGTCAAAGTCTAATTGTTGAAGAAACCAATGGTGATGTAATACATTGGCAAAGTTTTGATAGCGATGGAAGCATATGGTTTGAAGCTAATATTCCCTTTGACTCTATTATTAGAAAAGAAAGAATCGATTTATCGCAAAACATCAAAAACACTTTGATTGAAATTCTACATGAAGCCTACAATACAAATTCAGATTTCATAACTAAATCCAAAGGATATAAGATTACGACACAACTTACGTTTCCAAAGAATTGGGGATTAGGAACTTCTTCAACACTCATCAACAATATAGCGCAGTGGGTGAATATAGATGCTTACAATTTGCTGAAAAATAGTTTTGGCGGAAGTGGTTATGATGTGGCTTGTGCAAGTAGTAACTCACCTATAATCTATCAATTAATAGATGAAAAACCTACCGTTACGTCTGTAAATTTTTACCCAGATTTCAGTAAGAATTTGTATTTTGTTTATCTAAATCAAAAACAAAATAGTAAAAATGCCATTGCTGAATATTTCAGAAATCGTGGAGATATTTTTAAAGCAATTTCAAAAATTGACAAAATAACTGATAAAGTAGCTACTACAAAAAACCTTCAAGAATTTGCCAAAGAAATTGAATTACACGAAATTGAATTGAGCAATTTATTATCGATGAGTACAATTCAGGAAACACTTTTTTCTGATTTTGATGGTGTTGTTAAAAGTTTAGGAGCTTGGGGTGGAGATTTTATTATGGCTATTTCCAATAATAATCCAAAAAAATACTTCGAAGAAAAAGGTTATCCAATAGTTTTGGAGTATGAAAAAATGATTTTATAAAAAAAGCCCTAAACAAAATGTCTAGGGCTTTTTATTTTGGTTAAATTCTATATTAATAGAAATTTGCTCTATTATCCGTAATATCTGCTTCATTTTTCAAAGCTGGTAAAACTCTTCCTGCGTAAGATGCAACTTGTTGTTTCATCTTGTTTACATACTCATCATGTTTTGGAAGTTTTGGTGCTTTTGCCACAGCTTTAGTAGAAACAACATATACACCAGTATTTCCATCTATAGGTTGTGAAACTTGACCAACTTTAGAAGAAAATGCTGTTCCAACTACTTTTGGCTCAAATCCTGCACCAGGAATTGAAGGGTTTTCTAATGTTAAGTCAACAGCATTCATCACTGTAACTTTGTTAGCAGAAGCTATTGAAGCCAATGAAGAACCATTCATTTTAGATTTAATCATCTCAGCTTTTTTCTTGTTTTTTAGAATTGGCTCAACCATTGGTCTTGCTTCTTCAACAGTCATTAATCCTTTCTCAGTAACCTTTTTAAGTTTTGCTATAACATGACCAACATTTGGTACTTCAAATCTTTTTACATCACCAACCTTTGTATCTTCACCAAAAATCCATTTAACGATTTGTCTTTGGTTGCTTATTGTTCCAAATCCTTCATCAATAGCCTTTACTCTAATTGCTGGATTAACTGTAAGCTTCATTTCTTTTGCAAGAGCAGCAAAATCTTTATTGGCAGCTTTCATTTCGAAATTAGTAGCAGTTTCATAAGTTTTGTTGTCAGTAGCTTCAGAAGGTTCAATTTTTTGTGCAATTGTAGCTAATTTAACAGCATCCTGTTTATCAGTAACTTTAATAACATGGTATCCAAATTCCGTTTCAACTAAACCAATAGCTCCTATTGGGCTATTGAATACAAAATCATTGAATGGTTTTACCATTTGTCCAGGAGCAAAAACACCTAAATCTCCACCATTTTGAGCAGAAGAGTCGTCAGAGTTTGTTAATGCTAGCATAAAGAAGTTATTAGGATTAGCTTTTGCCTGAGCTAATAAGCCTTCAGCTTTTGCTTTTGCTTCTTCTTTTGTTCTTTTCTCTTTTTTGCTTGGAACTTTTGTTCCTTCCCAGCTGATAAGAATATGACTAGCTTTTGCTTTTGCACCAGCTTTTCTACCCAATGCTTTGCTTAGGCAATAGTAATTATTGAATTTATATGGTCCGAAAACTTCACCAACTGGCAAGTTGAATAATTGCTCAGCGTTTTCTGCAGGTAAATCTTGTTTTGCAATATATGTTGAGTCAAAAGGAATATCAGAATTTGCATTAACAAATTCTGCAACATTTACAGCAGATTTAAATCCTTGAATAGTATCATTTTTACCAGTTTCATTGTTATATCTAACACTTGGATTTAGTAAAGATTGGATTTTTTTAATAGATTCTGCATCATCTTGAGCTGATGGTTTGTCTTCAACAAGAACATAGTCAATCTCTCTAGTCTCTTCAGATTTGAAACGTTTTTCTTTAGTCTTCATGTATGCAGTGATGTCTTCATCTGTGATTTTCACATCGCTGTCTTTGATAGAAGAAAATGGAACATTTACAAAATCAAACGTTACTTTGTCAGCTTCCATTTGATATTTTAATTTTCCTTCTGCTTCAGTTGTAAACAAAGCACCTTTTACAAGAGAATTGTATATTTGATATTTTGCATTGATTTCAGCGTCTCTTTCTTTGTCTTTTAGAAACTGAATTCCTTCTGGATTTGATTTGAAATAATCTTTAAATTTTTGAATATCAAACTTTCCAGCAGCGTTTAAAAACATTTGGTTTTGTCCAATATTTGGATCATTTTTTAATACTTCCAATATGTGTTTTTCGCCTACTCTTAGACCTAATTTTTCAAATTCTGCGCCTAACAAAGCTATACTAACTTCTTGATTCCAAACTTGGTTTGAGGCTTGCATTGAAGACATACCTTGTCCGCTCTTCTCTACATTTGCAACTTTTACTCTAAAGTCTTCAAAAGAAATGTCTTTTCCGTTTACACTACCAACTTCTTTTGACAAACTGTTGAATCCTTTTGTAAACAAATCTTGTACAACAAAAGCTAACAGTGCAAAACCAATAGCAAGCAATAGTAAGCCTGAACGTTTTCTAATTTTTGATAAAACTGCCATTTTCTATTACGTTATTTTAATTCAGTTTGCGAAAATACAATTATCTACGAAATAATAACAATCGTAAAGCTATAATTTTTAACTATTTTTTTGATTTCTTATTAATTTTTATCGGAGATAGTCATTTTGACTATTTCAATCTTTTTGTTTGTAGCTTCAAGAATTTCAAAAAGATAGTTGTCGATAGAAATTATATCGCTTTTTTGAGGAATTTCTTTTGTAAAATTAACTATGAAACCACCAAGCGTACCATAGGAATCGCTCTCTGGTATTTCCAATTCATACTTTTCATTGATGTAGGCTACATCAAGTCTTGTAGAAAAAACATATGTGTCTTCTGATTCTTGTTTTTCAATCAATAATTCATCCTCATCATGCTCATCTTCTATTTCACCGAAAAGCTCTTCAATAATATCTTCTACAGTGATTATTCCCGAAGTTCCTCCGTATTCATCTATTATGACTGCAACACTTTTTCTTTTTTTTGTCAAAATATCTAATGCGTCTTTTATAAACATAGTTTCAGGAATAAACTCTACGGGTATTAGAACAGATTTTATAGTCCTAGGTTTTTTAAATAATTCAAATGAGTGAACATATCCTATTATGTCGTCGAGAGTATTTTGGAAAACCAATATTTTAGAATAACCTGTATCAATAAACAACTGTCTTAATTCTGCTACTGAATCGTATAAATCTACTGCAACAAGCTCTGTTCTAGGAGTCATAATATCCCTTGCTTTTACTCCAGAAAACTCTAAAGCATTTTGAAAAATTTGTATTTCAGAGTCAACATTTTCTTTGTTTTCCACGGTACTCATTTGTTGAGTAATGTAATTACCCAAGTCTATTTTTGTGAATGTTAAATTAACTTGGTCTCCTTCTGTTTTAAAAAATTTCTTAAGAACAAAATCTGATATCCAAATCATAAATGTTGATACATAATAAAACAGCTTATAAAATATGTAGGCTGGTAATGCAAACGCTTTTATGATAGTGTTGGCATAAATTTGAAAAAAAACTTTTGGCAAAAATTCTGAGGTGATTAGTACAATCAATGTGGAAATACCTGCTTGAAAAACAACTTCTATAATTCCTGAAAAATGCCATCCTTGATTAACAAACCAATTTTTCACCATTTCTCCCATGAAAAAACCATAAACAACCAATGCAACATTGTTTCCAACTAGCATAGTTGCAATAAATTTTGATGGTTTTTCGGTAAGTTTTGCTAATATGTCCGCAAGAAAACCTCCTTGTTTTTTTTCAATTTCGAGGTATATTTTATTGGAAGAAACATAGGCAATTTCCATCCCAGAAAAGAAAGCGGAAAGTATCAAACAGGCTATGATAATTCCGATTTCCATGAATTATTCTTTTTTATTTCGCTGTTCAAAGCGTTTAGCATAATTACGTCTGAAAAAAAACATAAAAACTCCTATTCCCGCAAAAATTGCACTTATTATAGCTTTATTGTTTTCCTCTTCTTGATATTTTAAAAAAGCATCTACTGCAAAAACAATTCCTGCAATTAAGTAAGCGTACTGAGTAAATTTTAAATAATTCATGTTTTTTTATTCTGTTTGATTAACCTCACCAGAGATTTTTTGGGAATTTACCTTTTTGAAATCTTTGCTGAAATCAATTCCTTCTCCAAATGATACTCCTTTTGGAGAAGTAAATTTAAATCTTTTTTCGGTATAAAACCATTCGTCCTTTTGGTCGTAATACAATTGTTCTGTTTCTAGCTTTTCTCCACTTTCGTTTGAAATAGTAACTTTTCCTCGTAGGTCAATAATATCTGTTCCTTTGTAGGATACAGCAAAGTTCGACTTTACAAAGGTCTTTTTACCATTTTTATCAAATAGTGTTAAATCAATACCTTTAGGAAATTCTGTGAATGGATATTCAACTGTAGCATAATCGAGCATTCTAGGACTCTTCAGAACAGCTTGTATCTTCCCAGAGTCAGTATATTTTAGATTAATCGTATCTGCTTCACCGCTAGGTTTAAACTCGGCCAAGCTCATTTTTTGAACTTCTCTAAAATTACTTTCGCAAGAAAGTAAAATGATGGAAAATATAAGTAATACTATTTTTTTCATTTTACTATGGCAAAACTATGGTTTCGTTTATCCAGCAGCCTAATTTTATAGATTTTCCACTTAGCTTACCATCTTTTATATCATTATCAGTCAAGGCATATTTACCATTTTCTGCATTAAATCTACTCACATAAGATTTCAAGATTGGCTCAACTTCTTGAGCTTTTTGGGCTGTTTTAATAGCTAAGTAGTAAATTATTTTCTTGTCGAAATCAGTCTTATAACATTCAGATATGTTGTTTACATACAACTGTGCAAGATATAGATATGTTCTGCCATTTTGTGGATTGAAATCAATTGATTTTTTTAAATACTCTTTTGATTTTTGTGGTTCACTACTATACAAACTTGTTGCTAGTGTGTAATATGTTTTTGCTTTTTCTATTGGATTGTTTTCTAGTTCAGCAGATTTAACATAATATTTTTTAGCATTATCAAAATCTCTCTCTTTTAGTGAGGCTATTGCCATATATTTTGCAGAAATGTTATTTTCACTCAGACTGTAATATTTACTAGCCATTGCCTTGAAAAGGGACAAATCACTACATTTATTTTGTAACGTGTTCAAAGATGACGAAAGCCAATCTATGTTCTCATTGTTTTTGGAAAATTCTTTTGTAAAATAACTGTCCAAATTCTCACAAGTCATTACATTGTTTGCTATACCATTTATTGCTCTTTGAGCGGCAGAATAATCTTGTTCTTTTTCTGGATTTGAAACTGATATTTTGTCTAACAGTCCATTAAGCAAAATATATCTTTCGATGAGTTTATCTGAAGTTAATGTTTTTTCAGCTTCAGAAAACTTTTCGTAAGAAAGTCTAAAATAGTTTATAAAAGCCTGAACATCAATTATTTTTTCTGGATACTTGCTAAAAGCTATTTCAAGCCAGTTATAAATTTTATTCTTGTTTTCAACTGAATTTTTTATCAGAACTAGTGCTTTATCTAATTCTATTTGTTGATTTTTTTCAGGAAAATTTTTGAAAAAAGCATCATGAAGAGATAAGATTTCATCTATCATCTTTTCTTTTTCTTCACCATAAAGATTATCAGCTTTATACTGAAGTATTTTGAATCCATCAAGGTACAATTCTTCATTCAGTTTTGGGCAATTCTTTTTAACTGAAATCCATGGCAAATAGGCTTCATTTATTCTTCCTTCATTCAACAAGCCTTTGTATTCAGTAACATAAGTGGCACAATCTTCCTTTTGAGCATTGGCAAGGAAGAAAGAGAAGAAGGCTAAGAAAAAAAGAATTTTTTTCATCGAGTTTAGTCGTATTTACGTTTTACAAACCATCTGTCGCTCAAGGATAACCCTAAACTAACATTAAAGTAATTTTCTTGAACCAGATTATAGTATTTTGTTCCTCTTTTACCAACTTCAAAGTTAACATTAATATTTGAAAATGTTCCTCCAAGAGGAAATCCTAGTCCAAAATTCACAGCAAAATCGTCAATTTTCTTGTTTTGAATAACCATTCCTGTATTTTCGAAGCGCAAACCACCACGATAGGTAATTCTTTTATAATAATCTGAATAAGAATTAAAATTAGGAATAAAATAACCACCAAGACTATATCTAGTTGAATTTTCAAAAACTACTCCGTTAATGTCATCAAATCTATTTTTTAAATCACTATTAGATTGAAAAGTGACTTCAGCACCAACTAACCATTTTTTTACTTCCCCAAAACCTGAGCCTATCGAGAACTTTGAAGGCAATTTCATTTTTGCATCTGGAACAATAATTTCTTGAGTATCAACAATACTTGCGCTTCCTGAAGATGATATTTGTACAGTTGAAATTTCTCTTTCGTTTTGCAATGTCAAATCAGAAACTGGAGAGTAAACTAAGCTACCAAAGTAAGTGTATTTGCTTTTTACTTTTGCTTGAAAAGTTAAACCAGCATTGATATTGAAACCACTTAATTCCGAATGGTTTGTTTCTCTTGTTCCATATTGAACAGCGTCAAGAAAACGTAAGCTAGTGGTTTCTATAGTTCCAAAGTTATAATTTCCGTCAATACCAATGTTTATATTTTTTGTCAATTTATAAGCCATTCCAAAAAACACTTTATTTATACCTCCAGAACCATTGTATCTCGTTGTTAAAGGATCAGAGTCTGTCGAGAGTTTTTGAATTTTATAACCAACAGCCGTATAGGGAATTAATCCAAAGCCAAAAGCAAATTTGCCCGTAGGAATACCAATTGCTAAATAATCTAGTGTAGTTCTTCTAGCTTTTTCTTTTTGAGTTTCAGAAGTTAATTTAGTGTTTAGGTAAGTTCCGCCAACTGCAAAAGAAGTTATTTTTAGGCTAGCTAATTGAGCTGGATTTTGTAAATTAAGGTGAATACTATCTGCAAAAACTGAAACTCCACCCATCGAACGTGTTTCGGCAGTTCCTTTAAATTTCACATCGCCTATACCATAGAATGAATAAGGAGAGGATGAGCTTTCTTGAGCAAAAGAGGCAAATACTGAAAACAAGATAAAACTTGTTATAATTTTTCTAATCATTTTTTTGATTGTATTGATATAATAAATTCAAACTCTCCAAAAGGAAATTTGAATTGGCAAATATGGTATTTTTTAATTGTTTAGCCAAAAAATCTGCATCACCACCAGTCAAAATTATGATAAATTTAGCGTTTGAACTTATATAATTGTCTATAAATCCATCTATTTCATTTTTTAATCCAATAACTACTCCTGAATGAATGGATTCTTTTGTTGAATTACCTATTTGATTTTCAGGGATTTTTTTTTCTAAAAGCGGGAGTTTAGCCGTATAATTATGTAATGATTCATACCTAAGCTTTATTCCAGGTGATATTGCTCCACCAAGATAAGTGTTTTTATCATCAATGTAGTCATATGTAACACAAGTTCCAGCATCTATAATTAATTTGTTGTAGTCAGGATAAAGCAATGAAGCTCCAGCTGCAAGAACCATTCTATCTATTCCAAGTGTGCTTGGAGTTGAATAATTATTCTTGAAAGGAAAACTAGATTGATGATTTATAAAAATAATTTTTACTCTCTCATTCAAAAAACTAAAATGATTTTCATCAATACTTCCAACTGAAGAAACAATGACATCTTTAATTTTTGCAAAAGAATCTACGATATTATTTATCTCTTCAACTAATTTTTCTTTTTGAAAAACAAATTTTTCTAAAAGTATATTTTCCTCAAAAACAGCCGCTTTGATTCTACTATTTCCGACATCGATTACCAAAAGCATAATCTTAATTTTTAAAATGCTAAAGTACGATAGATTTTTTTTACTATTTGTTTTGGATAAATTAAAAATCATTCTATATTTGCACCCGCATTAGCAACGGTACCTTAGCTCAGTTGGTAGAGCAATGGACTGAAAATCCATGTGTCCCTGGTTCGATTCCTGGAGGTACCACAAAAAACCCGAACAAATTGTTCGGGTTTTTTATTTTATTGAGTTTTCTCTTCTGTTTTTTGTTGATTTTGTAAAGGTGTAGGAACATCTCCTTCATATTCAGTTTCTTGCAAGTCTTCGGTTTGTTTTCCTAATCTTACCTTTGGGTCTTCTTGAGTTCCTGTTATTTTTAATGGAATTCCAATTATTCCTAACGGAGGTAAACCTAGACGCATTTTTATATTTAACTTACCATCAAAACTTGTGGTTCCTTCAATTCTTGGTCTAAAACCAGCGACCTTAAATTTAAATCTATCGATAGTTATAATGTTATTCTTAATTTTAGTTTTTATATCTATTTTAGATAAATCAGGGTTTGCAATTGCGTCTTTACCTGTTTTTCTACTTACAACGTTGAACATTTTAAAACCTTTCATTTTCACATTTTTCACAGAAAGCGTTCCACCACCAGTTAATGAAGGATAAAT
>ENA-UOYA01002027-UOYA01002027.1-activated-sludge-metagenome-genome-assembly--contig:-NODE-2027-length-20261-cov-8.278333_pt1 | contig 20261 bp, 11 predicted proteins | sample MGYA00238163_ERZ764804 | MGnify/ENA primary metagenome ERZ764804 (study PRJEB28919, sample SAMN05720223) | activated sludge metagenome | isolation source: Anaerobic digester | place: Hong Kong... | reverse complement strand
AAAGTAAAAACATTGAACGATGTGGGGCTGGGCTATATCCGTTTGGGACAATCGTCTACAACCCTTTCCGGTGGTGAAGCACAACGTGTGAAGTTAGCTGCCGAATTATCGAAAAAAGATACCGGCAACACCTTTTATATTTTAGATGAACCTACTACCGGTTTGCACTTTGATGATATCAGAGTGTTACTGGGTGTAATCAATCGCCTAGTGAACAAAGGCAATACCGTATTGATTATCGAACACAATATGGATGTGGTAAAGGTTTCCGACTATGTGATTGATATTGGCTTAGAAGGCGGAAATGGCGGAGGAAACATTGTTGCACAAGGCACTCCAAAAGAAGTGGCTAAAAACAAAGAAAGCCATACTGCAAGATTTTTGAAGGAGGAGTTAAAGTAAAACTAATTACGAAAGGGATATAAAAAGGAAAAGCAGAATAAACAATGTTTATTCTGCTTTTCCTTTTCTAGAGACTAGCTTCTAGCGACTTACTCTAAAACCAACCTCTTACTCCATTTTTTACACGTACACCCAACATATAAATGGATGGTACAACGAGCAATGTTAAGAATGTAGCAACAACCAATCCGTATATCATTGTCCAGGCCAATGGCCCCCAGAACGAAACGTTATCGCCTCCAATATAGAAGTGCGGATTAAACTCGCTAAATAGTGTCTCAAAATCGATATTCAAGCCAATAGCTAGCGGAATCAAACCAAGGATTGCCGACATAGCGGTAAGTATCACCGGAGTAATACGCGTAGCACCTCCTTCCACAATGGCGTCTTCTACATTCTTGCCACGTGCGCGTAACTCATCAATGAACTCAATCAACAAAATCCCGTTTCGAATAACAATACCTGCCAACGAGAAGAACCCTACCCCTGTCATTACCACCGACACCTTCATTCCGAAAAGTGCATTACCAAAGAATACACCAATCAAACTGAACAATACAGAGCCTGCAATAATTAATGGTTTAGCTAACGAGTTGAACTGTGTTACCATAATCATAATCATCAATGCCAAAGCAATGCCGAAAGCCTTAGCCAAGAAATCGCCAGTCTCTTTTTGTTGCTCTTGTTCTCCTGTCATTACAATATCATAGCCTTCCGGTTTATCGATATTGCTGATGATTTTTTCTACATCAGGCACCACTTGATTGGCAGAATAACCCTCCGCTAAATCTGAAGCTAGTGTAGCCACTCTTCGCTGATTTTTACGGTTGATTTGATTAAATGAAGTTGTATAACGCAATGTAGCAATAGATGAAATCGGCACCTGACGGAATGATCCGGTAGAGAAGTCCATGTATGAAATATTCAAATTCATCAAATCGTCTACTTTCGTTCTGTACTTCTCTTGTAAACGCAATTGAATAGGTGCATCATCATTAGCATCGCGGAATTTCGACACTTCTTTTCCAAATAAGGCAGAACGTAATTCCACAGCCACTTGGCCCAACGAAATACCTTCCCGGTTCATTTTTTCACGATCAATATCCAAACTGATTTCCGGTTTTGATAATTGTAAATCTGACTTCAATTCGTTAATTCCTTTGATACCCGATTTGTCGATTTCGTTTTTCACTTTTTGCGACAAAGCCGACAACACTTCAAAGTCATCGCCCGTAATCTCAATATTGATAGGCTTTCCAACCGGTGGACCATTTCGCTCTTTTTCCACCGATATATCAGCTCCGGCTACACCATCTTTAAATTCATCTTGCAACTTTTTCAACAACTTAGATGTTTCAGGATCTTTTCTATCGGCAAAACGTTTGAATGCCACCGTTACTTTACTCTTGAATGGTGTAGCTACTTTATCCGGATTTTGCGGATCCCCGGCACCTAATCCAACGTTAGTGATAACAGAAGTTACATCAGGATTATTTGCACCTAGTACTTTATATACACGCTTCTCGATAATCTTAGTTACTGAATCCGTTACAATTGCATCTGTACCCATAGGTAACTTGCAATATACATATGCAAAGTTAGGCTCTGAATTCGGGAAGAATTCTACTTGTGGTTTCGTTAATATCAAAACCGCAATACTCAATAAAAGCAAGCCGAATGTTACAATAGGCACATAGATTGGAGCATTACCGTGAATTAGTTTTCGCAAAAATGTTTTGTATCCATTCAAAAATTTCGGCCATACTTTTTCTTGGAAAGCAGTAATCGCAAACTGCAATACAAACACATACAACAATAACATCAAAGCAGAGAACACCGAGAAGTTAGCTATTCCAAAGTGATGTGTGGCATATCCGCCAACTGCAGTGGCAACAAATACTACAAACCAAATGCGAACATCTTTAAGTGTTACCACATGCGTATCGTCTTCGCGCTTCATGAATGTTACAGCAAATACAGGATTTATCACAAAGGCCACAAACAATGATGCACCTAAAGTAATAATCAATGTGAGCGGTAAGTTTTTCATAAATTTACCAACAACACCAGGCCAGAATAATAACGGGAAGAATGGAGCTAATGTTGTTAGCGTTCCCGCTAATACTGGGATGAACACCTCACCTGCTGCATATTTCGCAGCTTGTATAATAGTAAATTCAGGATGTTGGTGGAAGATTCGGTGTGTATTTTCTATCACCACGATGGCATCATCTACAATGATTCCCAATGCCAAAAGTAATGCAAACAAAACGATAACGTTCATCGTTAAACCTAATCCCGGCATCAACAAGAAGGCAATCAAACAAGATAACGGCACTGCCAATCCCACAAAGAATGCATTTTGGAAGCCCATGAAGAACATCAACACAAAAACTACTAACACAAATCCGATGATTACTGTATTCACCAAATCGTGCAATTGAATTCTTGTGTTATCTGATGTGTCTCCCGTTACTTGTACTTTTACGCCTTTAGGGAAACGATTCGCTTGATAATCATCGAGCGTTTCATAAATTTTATCGGTAGCGTCCAAAAGGTTCTCTCCACTACGTTTTATTACATTCAGAGTAACAACAGTCTTGTTATCCAAACGCGCAAAATCTTGTTTATCTTTTGCGCCATCGCGAATCTCAGCGATATCTTTGATGAATACCGGATTCCCCGTGAAGGAACGTACTACAATGTTTCCAATGTCTTTTGGATCGCTAAACTCACCGGTTACACGTAGATTTCTTCGCACGTCACCCACACGAAGTTCACCGCCTGATACGTTTAGATTTTCACGAGAGATGGCATTTTCAATATCCATGAGTGTGATTCCGGATGCTGTCATTTTATACAAATCAACATTCACCTGAATTTCACGCTCATAACCTCCGATAATATCAACACGCGTAATCTCTTTTTGCGATTCAATTTTATCTTGTAAATCCTCTGCATATTTTTTCAATTGCTGTAAGGGAATATCTCCTGCAAGGTTGATATTCATAATCGGCATTTCCGAGATATCAAACTCTTGAATTTGCGGATCGTTCTTCAAATCGCTTGGCAAATCCTTTTTCCCTTTATCTACAGCATCTGTAACTTTTTGCTTACAAACTTTAGCATCTTGATCCGTGTTGAATTCTGCTGTGATTAAACAGAAATCAGACATCGAGTTACTTGTTATTTTCTTAATACCATTGATAGATTTGATTTGTTTCTCCAATGGTTTGGTCACTAAGTTCTCAATATCTGAAGGTGTTGCACCGGGATAAATAGTAGCTACCGTAATAGTTGGCACTACTACATCGGGGAACAATTCTTTGGGTAGGTTTTTATAAATCATGGCTCCAACAACAGAGATCAGAATAGTGAAAATGTACACACTAGTTCTGTTTTCGACACACCATGCCGTAAACTTCAATTCCTTTAATCGATCTAAATTCATACTTCAATTTTTCTTTACGAAAAAATGCGCAAGCGCAACTCTCCCTTTTGTTTTAGAATTCTACTTTCTGTCCGTCTACCACTTCAGTATAGCCAAATGTGATTAACTTATCACCTACCGTTAAACCTTCTGTTACAACAATTTTCCCGTCATAAGACATACCTGTTTTAACCGTTTTCTTTACTGCTCTTCCGTTCTCGGCAACTAGTACATATTCGCCCATCTCTGAACGCTGTACTACGTTTTCAGGAATAACTATAACAGCTTTTTCGGTGTCGTCATTAATCATCAATTTCGTAATCATATTCGCTTTATATTCGCTTGATGGATTGCTTAAGCGAACCTCTACGTTAAACGTACGCGTTTGTTTATCTACCGTTTGCCCCACGTGAGATACAGTAGCATCAATGGTTTTGTTGATGTCAGGGAAGCTCACTTTTACTTTATCGCCTTCTTTTACTTTTCCGATTTGCGAATCAGATAATTTTGCTTTCACTACTAAATTCGAAAAGTTAACCACACGAATACCCGGCATCAATTGGCTAGGAGCTGCCATATCACCCAATTTCACACGCACCTCATCTACTGTTCCATTAATAGGCGATTTACACTTTGTCATTTCTAAAGCTGCACGTAAGTTACCCATTTGTTTTTCTAATGTTTCCTTGCCGGTCTTCGCTTGCAAATATTGCAACTCACTTCCAATATTTTGATCCCACAATTTCTTTTGTTTTTCGAAAGCTGTTTTAGCCAAATCGTATTGCGATTCTACTACTTCCATTTGCTTTTCATAAGTACTGGCATCAGTGGCAAACAATACCTGTCCTTTAGCTACGCGATCGCCTTCTTTCACATAAATGGCGGTAACCATTCCCGGAATTTGTTGTAACGCTAAGTTATTTTCTAATGCATCTACCGATCCTTGAATCTCTATGTAATGCTTAAAATCAGATGTAGTCACTGTATCGATACCTATTCGTTTTGCTTTACCTTGGCTAGCAGCAGCAGGATCTAGTTTCGCAATTTCAGATTCCAATTTTGCGATTCGTGCTTGAATAGTTTGGTTGTCTTTTTTCAAATCATCCAATTCTTCACGTTTACCCGACAAATCTTCTTTGTATTTTTTTCCACCACACGAAACCATAACTGCTCCAACGATGATGGCTAATGCTAAAAACTTTAATTTATTCATATTGATTGTTTTAATATTCTTTCGATTGTGTTTTCTTATTTAATTCCTTGCGCTTTGTCTAAATCGGCTTTAGTAGTCAACACGCTCAATGTGTTATTGATTTTTTTCAATTGGTTGGTAATGAATTCTTGCTCAGCCTGTGCGAGCTCGAAGCTAGAACCCACACCTTCCTTAAATTTCACACGACTTTTGTTGTAAATTTTCTCACTCAATTCTAGTGATCGTTTTGCATTCAACTCTTCGCGTAACGATGCATTGAAATTGGTCTGAGATACTTGTAATTGCAACTCCACACCTTTTAGGAAATTATCAAAATCATTCTTCGCCTTTGCCTCGGCAATCTTTCCTTGCTTTACTTGCGCATTGCGTTGACCAGAATCGAAAATCGGCACTTTCAACGATAAACCTACTAAGCCTTGTTGAAACCAATTATTCTTTCCGGTTGTGGCATCTTTCTTAAAAATATCTACAAACTTATCGGTCTGTGAACCTCCTCCATAACTCAAGAACGCTGCTAATGTCGGCATATATCCTGCAGCTCGTTGCTTTGTGTCGTGACCTTTGATACGCATCACAGTTTCCAATAAATCATATTCAGGACGCTGGTTTGGACTGAATGTTAGAGCTGCCGGACCAATTTTTTCCCGTAACGATTCTAGCTTATCGGTTAAAACAATTTGATCGGAAACCGAAAGTCCCATTTGAAACTTAAGATTGGCTAAGGCCACCTCTGCTAATTGCTCTTGCGTTTGAATCTGACTTTTCAGATTTATTAAAATCAAATCCAACCGATTCACATCTAGCTCTTCGATAAAACCGGCCTTGTACACTTCGCGATTATCCGCAACTAATTTTTCAAGTACAAGCTCGTTATCATGTAATAAACTTATTGCTTGTTGAGCTGCTTGTGCCTGATAATAAGCTTTTCGAACACTATAACGAATATCCTGGTCAGATACATTTTTAGAAAGCAATGCAGCTTTCATAAAGTCTTTGGTGGCTTTTAATCCGACCATGTAACGACCGTCAAACAACAACTCTGATACTTGAACTCCAGCTTGTAAACTGTGGGGAAGAACGAAGGAAATAGGACCTGAGTTTTTGGCAGCTTCAGCTAATATAGGACCAATTTCAGCCGGATATTTTTGTGCAAGCACACCATAAATTTGGTTAGTTGTACTCTTTGGGTCAGAAAAAAACTTAGACAATGCAGGTGATTCCGGACGCTTAAAGTAATAAGTATAATCAGCACTACCACTCACTACCGGCAAACCTGTGGCGATAATTTCCCAATTACGCGCTTTGGCTTCATCTATGCTTAGTTGTGCATTTTTTGCTTCCGATTTGTTTTGCAAAGCATACTCTTCTGCATCCTTTAAGCTGAACGTTTTGAGAGGCTGTTGCTGTGCATAGGCTGAAAAGAGTGCAAACACAGCCAAGTTCGCTACTAAAATTCTTTTCACTAAAAACGTGTTCTTTATTTCTAACATAATACGCTGATTATTTTTTTACCAATTTTTTTTGTTCTACATATTTCAATCCCTTTACCGATAATATTCCGTGCAAATGGTACGTCATAAACTCACGATACAAATCAGGGAATGCATATTGCTTTACCGGAAACAATTTTTGATCGAACAAAAACACTACTGCCGATATATAAATTTTAGAAACGATATCTGCATTCATATCAGCTCTGTAAAACCCTTCTGCGATACCCCGCTCTAGGTTCTTACTGATTTTTGTTTGAATCTGACACTCCGTATATTCATTAAACAATGCATATGCTTTAGGGTAATACTTTTGCATTTCATATATCATATTGCCGCTTACACCCCGGATATGATCCATGATATACTCAAACATCAATAATGTTTCGTCAATTGCATTTTTGGCTTTGCCTTCTATCAACATCAAGTCACACTCTTCCTTTTTGATGTGTGCACGCATCGATTTCTCAATCAAGTCAGCTTTGTTTTCACAATACTGGTAGATGGTTTTCTTCGACATTCCCAATTCTCGAGCAATTTCATCCATAGTCAGGTTTTTCAATCCGTATTTGATGAATAACTCTGTAGACTTTGCCAGTATTTGTTCTTCTATTGTCATTTGCGGGGCGAATATAAGGGCAAAAAAACTTAGGAAACAAATTTTTTCTCGAAAGTTTCCAAAGTTTTTTCATTTCACTCATTTTCAACGAAAGCCACTTATTCCCCAACTTGCATTTAATTCACCCCTCTCTATAGGCATTCCCGTTTTAAGCTATTTTTAAGCTAAGTAGTTGTTAAAGGTTGTAAAAGCTAAAGGCTTGGTACATTGACTTAATCAAAAAAGGCATTAGATTTGTTTTAAGCAATTCGAGAACAATTTGTATCAAAAAATTAAACAACAAGAACAATGAAAAAAATTATGATGATTGTAGCTTTCGCTGGTTTTTCAGCAGCTATGAACGCTCAGGATGCTCCAGCTACTGCTCCGGATCCAAACGCGGCAGATATTAAGTGGGAGTCTACTGCCATTGATTACGGTAACGTGAAAAAAGGAGATGAAAGTAGCGCAACTCGCGAATTCAAATTCACTAACGTTGGAAAATCACCACTTATCTTATCTTCTTGTAGAGGAAGTTGTGGTTGTACGGTTCCAACATGTCCTACTGAACCAATCTTGCCTGGAAAATCAGGAACAATCAAAGTCCACTACGATATTAACCGTGTTGGTCCGTTCACTAAAACAGTAAGTGTTTCTTCTAACGCTAAACAAGCGAACGAAACATTGAAAATTTCAGGAACTGTGCTTGATGAAGCAGCTCCAACTTCTGGAACTGTAACGCCTACACCGGCACCTGCAGCAACACCGGCAAAATCTGAGCCTGCGAAAACAGCTCCTGCCAAAACGGAGTCTAAAGGCAAGTCTACAAAAGGACAACCGGCTAAAAAATAATTTAGCTTAGTTTTATAAAAAAGCCCACTCAAACGAGTGGGCTTTTTTATTGCCTCAATTAGATTAGGCATTATCATCAAAAAGCTTTAAAACAGATTGCTAATTGGAATAAATTAGAACCTTGAAGTAACCCATTTGTTATTGAATGTATCAGCAATTTGAGTAATTACAACATATTTATCAAAGCCTCTCCAGCTTTGCGTTACACTTCAGCAACAACTACATTATCCAAGAAAATGGCACAGTAAAATCACAACAATTAGTTGTTTGGGAAACAAACAATTCTAAGCTAAACTTACAAAGCAAAGGATTGTCAAAAACGCTAATGCAACGTATAAAAACTAAGCTTGAAAGCACTTCTGTTGCCTTGCCTTGATTAAGTTTAAGCGCTACTTATTGAGCTAACGATAAACGCAATTGCAATCCCCCTTTCACATTAGTGGTAGGATACCCGGTAGAAATACGAGGAATGGTTTTGTTGTAATCCACAAACAATCGAACATTGATTCTATTGTTGATGACATAATCAATAGACGGGCTCACTGTAATATTCGTTGAACCGCTTGTAATCTGTGGTGTAAACTGATCCACACGGTGATTGATAATTACTCCATCACGATAAGACACATCACACTTAAATTTCAAATCATTATCCAATCGTGGCTTTTTGCCCTTTATCTTAAATGGCATTTTTAATCCACGAATCGTATAGCCAAGTCCCGCAGTGATTGTTGTCGATTTATTTTCAATCATTTGGTAATCACTGAAACTCATGGTGAGTGTTCGTGATTTTTTGTAATCAAAACGCACAAGGATATTGTTTTTAAACGTGATGTCCACACCAATTAATGGAGAAAATTGCTCATTCACAATAACGCTTGGAATGGCATAATTGGCAAAGAAGTTACCACTCAGCGAGTCTTTCTTTACGGTGTTTCCATTCGCATCGATTTCTGCATTCAAATTCGTTTGGAAGCTATTAATGGTCATGGTAGAGTTATAACCGTGGGTCAACGAAATTGAAGTAAACACCGGTTGCAGCCATTTGATTTTCGACAATCCATTGTACGATATTCTCCAGTTAGGCAATGGAATCTGACTAAACAACCCAAGCTTGTATTTATTCGGATCTTTCCCGGAATAGGCACTCAAGAATGCAGGAATCAATACCTCTTGTGATTTCGGGCCATAACCATCTTTGTAATTTGGATTGGTCGTACTGTCGCTCGGATTATAGTAATAATCACTTGGATTCGAATTTGGATTCGCTTTCGCCAATCGCTCCGAGAAGACTTCTCTGTTTTTCAAGAACTGATTGTAAGTTTCTGAAGAACCATCTTTCCCTATTGGCTTAAAGAATGTATTCACCGGCACATAAGAAATGCTGTATGAGCCCATTTCCACCGGATTCAAGTGTTCCCAATCGCCATTTGCGCTCACCTTTTTAAAGAACTCGCTGTGGTTATCCGTAAACTCGCGGAACATATTCAAATCCACCTTTAAATCAGGGAAAGGTTCGAAGTTTGCAGTAACATCTAATCTACTTTGCCGTGTTTGAATAAATTTCTGATTCAACAACGTATCGCCTGTTATCCATCCTTTATCGGCAGCTCGATCTAGCCATTGTTCTCTCGATTTATTATCAGCCCCAAAGAAAAACTTATCGCCAGGCTGCGCACCAAAGGCAAATCCATAACCAGGAGCACTTTGTTTAATATCGTTTCCTAGTATTTGGCTAGAAGGCATAAATCCGGGTAACGTGGTACTCTTCGTTTCTTTGTATTCTACAGAGATTTTTCGCAATGAAAGTAACGGTCGCATCACAATAGAGATAAACGGATCCGGTGGCATCTGTTTCGCGTTGTAGTCTTTACGTTTCTGACGAATCTGACCTTTCACCGCTTTAATGTCCTTCTTGATTTGCTTAATCTTCACTGCACGCACAGAATCTGTCAACTTAACATCATTCTTAGTAGATACTAAATCTGCTTTCAGTTTATCACGTTTCTCTTTTAACTTATCGATGTCTTCGCTGATTTTCTCACGCGCTTTTCGCACTGCTTCTCGCTTCTTCTGGTTCTCTTTTTTATCTCCGGGATTTTGACTAGGTGTACTATACGTTTTTAAAAAAGGAACCTTGTCGTAGATCTTTTTGAAGTTGAAATCTACTTTCGCTTTATCGGCTTGATTATTTGTTATCAAATTACCTAGCGGATTTGCTTTAAAACCATTGGTAGCAGAATCGCGAACTTGTGGTGAAGCAGTCCACGCATAACCGGTGTTGTAGCTCACATTGGCGGTAATGAAATCAAACAATGGAATTTTATTGATAGGTAATGTGTAACCCACATTAAACGTTTGATTGTAATTCGTATTACGGCCTCCTTTTCCGATGTTACTCCATATAATATCCTTCTCCGCTTTTGTATCAATGGCACCATCCGGCTCATCAATTCTAGATTGATTATTAGCGGCATAGTCAATGCTTAACGATTTAAATGGATTGTATTTAAAGATGTAAGATCGATTCCATTTGAAATATTTATTGTAGGTAGTAGGAACCGCATAATCGTTATCGCCTAACGCACGGAGCTTAATTACACCAAACTGTCGACTCATATCGGTATTGAAGCTCAATGTTGCCGGCATCAAATTGACATTGAAATCGCGAATGATATCTAACCACTTCGATTTTGATTTAATCAATTTCTTGAAAGGCGTATACTCTTTAGCTTGTGGCGCATAATTCCATGTAATTTGTCCGTAATAATCTTTTTTCGAATTCTTTTCGATAAATGGATCAGTAAACAGCAATTCATTAAATGAATAAGTGAATGCAAAATTACCCGGATCCCAAATTTGCGGACTCGTAGCTTTCAATTTAGGCATAAATCGAACACCTGAAAAATTGTATCCTCTACGAGTAGTAATGGTTTGAATCTGACTTAAGTAATGTTTAGCAGAATCTCCACCATACTTGGCTTTCACGCTCGATATCATATTTTTCGAACTTACGTCCAATTGATACGGATCAAATTCAGGTGTGCTGAAAATCTGACTAATTCCTCCATAGAACGGAATACGAATACCGGCCTTCTCCGGCAATAATTTTCCTAACTCCAAATTCGAAGACACCGAATATTGATACATGTTATCCTTATAACGTTTATCAATTTTCTGTTCGATTTGTCCAAACCCTCTGGTATGCATACTTCCGGAAACATTCAACTTACCGAAATCGGCCAATTTAATTGCCACCTCCGCTAAGGCTGCAGAACCGCCACGTTCATCAAAATCACTCAAGCGTAATTCGTTGAACCACACTTCCACACATTTCGATTGACCATCATCACTTTGCGGTAACGGATTATTCGCATCCCCACGCAGTGGGTTCTTGATACCTAACATCACGGTCTTCACACTCCCCAAATCCGGATTACCTACAATGGTTAAAATACGGCCGTTTGACGTGATAGTATAAGGAACTGTTTTTGGGTAGCCGTCTTGTGCATTTCGGGCTAACTTCAAATTCACTAACTCTTCCAACGAAATATCTACGGTATTGCTTTCCGGCCAAACAGAATCTCTGTCTGCTGTAACATCATTACTGTACACAGAACCGTCTGCCGTCATTTTCAACGGAATCTCATACTGATAATAGTTGTCTTTAAAGTCGGTTCCTAAACGTACGAAAGCGGTTACCTCTTTGTCTTTCACCGGAATGGCACCTTCTTTACGATTGGCGTGAACAAACATTTTCAAACGTTTGTATCTTCTCACATCCAATGTCAAATTTTTGAAAACAGCTTTTGATTTTCCGTCTTCCAAACCGCAAACATTCAATGCCATAGCTTGCTCGTTTTGTGCAACAAACTGATTAGTTTGAGTTCCTATCGTTTGTGTTCGCTCAATATTTGGAGGTAAAACGTAATTCACCGGGCTCTTCGAGCTATTCTCTTCAATGCTCACTTTCGTTACACTGAAACGTGTCTGACTTTCCGGATCAATCGGAGTATTATCGGAACCCGGATCAATGGGCAAATTGTATGCTCTCCACTGGTTACGCACTAAATCTAAAGTGGCGAAACGCAACACCACACTATCGCTCCAGCCATGCACAAACATTCGCATAAACTGAATGGATTTAAAATCCGGAATATTCCCAACGCGGTTATCGTATTCGCGAATTGGAATTCTGAATTGCAACCACTTTCCGGCAGGAACACCTGACGCAGCAGGAACATCCACATGCGAAATGATATACTTGTTGTTCGACTCATCCATGCCCGGCAACATATCTACTCGATATTGATAATAGGCTTCTGTTTCGTTCAACGTGTTATCACGGTTCAAATCCTCAACATCCGGAATAGATGAACCAGAATTCGTTAACTGAGAGTTACCGCTTTGAACCGGTGAATTAGCTTCGTGATTGTTGTAATTTTTATAACGTTGTAAAATAGATGGCTCCGATTTTATAGCATCGTCTAAATAATACTGATAGTTATCGGAGGATGGATCTTCTATCAATTTTTGCGAAGCTCCGGGCAACATGAAACCGCCAACATTGGCCAAGAAAGTAGAGGTATATCGTTCCGTTTCCTCTGCATTACTCATCCCGTCTAGTCCTTTATCTTGCTCGGGGCGTTTAGCAGGATCGTTATCAAAGGCATTCACTAGAGGCGCTATCTTAGGTACTCTTCCCCAATTAGTTGAATCGGTGCTTGTTTTATCATTGCTTAATCCATTTTCAAATTGCATTCGCGAATCGCGCAAAATATCTTCCGATACATTACCCAAGTTCAAATACAACTTACCTCCGGAGCTGGTCGGACTCTTAGCAAACGGATCCATCATCCAAAACTCAACAAATTCGGTATTGTTTGCTTCCAAATCCGTATTCTCCAACGAGCGCATAATACCACCCCATCGTGTTTCCGGGTCTTTCAAACTTCCATCCGGATTCACACCCATCGATACGCCCGGAGTAATGCCTAACTTATCTTCGTAGTTATACGGACCTCTTTCTTTCGGGAAGAAGGCTAAATCAAGTGTATAAATATTGTTGTCAATAGCGTTCTGATTCGGACGATTCGGGAAGACCTCGCTTTGCTTAACAATGCGTACATAAGGATCATTCAGCAAACCCGGATTGTCTTTAAACACTTGTGGAGTAAGTGTTCCGGTAGAATAAAAAGTATTATCGATTTTATACCAAGCTAATTTCGCACGATTAAAACCGTAGCGTAAATCATTTGAAAATTTTGCTTCCGGAAATAATTCTTTTCCGTTTGGACCCGGTGCATCTTGTGGTGTTGACGCTAACTTCCAATTCGTCACCGGCTCTTTAATGGAGTATGAAGAATTGGCGCCTTCAAAATCATCAACATAAACTTGCCCTTTTCCGTTTTGATCATTAATCGCTTTTTGGTGACTTGGTGCTAAGTGCGCAAACTCGCCATAGGCCGAAATGGTAGACATTTCCTTCGTTGCATACAACGGTAATTTATCCAATGCTTTAGTCAGCCAAGGTGCATCCGTTTCGTAACGAATATCTGCTCCGAAAATGGTATTCGAAATCGGGTCTTCGCCAATATTTACTTTTTGTGTGAACGGCCTTTCCGTTAATCGCATCACCGTGGCACCAATGTTGAACTTTTTGCTGATGCGGTAGTCCAAACGTGTACCCATCAATGATTTCACTTGGAAACCGAATTGATTATTATTCTCGTAATCGATTTTGATTTGTTGTCCGGAATTCAAAATTCCTTGATTCAAAATCGTTACTTTTCCTAACGAATAATCTACCGAGAAATCTACATCTTCTTTTAATTTTTGGCCACCAGCCGTTACCACCACAGAGCCTCTTGGAATATTAAATCCACCCAACGAAATCTCCTTACTGTTTGTTCCTTTGTATTGACCTTTAATTACGAAACGATTGTATTCCGGATATTGTTGCGCTACAAATTTTGTTGAATCATAGAGTTGATCATATACATATTGATCGGCCACCTGTCCTGATCCGCATTCAGTAAACTTATCGCGCAAACGTTGACCAAAAGGTTCTTTCACCGGGAAGATTAAACGCCCTGTAGTTGGAATAATCGTGACTCCGGGAATAAAGTCAAACAAACCATCGGGCTGTGCATCGTTATTGGTGTTTACGTTATCGAGGTTCATCACTTTCAACAACTGTACACCTTTCAAACAGCCTTTTGGCATATATCTTTTCTCGCCTCCACCCGGATCGTTGTATGTAATATCCAAACGAAACTCATCATTACTTACTTGAAATGCGCCTAAAGAATAGACGTTTTTCATCATCAAATTCCAAATTGGATTGCGTACACGAACCGTTGTTCCTTTCAACAATTTCAAATACAAAACTTTACTAGTTGTATTCGAATCCGGTGGCACCTGATCGGCAAATTCTCCTACCTGATAGATCTCCCCATTTACCTCGTATTGATAGGCCACAGCCAATACCTCGTTCGGATTTAACGAACTGTTCAACGATAAAAATCCAAGTTGTGGGTTATAGGTATACTCCGTTGTAGCGAGTCTTCGTGCATACGTTTTTTCGAAATCTTCTCCATTCACCAATCCTACTTTAGCTGTTAAATCGGTTACCGTGTTATTGATGAAACGCGTATTAGGACTTGACACCAATGTATAATACAAACTGTTTGCATCGTTGCTGGCATGGTCATCAGCCGTAGGATTTGCCGGATAATGATACGGTGTTTTTTCACCTAAATCTGCCAACGCCACTACATCTCGTACGTTTTGGGTTGTACCGTTTCGATTGGTTACCCAAACCTCCATACGGGTAATGTTGTTCACCGATTTAATAATCGGTAAGCCTGAAAGCGCATAATCGTATTGGTTGTAGAAATACTGTCCCAAGAAATAGTGGCGGTTTTCATCGTATTGATCGGCTTTAATTTCAAACGGAGTTCGTTGTGTTCCGTTTTCAATGACAACTGATTCTCGCTTGGATTTCTGTTGCGAAATAATGCTCGTCCACGTCAATCGTCCGAATTGCAATTTAGTCTTCAAGCCAAACAGCGCCTGACTTCCGCTAATCAATCGCGTAGGCAAAGGTAGACTTACGTTTCCAATGGAGATTTCTTTTACGATATCATCTTCATCGCCCGTCCAACCTAATTTCACTTGATTATCAAAATCAAAACCTGATTGCGTATTGTACTTAATCCCTAACTGCACTTTATCGCCAATCTTACCAATCACGTTCATGTTGATATTCATGTCGAAGTCCATTCCACCGGTCTTTCTGTTACGCAACGGAATGTTAGGATTATCGATTTTTTGTGAACTTCCGCCAAGGGTGAGCTCTAAATTTCCTTGGGGTTTAATTTCGATTTTAGTACCGCCAAACAAACGATCTAAAATCGGATTTTTCATGTCCACGGAAGGAATCAAACCTTTCTGCTCAATCAATTGAACGGCATTCGAACGGCTTTTGAAATAGGCATCCCGTTCTTGTTTCTCAGTATATTTCAAATATTCCTCGTAGGTGAGGTAAAGGGGTTCCTTTACATTCTGATCGCCCACTTTTTCGGTAACAACATATTTGCCTGTGGTGGGGTCGTATTCCACATCTTTTTTGATGTTAGACGGATCCGGCAAATAAAAAGGATCTTTCGGCTTGTCGGTAACGTGGTCTCCACTGTGTTCTTTAATCGGGTATTTCAGGGTGCTGGAAGGGGAATCGGGCAAAGGACTTGGCTCGGCAGCCACCGGATAGAGCATCTTTTGCGTTCGCTGACCGGAATACCCAATCAACGCTGTAAACACCGTGAAACCTGCAAAACTACTAATTACAATATGTCGAATCGTCATCTAAAAAAATCAAAAACAGCACGTAGCTTATGAGCAAATATTTTTTTGTTATAAAACTTTTAACCCCTCTTTTATCAATGTCTCCACGCCTAAACTTGGATTAGCCATCAGCAACCGATTGAGCACTTTCTCAATAGCCGGCTTGCCAAACCCAAGCGTAACGAGTGCATTTAACGCTTCTTCACGATTATTATTGTGGACTTTCACAGATATTTCTGTATTATCACCCAAAGGCTTACCTACTTTATCTTTCAGCTCTAAAATGATGCGTTTAGCCGACTTCGGACCAATGCCTTTTACCGATTGAATCATGCCTTCATTCTCAGAAATAATGGCTTGTATCACCTCATCGGGCTTGAACGAAGAGAGCATCATACGTGCAGTTGATGCACCTACGCCTGAAACTGAAATCATCCGTTCGAACAAGTCGCGCTCTTGCTCTGTGGCAAAGCCGTATAGGTCGTAACCTACAACCGATTGATTTTCATTCTTCACCACCAGCGAAGTATAGAGCATACAATGCTCCAACGACTGAATAGCAGAGTACGTATTAAGTGAAATTTTCAATAAATAGCCGAAACCGTCCCGATCAAGAATAACACTTGTGGGGGTTTTTTCAACTAGCTTTCCTTTAATATACGTTATCATCGGTTTTTGAGAATCGCTAATTTAAAAGGATTTGGCAGAATTTGTGAAAAAAGGAGGGTTTTTAGAGGGAAAAGAGAAACAACAAGACCAACTTCAAAAGTATATCATCTCTTTTGAAACACTGTTTGTCGAAAATTCGCTATACCCTAAAACAGAAAAACAATATAAAAACAGTGGCTTACACACCAAACTGCCCCAAGTGATGGTTCAAATGTTTGTAAAACATATTGTTCCATTCTGTTGCAGTTAACGCACCAAAGGAATGCGATTCTTTTCCTTCGAAATGGGAAGCGCCAAGTTCTTGGGTTTTGGTAATGAAACCAATTAAGCGATTTTTTTGAGCAACAAATTCCGGTTCATTTTTGATAATAAAATCGGGGCCGGTATTACTATTGTGTTTATACAGTTCTTCACTAACTACCGTTTTCTTTACCAATGTTTTCAAAATAAAGCGCATGAAAACATTTGGCTTTGCGTATTTATCTTCATACACATATTCGTAAGTTACATTGCAATGCGCCAACATTTGAGCAACACTCATTTTCCCCCATTGCGCCTTACTTTCAGGTGTCAACGTATTAATACGCGCAATTAAACTATCGGCAACTTCTTTAGTGAATATGTTGGGTAAAGCCATGATATTTAAGATTTATTGATTTAAGATATCTGATTTCTGCAATTTTTCTAGAAGCCAATTTCCTTTGCAAAAGCCATCAATTTACCATCTTCAAGTTTATCTGCCATCAACTGAATGCCAATCGGCAAACCTTGTGCATCTTTCGCCACCGGAATCGACAAGCCCGGAATTGCCACCAAATTGGCCAAAACCGTGTATATATCTGCTAAGTACATCGCAATTGGATCGTCTGTTTTTTCCCCAATTTTGAAAGCAACTGATGGTGCTGTGGGCATCAAAATAAAATCGTAATCCTTGAAAATGGATCTGATTTGCTCTTTCAAAATTCTACGCACTTTTTGTGCTCTTGAATAGTACGCATCATAGTATCCCGAACTCAACACAAAGGTGCCCAACATAATTCTGTTCTTCACCTCTTTTCCAAAACCTTCGCTACGCGATTTTTTGTACACCGTTTCCATATCTACCGCATTCGGTGAACGGAACCCAAAATGTACACCATCGTAACGTGCTAAGTTTGACGAAGCTTCAGCTGTAGTCAAAACATAATAAGTGGGAATCAAATAATCCATTAAATCGAAAGCAACCTCTTCCACACTGTGCCCTTTCGCTTTCAAATCGGCAATAAAGGTTTCCGTTGCTTGTTTCACATCGGCATGAATACCGGGATGATCCACTGTATTTTTCAATACAGCAATTTTTGCTTTGCCGGGAAAAGTTTGCGAAGCATAAGCAGGGATTGGTTTCTGTGAAGCGGTGCTATCGAAATCATCGGCACCGGCAATCACCTCCAAAATCAAAGCCGAATCTTCAACAGATTTTGTCAATGTACCAATTTGATCGAATGATGAAGCATAAGCCAACAAGCCATAACGAGAAACCAAGCCATACGTGGGTTTCACACCTACTACTCCACAAAACGATGCAGGCTGACGAATAGAACCTCCGGTATCACTGCCCAATGTAGCATGACATAAATCGGCTTGCACCGCAACAGCCGAACCACCCGAAGAACCGCCCGGTACACGGGTTTCATCCAATGCGTTCTTCACATTTCCGTAGGCAGAATTTTCATTGCTGGAACCCATTGCAAATTCATCACAGTTCAAACGCCCAATAATAATGGCATCTTCAGCCAATAATCGCTCTACCACTGTAGCACTATAAATCGAAGTGAAGTTTTCTAAGATCTTAGAGCCACCGGTCACTTTATGTCCGGCATAACAAATATTATCCTTAATACCAATCACTAAACCGTGCAATTTACCTAACGGCTGCCCCGATTTTCTTTTTTCATCCAACTGCAGAGCACGCTGTTGTGCTTCTTCCGTAAATACTTCTAAAAAAGCATTGAGCTGCTTTTTCGCATCAATGGTTTTGATGTATTGATCAACAATGGCTGAAACCGTGGTTTCGCCTGCCGTTAAAGCCGTTTGAAGGGAGCGTATAGTGTTGTATGAACTCACGAAATAAAGGGAGATAAATTAAAATGAAACAATAAAAAATGCCGAGAGACAACTCGCGGCAAGTGATTTAAAAAAGCAATAGTTATGCTTCTTCTTTCTTTTCTGTCGGTTGAACAGGGGTAGGCTTTTCGCGCATGCCCTCTTCAATTTCTGTTTTGATGTTGGCTTTAGCAGCATTGAATTCACGCACACCTTGTCCAAGGCCTCGCATCAATTCAGGTATTTTTTTACCACCAAACAACAACAAAACAACGACTAGAATAATTATAATTTCAGGTGTTCCTAAGCCAAACATGATTCTTAATTTTGTGTCAAAAATAAGGAATTAATTGACCAAAATGTCAATTTGCCAAATATTAACGCAGAAATCGAACACGAAAAGGCGCGAATACACAAAGAATATTCCCTTTTTTTTAGCTTCGCAGCATAATTTTAAAAAGTCATGATAGAAATTCAAATCATCCGCCAGTCGCCCGAATTAGTGAAACAGAAACTGAGCGTGAAGAACTTTTCGGATCTTCATTTGGTGGACGAAATTCTACAAGCCGATGAAGAGCGAAGAGCCATACAGAAACAATTAGACGATATAAGAAGCCGCGAAAATACTATTGCGAAAGAAATTGGCGTGTTGTTCAAAGAAGGGAAAAAAGACGAGGCGGAAGCGAAAAAAGCGGAAACCATTAGCTTGAAAGAAGAAAGCACATCGTTAACCAATCGCTTCACTGAAACAGAAAAAAAACAATTCGATTTGTTGGTGCAATTGCCAAACCTTCCATGCGATATCGTACCGAAAGGGAAAACAGCTGAAGATAATATCGTAGCCAAACAAGTAGGCGACATCCCTGTATTACATGCTAATGCCCAGCCACACTGGGAGTTAGGCAAAAAATATGATTTGTTCGATTTGGAATTAGGCGTAAAAATTACCGGTGCAGGATTCCCTGTTTACAAAGGAAAAGGCGCAAAATTACAACGTGCATTGATTTCTTTTTTCTTGGATAAAGCCATTGAGGCGGGCTACAACGAAGTAATTCCACCGCACATGGTGAACGAAGCATCTGCTTTCGGCACGGGTCAGTTGCCCGACAAAGAAGGACAAATGTATTACGCTACTGCCGATAATTTGTATTTGATTCCAACAGCCGAAGTGCCGGTAACCAACATTGTTCGCGATGAAATTTTTGACGAAAAACAATTGCCGATTAAAATGACGGCCTACTCGCCATGTTTCAGAAGGGAAGCAGGTTCTTACGGAAAAGATGTGCGCGGATTGAATCGTGTACATCAATTCGATAAAGTGGAAATTGTGCAAATCCAACACCCTGCAAAATCATATGAAACCTTGGACAGTATGTGCGCACACGTAGAATCGTTGTTGCAAGCATTAGAGTTGCCGTACCGAATTTTGCGATTGTGTGGAGGCGATATGAGTTTCTCTTCTGCTTTAACGTATGATTTCGAAGTATACAGTACCGCACAACAACGCTGGCTGGAAGTGAGCTCTGTATCTAACTTTGAGACCTTTCAAACCAACCGTATGAAAGTGCGTTATCGCGATGAAAACAAGAAAACAATTCTTTGTCACTCGTTGAACGGCAGCGCTATGGCGTTACCAAGAATTGTTGCAGGTATTTTAGAAAACCATCAGAAAGAAGATGG
>ENA-UOYA01002023-UOYA01002023.1-activated-sludge-metagenome-genome-assembly--contig:-NODE-2023-length-20288-cov-6.295408_pt1 | contig 20288 bp, 16 predicted proteins | sample MGYA00238163_ERZ764804 | MGnify/ENA primary metagenome ERZ764804 (study PRJEB28919, sample SAMN05720223) | activated sludge metagenome | isolation source: Anaerobic digester | place: Hong Kong... | reverse complement strand
AGCTGCCTTTCTCCCCCTTGACCCCTCGACCCCTTGAACCCTTTTCTTTTGCTATTCGCCACCTTTCGCCGGCAGCGTGAACCAGAACATTGTGCCTTCTCCCTCTTTGGAATCTGCCCAGATGCTACCCCCGTGGCGGGCAACGATTCTATGCACAATGGCGAGTCCAACCCCTGTGCCTTCATAATCCTTGTGCAGGCGTTTGAATGGACTGAACAGTTTGTGTGCATATTCGGGTTTAAAGCCGACTCCGTTGTCTGATACAGCATAAACGCACATATTGCCGTCCATATGGCCTGTTACTTCTATCTTTCTTATATCTTTTGCCCTCGTGTATTTTACAGCATTCGACAGAAGATTGCTCCATATTTGTCTAATCAAGGAAATATCGCCATATGCATCAGGCAGCGGCGAAATCGAAAATTCTATATCCACGCCTGTTTCGTATGTAACTATCTCATCATAGATGGAGCGTACAAGAGACGTCATGTCGATGTGGGAATACTCCATTTCTGCCCTTGAGACACGGGATAAGGAAAGCATCGCAGTAATGAGTCTGTCCATTTTTTGTGCATTAGAAATGACGATATTGAAAAGCCTTTGACCTTCGCCGTCAAGACACGATGTGTAATCCTGAAGCAACACATTTGAAAAACCCTGTATGGCACGTAACGGAGCGCGTAAATCATGCGCGACAGAGTATGTGAATGCCTCGAGTTCCTTGTTGACCTCTTCAAGCTGTATAGTGCGCAGACGGACACGCTCTTCGAGCTCGAGGTTGAGCCGCCTGACCTCTTCCATTACGAGCCTTAGTCTCGTTATGTCGCTTTTTGTGACCCATATGCGTATAAGCTTTTTGTTTTCTACATAACCGAACATACTGTTGAGGAAATACTGAATAGAACCGTCCCTGGCGATCTCTTTTGTTTCAACGCCGAACATATTGTAATTATTATCTATAAACTGCCTTATATATTTAACGTGTCTGTTGTCAAGCCTCGGGAACATCGTGCCTATTTTCAAGCCTACAAGCTCGCATGTGTCATGATAGCCGCGGCTGTAGGCAAAAACCTGATTGCACTCTGTAATAACCGCATGTTCATACATCATATCTATCTGTGTTTCAACTGGCAGCGTTGTATCTACCGGTGCGTCACCGAACTCAAGCAGACAGATGGCGTCGAAGCTTTCATGGAATAACGCCCTGTATCTTTCCTCAGATTGCCTAAGCAGTGCCTCTGTTTGTCTCAATGCGGTGATGTCGGTTGCGATGTGAATGACCCTGTCCAGATTGCCCTCATCGTCGAGGATGGGGGTGCAGGATACGAGAAAACTGCCGCCTAAGATGCGCATTTCCATTACCTCTGTTTCGACGGAGCCTGTGGATTTCAACCTTTTCAAGGGGCAATTATCAGGGGGTCCATCTTTTTCATGAAAAATCTCGTAGCATTTGCTGCCTATGAACGTTTCGCTTTTGTGTTCTACCGAAGCTAATGCCGCCCGGTTTGCAGCGATAATATTGTAGTTCTTGTCCAGTATCATCGTCGGGTGGTTTATCGCCTGAAATATCTGTTTCCATTCACGCTGTGCCTGTTCCTTGAGATTTCTTTCATATTCGAACCTTGCGCTCATATCCTGGATCGTTATGATTGCGCCTACTATATTGTGACATTTGTCCTCAAGGGGCATGACCTTTACATATTGCCTGACCATACCGGATTTTTGAATCCATATAGGGTGCAGAGCAGGAGAGAGGACTCTCGGCTGACCGGTTTTCATCACAACGTCGATCGTATTTTTGACGGCAGGCGTTATATCTGCAAATAACTCTGTAAGTCCCCTGTTTATCGCATCATCCTTATCGATGTGCATATGTGTTGAAAGCCATTTGTTAAAAAATGTTATGCGATAATCACTGTCGATAACAATAACGCCGGTATCGATATTATCTATAACCGCATTGAGAGCGACATCTATGTTTGATTGTGTTTTTATGTCTTTCATCTTCAATTTTTTTATTTGCCGAGTCGTCTTAAAAGGGCAAGACTTGACCCCGCCGGCATGGCAATTATCAGATAGGTCTCGACCTCTGATTTTGCAATCGCAAGATTGCTTGCAAGTATGATAACCCTGTCGACCCTGTTTAGGTTGCTGGTAATAATCTCTGTTATCCTGTCGTTAGGTTCATTGATAAACACAGCGGGCAGTTCAATTTTTAGGCGGGTTTTCAAGATGTCCCCAAGCACCGATATGGCGGAGTTCAATACGATATTGCCGACCTCTGACAAAATAGTCTGCTCTGCGAGCGAAAGGCGACCCAAAACCGCTTCTTCGGAGATAAGTTCGTTGACAAGTGTTATTGCATTGTTTTGAGCGACGAGAAGACTCGCTGAGCCTTCTATGTGCCCGCTGAACGACTGCTTTACCATAACGCAAAGACCCTCGACATGGTCATCGAGGAATTGTCTGAACTCGGTGAAATTGAGCATCTCAAACATAGGCACACGAAGCAGTATCCTCTTGTTGATAAGATTGCTCAATGCATAGGCAGCCCTGCCCATCGATATATTCATCAATTCGGAAAATATGTCACGCTGAAGCATTGAAAAAACACCGGGACGACCTGTTTTGGAAATACCTTCGATAGTCTTCAGTATGTCTTTTTCGTTCGAGGTCTTAGAGATAAAAACAGAAGCGCCTGCGCTTATCACCTCGTCCTGCGTCGATTCCTGAATGTCTGCGGATATTACCGCAACAGCAGCATCAGGATGTTCTATAAGCAGTTCACTGATAAATTCCGTGCCGCTCATCTCAGGCATGAGCAGATCCACCGTTACTACATCGGGTTTTACTTCTTTGTATACTTCAAGCCCTTTCCTGCCGCTTTCTGCATCATACACTTCGTGGCCGGCATCTTTAAACAGGCGCACAAGCTTTGCCCTTGTGAAGCCTGAATCATCAATGACAAGAATCTTCATTTATATACCCCCTGTTTTAATACTCGTGTCGGCGTGTCGGCGTTTCGGTGTGTCGGCGTATCGGTGTGTCGGCGTATCGGCGATTATTTGGTTTTGATTAGCCATTTGTCCGCCTCTTCAATCATTTTAACAAGCTGACCCATAATGTGCTCATAGACGTCATCAATTTTATCCCGAAGAGGTTTATCAATAAACATGCATCTATACGAAAACTCAATCCATACCTGAGTTTCACAGGCTTCGCTTCCAGCGTCACTCAGCTTTGCGATGAAGGCGGCCTTATATCTTCTCTTTCGCCATGATTCAGTAATATTTGCACATACTGAACGAGAAGATCGTCTTATCTGGTCAACCATTGAATATTTTTCTTCCGTAGGAAACCTTTTTGTTATTTCGTATAATTCCATCGCGGTATCCATAGCATTCTGATAGACCTTCAAATCTTTGTAGCTCGTTACAAATTCTCCCATACGCCGTCACTCCGATACTCCGTCACTCCCATACGCCGTTACTCCGTCACTCCGATACCCCGTCACGCCGTTACCCCGTCACGCCGTTACCCCGTTACGGTTTTTTCTTTCTTCTTCTGCTTCTGTTCATACATCAATTCATCCGCCTGTGCCATTAATTCATCCAAACTGCATGGTTTTTCGGGTTCGTATACAGCAGTGCCTATACTCATAGAAAGACTGTAAGGCATCCTGTTTTCCTCGTTGAAGGCATCTATCTGCTTCCAAAGACGCATAGTGAGAATTTCGGGATCGTCTTCCGTAGCGTTGACTGCAAGCACGGCAAATTCGTCACCGCCTACGCGCGCAACAATATCCGATTTCCTGAATGTATTTTTAAGGATTGCCGCCGCCGAAATGAGCGCCTTATCACCTTCTTCGTGTCCATACTTATCGTTTATCGATTTCATATCGTCAAGGTCAATGAATGAAAGCAAAAGCCTGCTTCCGCTTCTCTGTGCATTTTTTATCTGCTGCTCAGCAAGGGTCATAAAACCCCTTCTGTTGTTAAGTGCTGTTAATGGATCGGTGATGGCGAGGGTTTCAAGTTGCCTTTCTAAGTTCTTCCTCTCTGTGATATCATGCTGAACGCCCCATATCCTCAGAAGGAATCCATTTTCAACAATTCCCGTAAGATTGTTAAGAAAATATCTCACCTCGCCTTTTGCATCAATGCTTTTGGATTCCCTGCCAAATAATTTATACCCGGCCTCGATGAAAGCCTTGAGATAATCCACATTCTGTTTCGACAGCACAGGTATAAACGTGCCCAAACGGCCTCCCTTAATATCCTCTGCGCTTCTATAACCATGCATATGTGCCATTGTCTCGTTACATTCAATGAGAAATCCGTGCTCATACATAAGATGTAGCTGTTCATCCGGATAAAGCGCTGTATCTATGGGCTCTTTCATCTCAAAACACCAGATGCCTTCAATACTGTTGGCAATAAAGGCACGGATGCGCTCCTCACTTTTTTTCAACGCCTCTTCTATTTTTATCTTCTCCGTGATATCACGGGCAATATTTAACATACATCTTTCGCCTTTCACCATTATAGATTGTGCAGACCAAAGCAATGTCCTTGTTTCTCGAGACCTCATCCTGAGAATAATTTCTTCATTCTTCAGATAACCGTTTCTTTCAAATATGTCAACGAATCGCCTGCGGTCATCCGGGTTGACCCACAAACCAAGCTCAACGGATGTCTTGCCGATTACCTCGTCTCTTGAGTATCCTGTTGCCCGCTCAAAGGCATCGTTCACCTCGATATACCTGCCTTCCTCAACAGTTGTAATCGTTATCCATTCTGGAGAGTTGTAAAATGCCTTTGCCATCCTCTCCTCGGCAGTCCGTATGCGCTCTTCCGCCTCTGCCTGCCTGTGTTCGTTAAGTAAGGCATGTCTGCCGACAAAAAAGGTAGCAATCAGACCTATTGCCCAGAAAATGAAGTGTACGGACAGCATTCTATTGATGTGGTGCCTCTCAAAAGACCTTAGTTTTGCCATTGGAACGGATATGCTTATCCCGCCCCTTATTTCCCCTTCTTTATAGCCCTGCTTTGCGTGGCATTTAAGGCATCCCTTTGTTGTGACAACAGGCCGCATAAAACGGGCGTGTTCTTTATTGTCTATTGTCTGTAAGTCAAATACCTCCTTTTTGCCCTTCTCAAACTCCATGAGCGCTTTTTTTTCCCAAGTATCAGGTGCATTTGTCGGTCTTAAAGGGTTAAGGCTCGTAATATGACCCTTTACACCGCCATCCTGTCCTATACTTTCGTATAGCTGACGCATCATATATGCAGGGCTTATAAGTGTAAGCCTTGTCCCTTTATCGGTAACCGCATATTTTTCAGGCACTTCAAGGTATGGATTTGGCTGAGTTTCGCCTGTGATTGGCACATAGACGCCACCATGAAGCGTAGCCCATTTTCTAAATTCAATATCCCTGTTGAATGCAAGAAGTGCTATCGATTCCGCCCGAGCAATGGTCTGGTTTTTCTCTGAAAAGATGTTCCAGGCGATGGATCCGGCGATAATCAACGTCCAGAGTATTCCCGCAATCCATGTAATCTTTTTTATATCCCTTTGCATTTTTTATCTACACTACCTCCACTGAATCGGAATTCTCTAACGTTTCAAGAAGGTAATCAAGCGATGTGACCCCGAGAACGATCATCAGATAACCATGAATCGAATTTTCCTTTATTTTAAACATCATCGTTACGACTATCGCATAACGGAGTTCATCCTTTCCAATTATGAGGGATTTTATGAGCGAATCGAGCGAATCGAGGTGTATCTTCGGCACTGAAAAAGAGATGTGAACCTTTAGAATATTGCCCAATGTCCCCAAACATGCGTTGAGCAGGATATTGCCCACCTCTGTCAGCGCCTCGCGGTCTGAGGCATCGAGCTTGTCAGCATTCCTTGTCTGTTCGGTCAACAGATCTGAGAGTAGAATCGAGCTATTATAGTCGAGTATCATGAAAGCGTCGCCTGAGACCCTGCCAGAGAAAAGCTGATGTACAGTTGTAACCTCGCCCTTTATATAGTCACTCAATGCTCGATTTAAATCACTTATAGGGAATACATCAACCTGAGGCACCATGAGCTCAATCCTGTGCCCAGTCAGTTCAGCGAGTGATGCAGCAGCGCGGGAAAAGGAGATATTGACAAGCTCTGCCAGTCCATCCTTCTGAAAAGGTGTAAGTATCATTATTTGGCCTCCTTGCCGAGTATTGTATTGACCATTTGACTTATCTGCTCTCTTATATAAGGTTTGTTTATGAATCCCGCCGCGCCGAGCTCTTGAACAATAGTCTTAGTCGAGGACTGGATATCCGCAGTAGCGACTACGATATTTGCATGCTTATCAATCTCTTTAATCTTTTTAAGGACATCGATTCCGTGCATATCGCTCATGTTGAGGTCGAGGAAGACGATGTGTGGTTTTTCGAGGAAGAATTTTTCGAGTGCCGATATTCCGTCTTCTGCCTCTATAACCTCATGTTTTCCGGTTTCCTCGAGTATCCTTCTCATTGTGCGGCGTGCAAGCCCCGAGTCATCAACAATCAGTATCTTGGACATAAATGCCTCCCATTTTAGAATGTTTTACATCAAGGTAATAACATCTCCATCAAAGGTTTTCCATTATCGCCTTTGCTATCCTGTCAAGCGGCACGGTTCTGTCGCTTAAGCTCGCCTCGACCACAGACCTTGGCATGCCATAAACAACGCAAGTCTCTTCCGCTTCTGTTATGATAATACCACCTTGCGATTTAATCCAGGCTGAGCCCTGTTTTCCGTCTGAGCCCATGCCTGTCATTACAACCCCCATTACCCTGCTTCCATAAGTCTCTGCTGCGGATTGAAAAAGGATATCAACAGAGGGGCGATGAGGCATGTCGAATGGTCTGGTATCGAGGTGGCAAACGACCACCCCTTCATTGTTTCTTATGAATTTCATGTGTCTGCCTGCCGGCGCAAGAAGGACAACCCCGGGCACAACCGCATCACCATGCCTTGCCTCGACAACCTTCAGCTGTGAGATCTCGTTTAGTTTTTGCGCATACATCTCAGTATAGCCTACAGGCATATGAAGGACGATGCCGACCGGAACGGGAAATGTGGACGGAAGAAAAGGTATCACCTGTTTTAGTGCCTGCGGTCCTCCGGTCGATGTTCCGATCACAACAACGTCTATGTTTTTTTCACCTGGTTCAAGGGTGGCTTCAACTTCAGCTATTCTTTCAGGCACCGCTACCTCTGTGGCTAACCGTCTGACAGGCACTTGAGCTGCGGACTTTACCTTTTCTATAAGCTCTTCGCTTATCTCAAAGATCTTTTCCGTCGCAAGCGCCGTAGGTTTTTGGATGAAATCAACCGCCCCCGCATCGAGCGCCTCAAGCGCCAACTCACCGCTTTCGCTTGCGATGCTGACAATTACGACCGGGATAGGATTTTTTGCCATCTGCTCTTTGAGAAATTCAATGCCGTTCATGTTTGGCATGATGAGGTCAAGCGTTACGACGTCTGGCTTGGTTTCTTCCACAAGCTCGAGGGCATCTTTGCCGTCACGTGCCATGCCAACCACTTCGAGAAAAGGGCTTCTGCTCAACATCTGAGAGACGACCTTTCGCACATAAGCCGAATCATCAACCACAAGCACACGCAATACCCTGTCGGGCTGTTTTTTTTCGTACATGTTTCCACCTACCTCTTTTTATAGATTAGCGCCCCGTTTATGTCGGTTAACTCAAAGTCGTTTGTGACCTTAAGCAGCGACTCGGATGCGCCGGTGCACAAATAACCGGGTGTTTTCAATCTACGATAGAATATTTTCAATGCCCTTTGTATGGCATCTGTTGAGAAATATATAAAGACATTCCGGCAGAATATTATATGCGCCATATCGATACGTTCATAATATGACTCATCGAAGAGGTTTGTAACATCAAAAATGATTTTCGATGAGACAGAAGGTGATATGCGCCATCCGCCTTCCTGCTTTGTGAAGTATTTATCGCGCATCTCAGGTTTCATGTTCCGGAAGGAAAACTCCCTGTATAAGCCGTTCTGTGCCCTTTTAATCGCCCTTTGGCTTATATCGCCGGCATATATTTCTACGGAGGTGCGGTCAAACCATCCCTCCTCGAGAAGTGATATGGCAATGGTGAGTGGCTCTTCGCCTGAAGAGCAGGGGATGCTGACAATCCTTATGGGCTCTCCCCCTTTGGATGCAACAAACTCAGGCATCAGCACCTTTGAAAGCGCATGTATCTGGTCAGGCTCACGCCAGAAAAACGTCTCTGGTACGGTTATAACATCCATCAGCCGGCTCCACTCGTCATCAGCATTTTCGTCATAACGCAGCAGGTAGTAATAGTCCAGAAACGAACTGAAGCCCCTTTCAATGAGAAACGGCGAAATTTTGTCGGCAAGGGTTTCCCGTTTGCCGTTTTCGAAGAAAATACCGGTTTTCTCATGAATGAGATTGCGCAGTATGATAAATTCGCTTTCTGATATACCAAGCGTCTCAGAATAGAATCTCATGTATCACCCTTAAATGCAGTAAAAATTGTAAAAAGCCGCACGCCGCACATCGACTTGTTACCTCTTTAGTGCCATTCTTGCCGCACGCCGTACCGATATATCTTCATCCGATTTTGCCATCACCGACAGCCTTTTGTCCGCGTTTCTATTTCCAAGGTAACCGATTGCCTCGACTGCCGCAAGACGCACCTGCTCGTCCTTGTCGTCAAGGGCGTTTAAAATCCTCTCTGATGCAAGTGGGCGTTTCATGCGCGCAAGCGCCTCTATGACAGCCACCCTGACTCCGGTATGCGGATAAGAGAGACCGTTGGCAATCCATTCTATACCCTTTTCTCCAAACTCGTATAAGGCTTCAATGCATTGCTGCCGCCTCGTTGGGTCGACGGCAAGCTCTATTAATACTTCAGCGGCTTCACGTGTCTTGAGCCTTTTTATCGCATCGATAGATGCCATTACAAGCGTATGGTTGTTTTCGGTGGCTGCGACCCATTGAAGCGCCCTTGCCACGCCTTCGCCCCCGTGTTCCCCTAACGCTCGGGCAGCTTCCCTCTGAAGCTCAGGATTGCTCGATTTCAGGGCAGAGAACAGAGGATTAAGCGCATCTGGATGCCCAACCTTACCGAGTGCACCGATTGCCGATTTTGCTATGTCTTCGTCAAAAGAATTCGAAAAACCGCTAAGAACAGATACCGCCCTTGCCCCACCAATGTTGCCGATTGCCTCGATCGCAGCAAAGCGCACGTGCCTTGCCTTGTCCTCTTTTGCTATTTTTGTAAGTGCGTTCAATGCGTCATGAATGCCGATACGTCCAATGGAGCGACATGCAAAGTACCTTACCCAAGGGTCTTCATCCTCTAATGCCATCAAGAGATGCTTTAACGCCTCATGTCCCTCCATGTGTGAAAATGCCCGTGCGCCAGCGGTGCGCACCTTTGCTGTATCGTTTTTTAATGCTTCGATAAGTACCGATAAACCTCTCTCGCTTTCGAGATAGGGGATATGCTCTATGACCGCAGCCCTTACGTTTTCATCTTCATCCTTTGCAAGAGAAAGCAGGAGGTCGACACAGTCTGGATAACCGAAATACCCTGCAATCTTGACGGCAGATTCCCTAACGAGCGGGTTGGGATTTATAAGATAATCCTTGATATATTCAGGCATTTCGGGGTGTCCAATAGAGTTTAGTGCACCGACAACAGCCTGTCGTATTGCGACATTGCTATGTCCCATCAGTTCAAGAAGCGCATGGAATGAACGTCTGTCCCCGATTTTTGCAAGCGCGCCTATGGCGACAACAGTCAGTTCATCATCCCTGTCAAGGATATCTATAAGCGCAGATACCGCCCTTGAATCGCCTATGCGGCCTATGGCTACTATGGCGGCACGGCATGTTTCAATGTCATCGTTTTTGAGCTGTTCGATCAAAAGTTGCGTGACGCGGGAGCCGTATCGGACAAGCGCATCGACTACCTCTTTTCGTGCAGAAGGGTTTCCAAGCAGACGCGTGAGTGTCTGCTCAACGGCCTTTCCTTCGAGCCAACCGAGCACGAGTGCCAAAGCCTTTAATTCTTCAGTGTTTGCGCTATCGAGACTATCTATAAGATTGTGCGCCCCAACGAGGCTTATAGATGACTTTACTATGTCAATTATATGTGAACCCTCTTTGTACATCGTCTCATAACGTTTAAAAAGCGATGCGATGGCGATGGCAATCGCATGGACAGGCGTACCAGGCTTGTTAAGAAGCGCAACAAGCGGCTGTGCGACCTCTTCGTCACCAAGTATTCCTAATGCTTCTACAATCGGAGGGCATAGCGCAGGATTTTCCAGAAACGGTAGAAGACGACCGGCGACTGATTTATCATCTATCCTCACAAGCGCATCGATTGCGGGAAATGAGAGAAAAAAATCCTGTGATTCTATGATTTTCAGTAGGGGTTCAACGGCATCCTTTGCCCGCAGTTTTCCGAGGGATTCGATGGCATGGTAGCAGACATTCTGATTATCGTCTTTTAGGGCGTTGATAAGCGCTGGAATGGCGACTGGGTCGTATCTATCGCCAAGTACCTGTGCTGAATATATCCTTAGGTCATCATCAGGGTCGTTAAGGAGCCAGATAAGTGGTGTTAATGTATCCATATCGGTGAGTGCAAGCACCGAAAGGATGCTGTTAAGAACGGACAAGTCTGTGTGCTGTTTTTTTAAGACTTGGATGAGTTTTGCCACGACATCCGCATCACCTATACGTGAAAGGGTGTCAACGGCGACATGACGCACCCTCCAGCTTTCATCGCCTATAGAACGCAGAAGCTCCGTAGCGCTTTCCGTATCCTCGTGGCCTATTATTTCAGCTGCCTTTAGCCTTGTATTCTCATCGGGGCTTTGCAATTGTTCTACGAGCTCTTTTTCGTAATCAAGCCTTTGTGTGACATCCTCTATAGTAACAACGGTATTTACAATCTGTTCCCCAGCCCTGACAGGGGCGATAGTGACGCGTTGCTGCATGAACTCATAATTTTTGGAGGATTGCAATGGCTTACAGGGGATGAGATATTTATGAAATGCCGGTGTAAGAATGCGCACCAAGCCTTCTTCAATCACCTCTTTGAAAATGCCTGGCAGATTTCTTTCCTTAAAATCTGGAATGATGCTATCGAGGGGTTTTCTGATGGCATTTTCAGGGGATATACCTGTTATGTGCCCAAGTCGTTCATCCCAGAATATTACAATAAGGTTGCGGTCTGTGATAAATGTCCCTATCCTGTGTTCTAACGTTTGTCCATTCATCGTATCACCTTTTTAACGGCAGAGGATATTCATATAGTTAATCGAATTCCGATATCTTCTTTTGCCTTTTTTATCCTCCTAATCTGTCTACAATCCTTGTCAACTCCTCTGCATTCCTGGCAAGTCCGTTCGAGGCGCGCTTTGTTTCGAGCACACCCTTTGCATTTCTGTCTGTGACAGTGCGTATCTCTGCGAGCATCTTCAAGTTGTTGGCTGCTGCGATGGCGTTTTCTTTGTTCGAACGGCTGATAAGGTTTATCTGCTTTACCACGTTTTGTATGGCTGCTGACATATCTTTACCTGCCCTCGACTGTTCGTGCATTGCCTTTGCAATCTGGTCAGACTGTTTGCGGATATTTTCTGTTGCCAAGCTTATCTGATTAGCTGCGTTTGCCTGCTCTGCCATGGCCTTGGATACATTTGAAATTACCTGATTAAGACGAACTGCCTCACTTGATATCTGTTCGGCAGCCTTTGCCTGTTCAACAAGTGCGCGTGATGTAACGGATGCGTTCTTTCTCATCGACTCGACAGCTTGTGATATCTGTTCGGAACCCCGTGCCTGTTCAAGAGTTGACTTTCTTATCTGTGATGCAATGGATGCCGTATTTTGTGCAGCCTTTATAATCTCTCTGGCTGCACGTCCCTGCTCGCCCATTGCCTGATTGAGCTGCTGAGCAGTCTTTCTCATCTGGATGGTCGCCTGTACTATTCCCTGCGCGGACTTTGATTGCTCGCTTGTAGCCGTAGCAACCTGTTTTGACTGCTCAGCCACCACGTTTATCGCATTGACCGTGTTTTGACCGGCGGCAATCTGTTCATCGGTTGCGGCGTTTATTTTGCTCACAAGTTGTGATGTATCCTCGATGCCTCCTAATATCTTCTTGAGCGCATTTAATCCTTCTTCAGAAAATCGGCTGCTCTCGTTTGCTATGCGGAGTCCTTCGTTGGATGAATTGACTGCCTCCTGGACTACCTCTTGTAATGTCCTGATGATTTTTGTGATATCGGATGTTGCCTGTGCAGACCTGTTTGCAAGGTTCCTTATCTCTTCCGCTACGACCGCAAAACCCCTGCCTGCCTCGCCCGCCCTTGCTGCCTCGATGGAGGCATTAAGCGATAGCAGGTTGGTTCTCTCTGCTATAAGGTTTATCGTTTCAACGATCGAGTTTATTTCATTTGCCCTCTTCCCCATCTCCTTAGTCACTGCGGACGATTGCACCATTGACTCACGAACACGTCCTAACTCCTCGATCGAGCGCTGGATGGTTGCCCCTCCAGCCTCTGCATCTCGGGCAACCCTTCGCGAGATTTCATCGGCCTGTTTTGAAATATTCGCGACATTTTTGATGGAACGTTCCATCTGGACGGCGCTTGCCGCTGCATTAGTTACGGCGTCGTTTATCCTTTTTGAATTTTCCGCAACACCCTGAATGGAACGGCTCATCTGCTCAATGGATGTGGAGCTCTCTTCTACAGCTGCGGCGAGGTTTTCGGTTACCGCCGTCACCTCCTCGATGGATGATGCCATCTCGTTAATCGATGATGATGTTTCTTCAGCGGCCGATGAGAGATCATCAGCATTTTGTGCAACACTTTTGGTAGAGACTGCTATCTCTTCGATAGAGGACGCCGTTTCGCTTATCGATGATGCGAGCGATTCGATATCTCCGCTGGTGTTTTTTATCGATGATGTGATCTCATTGATTGAGGCGGTTACCTGTGAGGCGGACGTAGCCATATCCTGCGCCATATCTGTAACATGCTTGATAGATGCACTTGTTTCCTGAATGGAGGCAGCGGTCTCATTAACCGATGTGGCCAGATTGGTTGCATTTGCACTGACTTGTTCTATTGATGCAGCGGTCTCGTTTATACTTGATACAAGCTCTTCGGTAGATGCTGCAATAGAATCGGCCTGAGATGCGGTTTCCTTTATGGATGCGGACATTTGGTTTGTACTGCTCAAGGCGTTATCCAACGAGCTTAGCTGTTCGGTTGCCCCTTCAGAGACATCTTCTGCAATACGGGCAACCTCAGCCGCCGAAAGACCGATCTGTCTTGCCTGTTCCCTTAGATGTTCAATCTCTATGCGTAAAATCCTCTCTCTGTCGTTTTCCTCTGTTGTTGTCGACATGTTATGACCTCCTTGTATTCAATCTATTATGCACTTTGTGTAATATTCGTATCTATATCATCGAGGTTGAATACCTCGTCAACATTAAGTATGAGAATGGGACGTTCCCCAAGCCTCGCTATACCTTCAATGTATCTCCCGCTTAGGTTTGTTATGCCCTCGGGTGTTGGTTTAACCGCCTCATCGGGTATCGTGACAAATTCTCGGGCGCTGTCCACTATGAGTCCTATGGTGTGCTTTTCAGTATTTACTACGACAAGACGTGTCTTTAAATTATAGGAAGCCTTCTCAAATCCGAACCGCACCCTGAGGTCTATGGCAGGGATTACCTGACCACGAAGAAACACTACACCCTCAACAAAAGGAGGTGCGTTGGGAACAGGCGTTATCTGCTCGACCATCTCCATCTGCTTGACGATATGGCTTCTTACCCCGTAGGTCGTATTTGCGAGCTCGAACAGGATATACGGCTCACCGGCACCGCCCGATTCTGTTTTTTTAGTGCTTTGTGTTTCTGTCATGTCAACCTCCTTAAAACCTTGCATATCGGACATTTAATATCGGCTGAAGAGGTTGGAGGTTGGAGGCAAAAAAACTGCTGCCTTTTCCCCCTTGAATCCTTGAACCCTCGACCCCTTGAACCCTTTTCTTTTCTATCAGCCATATTAGCTCATAGTTCATAGTTCATAGCTCATTAGGAACTTCAAAAATGTTTTTTTGTTTCCGCTTTTGCCATGAGCCATCAGCTATGAGCTGCATTTTTTCCCTCGACCCCTTGTCTTTAGCTATGAGCTATCAGCTGCCTTTCCTTGTACTGTCCGCTGTTTGTGTTTCGCATTGCCTTTAGCTTTGCCAACATATTGACATCCAATATCAAAACCACCTTTCCATCACCGAGTTCTGTTGCGCCAGCCAAACCGGGTGTCTGAATCAGTTTTTCTGTTATCGCCCTTACTACAATCTCCCTCTGCCCTAAAAGTTTATCCACAACGATGCCCGCCGTAGCGTTGCCTTCCCCGGCTACGAGTGCATAGCATGACCTTGTTTTGGTCTCGCCTATGCCGAATATGTTTGATAGCCTTGTAAGTGGAAGAACGTTGTCCCTGTATGGTATTAGTTCATTGTTTTCAAGTTTCGTGATATCGGAAGGCATGACCTCAAGCACCTCTGACACAGATGCCTGCGGTACGGCAAAAGTCTGCCCTCCGGCCATTACGATAAGGGCATCGATTATGGCGAGCGTAAGGGGTAACTGTATCATAAAATGTGTGCCGATACCCTTTTTTGTTTCGAGTCTTATGGAGCCGCCAAGCTCTGTAATGGTGTTTTTTACAACCGTCATGCCCACGCCCCGTCCGCTTGCACGGTCTGCCTCTTCTTGGGTGGAAAAGCCGGGTGAACAGAGGATTTCGAGAAGCATTGCGTTGTCAATATTTGTATCAGCCTCTATGATGTTCAACGATTTTGCCTTCTCTGTGACCTTTTCAATGTTGATGCCCCTTCCGTCGTCTTCTATCGATATCATCACCGTGTTGCCCGATGTGGATGCCTTTAGTATCAATTTGCCTTCTTCGGGTTTTCCTGTGGATAGTCTTTCTTGTTTCGATTCAATACCGTGGCTGACTGCGTTCCTGACAAGATGGAGGAGCGGATCCATCATCCTTTCCACAACAAACTTGTCGATTTCTGTCTCCTCGCCTTCGATTTGCAGCGAGACACTTTTGTTTGTCTCACGGGCAAGGTCTCTTACGACAAACCTCATCCGTTGAAAGATTTCGCCAACCGGAACAAGGCGCACACGCATAACGCCTTCACGCAGTTCGCGCAGTTGTCTCTCGATGGCAAGATTTATCTCCTGGAGTGGGCGCATCTCTTGCACTGGAAGGAAGCTGTCAAGGGTGCCGATTCTGTCCTGCAAACGCGCCCTGCTAATTACAAGGTCGCCTATCATCCGCATTAAATCGTCAAGCCTTGACAGGTCAACCCTTACAAAACCTGAGGTAGATATGCTTTGTGCAGAAGACAATATCTGGTGGGTATCACCGGCTGGTTTATTTTCTTCTTTTTCTGTTTCCGGTATCTCAATATACTGTTTGAAGATGATGCCGTCCTTTCGCCAAGACTCGAAGGTTTTTTCATCTTCGCTACTTACAACAACAAAATCAAACGATATGCCACCTGTTTCTGTAACACGAGGGGATGCATGGATCAGTTCTCCATATGTCCTGAGTCTTTCCCTTATACTATTTACCCCTATGCCTTGCTCTGCAAGGGACGGCGTCGGCGTAAACACAAAATGCCATACCTTGCTGCCATCTGTAAGGCATTCTTTGATTTTGTCTTTTTCTGTATCTGTCAGTATGGAATTTTCGATTATTTTTGGTTCAACAACGGGTTTTTCCATAGCAGGCGGCATAGAAGCAGGGGGCGGACTTTTCTCGGCGAGTATCATGTCGAATTTTCCTGTCACCAGTTCGATGCTCGGTATCTCTGTATTTTTTCGCCTTGCAGCAACTATCTCTTCAAGAAGGTTGGTGCCGGCGATGATTGTGTCCATCGCCTCTGTATTCAGGACGATCTTGCCATCTATTAGCATCTTCAGATAGCTCTCAATTTTATGTGACAGTCTTTCAGCCTCTGTAAGTGAAACCATGGCAGACAACCCTTTGAGAGAATGGAAATGCAGAAGAAGACCTTTGATAAGCGATGCATCCACAGACGACTTGTGGACAAAAGCCTCGAGACTAAGCAGGGAACTCTGTATGGCTGTAAGATGCTCTTTGCTCTCTGCAAAGAAATCTTCAATGAATTCATCGAAGATATTTGTATCGGATGTGTGCTGCGCCGCCATGTATATCCCTCCTAAACCGTCTCTAAAAATTGCCGGACATTAGAAACAAGCTCTGTAGGCTGAAAGGGCTTTGTCATATAGAATGATGCGCCTGCCTCTAAGGCCTTTTCCCTGCTTTCTTCGTCTCCCCTGGTTGTAAGGATAACAACGGGGAGTTTTGCATATCTTTTATGGTTTCGGACAAATTTCAGCACTTCCATCCCATGCATATCAGGCATATTCAAATCGAGTACCATAAGGTCAACGGTTGAAAGGGAAAGTCTTTCTAATGCTTCGAGTCCGTTTACCGCTTCATCAAATTTGACATTTTCTAATGCGCGAAGCGAGGCTATAACCATCCGCCGCATCGTGGGTGAATCATCAACAACCAGTATGTTTTTCATTGCACAACCTCCTTCACCACTTTTATCACCCTTTCAAACTCGGTGGATTTGTCGAAGAAAAACGTTGCCCCTTCCTTTATACATTTTTCCTTGTATTGCGGATAAGGATAGTTTGTAAGCATGATCACGGTAGCCCCGGGTCTTCTTGCCTTTAATTCCTTTAAGACGTCTATGCCGCTTCCACCCGGCATTCTGATATCGAGTATCGTCAGGTCAGGTTCAAAGGCAAGGGCCTTTTCGATTGCCTCCTGGACATTCTGTGCATGGATTATCTCTGAGCCTTTGGCTATCTTTTCTATAATTGCATTAAGGCGTTTTCTTATGGATGCTGAGTCGTCAGCTATAAGGATTTTCATACATAATATGTATACTTGTGATGTGTAAACGAAAAAATCGGTAATATTCTGATTTTTTTGTAGGTAAATTACCGTATCCTTATTCTATCAGTTTGTTCAATACGGCATATCGTGTGATATCTGCGTTGGTTTTCATCGACATTCTATCGAGGATTCTGTCTCTATAAGTATTGACGGTTTTGACGCTTATGAAGAGCTTTTCCGCTATGGATTTTGGGGTTTCTCCTCTTGCAATCATAAGCATAATCTGGAGTTCTCTGTTAGAGAGTCTCTCGTGTAAAGGTCTATCGTCCGATTTTTGTTCTGTGTCGAACAACAATTTTTCTGCGAATGCGGGGCTTATATACTTTCTGCCGGTCGATATTATCCTGATTGCATTTATAAGTTCGTCAGGGGCGCTCTCCTTTGTCATGTATCCCGAAGCACCTGATTTAAATGCCTGCCTCGCATAGATATTTTCTTTGTGAACGCTTAGGATAAGCACATCGATATCGGGTCGTTCCCGTTTTATCTGTTCGAGGACATCAAGGCCGTTCCTATCCGGCATGGTAATATCCAGTATGATTATATTGCATGTATCCTTGCGTATAAATTCGATAACCTCTCTTGCGTCCTGTGCCTCACCTACCACGATGAATTCCGGTGCACCAGATAGTATTTTTACAATGCCCTGTCTTAATATCGGATGGTCATCTGCGATAAGAATGCGTATCATGATATCTCCAACTTAGATCTGAAGTCTGTTCTCGTTTTGTTAGTCTAACCCGTATACCGACTATCTCAACTGTCCGATAAGTCAGTTCGTAGCTCATGGCGAACAGCGAATAGAGGACATCGGCTGAAGAGGTTGGAGGCAAAAAAACTGCTGCCTTTCTCCCCCTCGACCCCTTGCCTTTTTGCCATTAGCCATATTAGCTCATAGCTCATAGTTGATAGCTCATAGGAACTTCAAAAATGTTTTTTTGTTTCCGCTTTTGCTATCAGCCATATTAGCTCATAGCTCATAGTTCATAGCTCATAGGAACTTCAAAAATGTTTTTTTGTTTCCGCTTTTGCCATGAGCTATGAGCCATCAGCTATCAGCTGCCTTTCTCCCCCTTGACCCCTTGCCTTTATTGCTATTCGCCCTTAGGTATCTTAACGGTTACGAGTGTTCCCTTGCCAGGCTGGCTTAGTATGCCTGCATCGCCTTTAAAGGGCAACACGCGTTCCTTGATGCCAAGTAGACCGAGTGAATTTGTTATATCAAACGAAACCTCCTCGAAGCCTTTTCCGTTGTCATGAACTGAAAGGATGATATCATTTCCTTCCGTGAAAAAATCTATCGTTACTAAGCTTGCCCCTGAATGGCGCACCACATTGGTAAGACTTTCCTGAAGAATTCTGAACAATGCCGTCTCGACTGCCTTTTTGGGTGTTATATTTTCAACCCTCCTCAGGTTACAGAGAATGCCGGTGCGTCTGTGAAAATCCTGCGAGAGCCACTGTATCGCCGCAGTAATACCTAAATCGTCCAGAACGCTGGGTCTCAATTCAGCCGAAATCTTTCTTACCGTGTTTATTGTCTCATCGATATAGCTTAAAATAGCCCTTGTCTTTTCGGAAACGGCGCCTCTGTCGAATTTATCAGTTTCAAGGTCGTTTCTGACTTCCGAAAGGTCAATCTTAATGCATGTCAATGCCTGTCCGAGTTCATCGTGAATCTCTCTTGCAATCCTGGTGCGTTCCTCTTCTCTCACTGATTCAAGATGTGTGGCAAGGGCGCGGAGCTTTTCCCTTGATGCCTCGATCGTTTCTTCCATGAGTTTTCTTTCGGTGATATCCGTAATCATAGCAAGGGCGCCGATAAAATTACCAATATCATCGAATAGTGGATTTGTATTTACGATTGCCCAAAGGTTGTTCCCATCCTTTTTTGTGAAACGGAAGTCGTGCTGTTCCCTGATGCCTTTTTTGCGATTCTCAAAATACATATCAGCAAGCTTTCTCATTTCATCATCCATAAATTCGAAAAGACTGTGCCCCATCATCTCTTCCGCCGTATAGCCGAGCATTTGCGCCATCTTACGATTCACGAACGTAGTGTTTGCCTTTGTATCGATGACCCAAACCCCTTCTTCGGCGGTATCTACGAGCGTGCGATACTTCTCCTCGCTTTCTCTTAAAGCTTTCTCTACGTTTTTCTCCGGTGTGATGTCGCGCACGATATGTACCGCACCTGTGATATTGCCATTGTCCCCGATGACAGGGTCGACCGTAATCTCAAGCCATACCGATTCGTCCTTAAGTCTCACATCCATCCGCTCGCGTTTTTTGGTTTTTAACATTGTTTCTAAGGGGCAATGCTTTATTGGTGTGTCTGACCCGTGAATCAGCATACAGCATGTCCGACCCAGTATATTTTCCATAGGCAGATTGAGAAATCGTTCACCTGCAATATTTGAACGGATGATTGTGCGATACGTATCTATCAGGCATATCCAGTCTGAAAGCGCATCGAAGATGCTCTCCCACTCTTCCTTTGCTTCGCGCAAAATATTTTCAAGGTTCTTAAGCGGTGTTACATCGTTTCCGATAGATATGATGCCGGTAAGTCTGCCTTTTGCATCGTATATGCCTTTATATGTCCATGATATCCATACCTTACGCCCATCTTTTGTGATATTTTCTTTTTCGTAGTTTTTGAATTCATCAGGGTTTTGGGATATCCTGTCGACCAATGCCTCCATGTCTTTTTCTGAAAATTCTCTCTGTTGAAAGATTGTGCCGACAACCTTCTTTCCAAGCAGTTCTGATTTTGTGTAGCCGAAAAAGCGTTCTGCATAATCATTGATATACGTAAACCGACCCTGTCTGTCGATATTTATGATGATGCTGTTGGCATATTCCACCATCTCGCGATATTTTCTTTCATCGTCGCCCACCGATTTGATAATGCGCTGTAATTCTTCTATTCTTCTTTCAAGTTCAGATATCTTCTGTTCATTCATATCAAACCCTTGTGCTATTTTACCACAACGATTTGAATGTTTGAAAAATTTTATTCGTGGCTAAAAGACAGAGGGTCGAGGGAAAAAGACAGCTGATAGCTCATAGCTCACGGCAAAAGAAAAGGGTTCAAGGAGGAAAAGGCAGCTCATAGCTGATGGCTGATGGCAAAAGCGGAAACAAAAGTAGCATTTTTGAAGTTCCTATGAACTATGAACTATGAACTATGAGCTAATATGGCTGAT
>ENA-UOYA01002022-UOYA01002022.1-activated-sludge-metagenome-genome-assembly--contig:-NODE-2022-length-20290-cov-7.830146_pt1 | contig 20290 bp, 17 predicted proteins | sample MGYA00238163_ERZ764804 | MGnify/ENA primary metagenome ERZ764804 (study PRJEB28919, sample SAMN05720223) | activated sludge metagenome | isolation source: Anaerobic digester | place: Hong Kong... | reverse complement strand
TTCGCGGTGGCCGGAACAAGCCTCTCCGAGTTTCGCCGGCGGCAGTACGCCCCACTGGCGCACTGGTCGAGGCTGATGCGTGAACTGGTGCTCGCGCTGCTCCCTCCGGCGCGGCGCTCAAGTGTACTGGTCGCCTATCTCCCGATGGATTGCTGGACCGAACCGCGGCGCTGGGTGATGCCCGGCGAAAAGTTCAGCGTGGTGGTGAGAACGCGCCCCGGCGCTTCCGTGCAGGTTGGACGGACGGCGGCGCGGGAACTGGCTCCCGGTTTATTCAGGGCTGAATTGGCCCCTGTGTTCGCCGGCGATGCGCGGATCGCCGTGATGGCCACCACACCAGTCCCGGCGCGGCAGAAAGAACTGGCGGTCCATGTCGCCTCCCGCCGCGATGCCTATCTCGAGGCCCTCAACAGGAACATACGCTGGTTCGAGAGGTCCGGCACGCTTCTTGCGCCCGACGGTTCGGCGGGCGTGGCCGAGTGGATTTCAGGCCCCGATTTCGAAGGCCGCCGCGTCGCTTTTGGGGCCGAGCAGATGTTCTCCCCCGAGCGCGCCGATTGCGTGTTCGAGTCCGGCCTGGCGTTCTGGCTGTACGGTCAACTCACCAAGGATGAGGCTCACCGCGCGGTGGGTGAGAGGATGCTTGTGCGCATCATGGATTTTCAGCGCCTGGAACGCGGCGATCCCGGCTACGGGCTCTGGAACACGCGCGGCCGCGCCGGTAGCGCCTTCCCGGACGATACCTCCTGGGGGACCATCTGCGCGCTCGCCGCGCACCGTTACACGCGCAACCGCATGTTTCTTTACCGCGGTCTGATCTCGGCCGAAGCGCAACTCGGCGCGTTCGGCACGGACGCCAGCCGGCACGTCCCGCACGTGGCCAAGTTCAACTCGAAGACGCCGCTCACCCGCATGGACGAGCACCCGCACTCGGGCGGCTGCGTGATCGCGGCCTGGCTGTACGCTTACGGCGTCACCGGGGAGCGAAAGTATCTGCGCGAGGCGCTCCCCGCGCTCGATTCCATGATCGCCGGCTTTCCCAGGATACGCCGCTACATCATTAGCAGGACGTGTGAGAGTTCGCGCTTCCTGCTCCCGCTGGCTCTCGCTTGGTACTATACGAGGGAGGCGCGCTACAGGCAGGCGCTCGAAGCGCAGGCGGCCTATCTCAGGGAGCGGTTGGCCCCGTGCGGTGCCATCCGCGAGGACGGCAGCAACACAGGAACGGATGTGGAGGGCGGCGACCTCGGCCTCAGCTATACCGGCCGGGAGACCGTCTCCGACCAGCTTTACACGACCAGCTTCGCGGCCATGAATTTTTGGATCGCATACAAGGCCACCGGGGACCGCGTTTACCTGAACGATTTCCACCGTGTGGCGGATTACCTGGTGCGCATCCAGATCGAGAGCACCGATCTGGTGATCGACGGCGGCTGGATGCGCGGGTTCGATTACTCGCTGTGGGAGTATTACGGCTCGAACGCCGACCAGTGGTGGAGCGCCTACGTGATGGAGACCGGATGGCAGAACGCCATCATCGATATAGCCTTGGCGCTCTACCTGATGGACGACTCGTTCTTCGCGCCTCGTAAGGACTAACACGGCTTCCGGGTTGCCTAGCCTTCCGGCAACCCGCTACATTGGGAAGTGGACATTCCGCGCCCTCACGCGCGATCTCCTCGAACATGTTTTTTCTCGTGACAACAACCGCGGTAGCACTGCTCGCGGCCGTTTTCGGGGTGTGGCTGACGGGTTCGTCTCACACAGCGCGGCGGATGGTGGCATTTGGCGGCGGCTTGCTCGGCGGCATCGCGGTGTTCGGCGTGCTTCCGGAACTCGCGGAAGGCTACGGCTGGCGGGACGGCTTCCTTATGCTCGCTTCGGGCTTTGCGCTGCTGTGGCTGATAAACCGCTACATCTATCCGGTGTGCCCCACCTGCGCCCACACGCACGATCACGGCGCGTGCAGCACCGTGCTGCACGGTTTCGGCACGCCGCTGGTGATCGCCGCCACGTTGCACAGCGCGCTGGACGGGTGGGGCATCATGGCCTCGCAACAAGCCGTTTCGAGTGCTGCAGGAGCCGCGGTGGTAGCCGGAATCCTGGTGCACAAAGTCCCCGAAGGTCTGGCCTTCGGTTCCATACTTCGCGCCGCTTACGGATCTCGCAGAGCCGCCATGATATGGTGCCTGATCGCGGAGGGGACCACGTTTGCCGGCGGCCTGCTCGAAAACTCCCTGTCTGGGCATCTCGGCCGCATCTGGCTCTTTTACGCCTTGGCGCTGGCCGGCGGCGGGTTCCTGTTCCTCGGCATCCATGCTGTACACGAAGAATGGCGCCGACGCGGGCCCATTCCCGCGTTCATGCCGGCACTCACCGGCGCCGCCGGCGCTGCCGCCCTGCACCAGGGGATCCGCATGTTCCTGCACTAGCTTTGATCTGGCGTTGTCATCCTGTCTCGTAAAAACTCAGCGTGTTGTCGCCCTGGCGCACCTGTCGCACACGTTTCAGCGCACCTGCGGATTCGACCATCTGCTGTCTTGCTGCGTGCTGCGCGATTACTAGCAGCGACGAACCGGGCGCGGCGCCCAGGGCGCGCAGTGCGGCGTCGTATTCCTTGACCAGCGGATAGGGCGGATCAAGAAACACAATGCCTTCCCTGTAGCGCCCCACGATCATGGCTGCCGAGGCTTGAATCACCTGCGCGCGATCTTCGATGCCCAGTGCGGCCAGGTTTTCGCGAATCACACGCACGGCGGCAGGGTGCTTCTCGACGAACACGGCGCGCGCGGCCCCCCGGCTAAGAGCCTCGATGCCCACCGCGCCCGAACCCGCGTAAGCGTCCACAAAGACGCAACCGGCGATGCGCGGCGCCAGGATGTTGAACAGGGATTCGCGCAGGCGGTCAGGCGTGGGCCGGAGCGCCATACCCGGCAGCGTCTTCAGACGACGGCTGCGGAATTCACCCGCGATTACACGCATTAGCCCACCTCCACCAGCCCGTACAGCCGCTGCCAGCTCCTGCGTATGTGCGCCACTACTTGCCGCAGTTCCTCCGCCGGCGCGTGCTCCACGAATTGTTGCGCTTCCCCGCGGGCAATCTCCAGAATCTCGTGGTCCCGGATCAGGTTGGCGATGCGCAGCGCGGGCAGGCCCGATTGCTTCGTGCCGAAGAATTCGCCGGGTCCGCGCAGCTTCAAATCCATCTCGGCGATCTGGAAACCGTCGGATGATTCCACCATGGTGCGGATGCGCTCGCGGCTCGTGTCGCCCAGTTTCCCGGTGACCAGCACGCAGTAGCTCTGCTGCGCGCCCCGGCCCACGCGCCCGCGCAACTGGTGGAGTTGCGCCAGGCCGAAGCGCTCGGCTTGCTCGATCACCATCACCGTCGCGTTGGGCACGTCGACGCCTACTTCGATCACCGTTGTCGAAACCAGGATCTTCGTCTCGCCGCGCTTGAAGCTCTCCATGACCGCTTCCTTCTCGTCCGGCGGCAGCCGCCCGTGCAATAAACCCACCCGGACGTCCGGAAAGACTGCCTCTGAAAGGTGCCGGAACATCTTCTCGGCCGCCTTCAGCGCCTGCGTCTCGGACTCTTCAATGACCGGATAAACCACGTATGCCTGGCGTCCCTGATCGATCTCGCGCTTGATGAAGCTGTAGACGAGTTCCACCTGATCCTCGTTCACATGCTTGGTGACGATGGGGCGGCGGCCGGGCGGCAGTTCGTCGATGATGGAAACGTCCAGATCGCCGTAAACGGTGAGCGCCAGCGTGCGCGGGATGGGTGTGGCAGTCATTACCAGAACGTCCGGCCGCTCGCCCTTGCGGTGCAGCTTCAACCGCTGCATGACGCCGAATCGATGCTGCTCGTCGATCACGGCCAGTCCCAGGCGCCGGAAGTTCACGTCTTCTTCGATCAGCGCATGCGTGCCGATGGCGACGTTCACCAGTCCTTCGGCGACCAGTTTCTTGAGCTGCGATTTCTCGCGCGCACTGAGCGATCCCGTAATCAGCACCACCGTGTAGCCAAGATCGCGGAAGAGGTTCTTGAAGTAGTAGTAGTGCTGCGCGGCCAGGATTTCCGTAGGTGCGAGCACGGCCACCTGACAGCCATTCTCGATGGCGATGATGGCGGCTTCGGCGGCGACCAGCGTTTTTCCGCTGCCGACATCTCCCTGCAGCAGCCGGTGCATGGGGTGGGGCTTCGCCATGTCTTGCGCGATTTCGCCCAGCACGCGCTTCTGCGCCGCCGTGGGCTTGAACGGCAGCATGCGTTTGACCTGCTCGCGCACTTTGCCGGTGAGCGCAAAGGCGATGCCGTCCTCTTTGCGGGCCCGCGCGCGCTTAATCGAGAGGCCGCACTCCAGCCAGAAGAACTCGTCGAAGATCAGCCGCCACTGCGCCGGGGAACGGAACTCGTTGAGCACGTGAATTTCGTCGCGTTCTTCGGGGAAGTGCGTGAGACGGATGGCGTCCCAGCGGGCGGGCAGCTTCAGCCGCTCCCGGATGGAGGCGGGCAGCGGATCGTCGAGCGGAGCGAGCGTTTCAAGCACCCGGTGAACCAGCGCACGGAACACACGCGTCGAAATCCGGCCGGCGGCCTCGTAGATAGGCACCACGCGGCCCAGATGCAGCGAAGCGTCGCTTGAATCATCTTCGGGCAGCATCTCGAATTCCGGATGCATCATGAGCAATTCGGCGGTGTATGTATCCAGTTCCACCTTGCCGTAGAGCGCGATGCGGCGGCCGGGCTCCAGTACGCCGGAAAGGTAAGAGCCGTGAAACCACTTACCAAGCAGGAGTTGCCCTGAACCATCCTCGAAGCGGGCTTCGAACAGACCCAGGTTGCGGCGCTGGAAGCGCGAAGTCTTAGCCGACGCCACGGTCGCCACCACGGTCGCCATCTCGCCCGGAGCCAGTTGCGCGATGGTTTTGACGTTGGATCGATCCTCGTATCGGAACGGCGTATAGGCAAGAAGATCCTCGACCGTCGAGAGGCCTTTGGCCTCCAGAACCTTGGCGCGGGCCGGGCCCACGCCCTTCACGTACATGAGGGGAGTCGAGGTATCCACCGAGATGTCTAGTGTACAATGCCGGATATGAAGCGCATTGTATTAGCTGTCCTCGTATTGTGCGGCATCGCCTCTGCCGCCGATCTCAAATTAGGCATTATCGGCACCGACACGTCGCACGTCATCGCGTTCGTCAAGACCCTGAACGATCCGGCTTCGAAGGACTACGTTCCCGGCGCCAAGATTGTAGCCGCTTACAAGGGCGGCAGCCCTGACCTGCCCGAGAGCTGGAACCGTGTCGACAAATACGCCGAGGAGCTGCAAACCAAATGGAATGTCGAGATCGTTCCCGACATCCCGACATTGTGCTCGAAGGTGGACGGCATCCTGCTGGAGAGCGTGGACGGGCGCCCACACCTGGCGCAAGCCAAGCAAGTGATCGCTGCCAAGAAGCCCATGTTCATCGATAAGCCGCTTTCGTCGACGCTCGAAGACGCCCGCGAGATCGCGCGGCTGGCGAAAGAAGCAGGCGTGCCGTGGTTCACTTCGTCGAGCCTGCGCTGGAGCAGCATCGTGTCCAGCGTAAAAGCGGACGACGCCGTGGCCGTTATCACGTGGGGCCCCGGCCCGATGAACGACAAGCACTATCTGGACCTGGCCTGGTACGCCATCCACCCCATTGAAATGCTGTACACATTGTTGGGGACGGGTTGCGTGGAAGTCACGCGCGTCGCCAGCACCGGCGAAACGGGTCACGACATCATCACCGGGCGTTGGAAGGATGGCCGCACCGGAACCGTCGTTGCCCTCCGGCCTTACGGACCATACGGCGCCACGGTGATTCGTCCCAAGCAGGTGCTGCAGTCTTCCGAGAAGTACACCGTCTCCTACAACAACATGCTGAAGGAGATCGTGAAGTTCTTCCAGACGGGTCAGCCCCCGGTTCCGAATGAGGAGAGCCTGGAGCTGTTCGCTTTCATGGATGCGGCGCAGCGCAGCAAGGAAGCCGGCGGCAAGCCGATGAAACTGCGCTAGGCGCATATAGAATTCTCCTTCACAGGGTGGGGTCCGAACCATGACGAAAGAAAAGTGGGCCATTGCAGTTCTCCGCATCGTGATCGGCTGGCACTTCCTTTACGAGGGATGCATCAAGCTGATGACGCCGGGTTGGACGGCGACGGGATATTTGAAATCGGCTACCGGACCCCTTTCGGGTTTCTTTTACAATCTGGCGTCGAATGATTCCCTGACTCGTATCATCGACGCGCTCAACATTTGGGGCCTGGTGCTGGTCGGGCTGGGCCTGATGTTCGGCGTTCTCGTTCGCACGGCGGCCGGCGGCGGCATAGCGCTGCTGGCGCTGTACTACCTGGCGCAGCCACCCCTGTTCAGCCCGTCCGCGGGCGCCATGACCGAGGGCGCGTACCTGCTGGTCAACAAGAACCTGGTGGAGCTGTGCGCGCTGCTGGTGGTTGCGTTCCTGCCGGCCTCAGAGATCGGCCTGGGCGCGCTCATCGCGCGCTTGCGCAACAAGCAGCCAGTAGCGGCCGCGGCGCAGCCGATGCTTGCAGGCATAGAGCGGCGCGAGTTGATCGGCGGTCTGGTTGGGCTGCCCGTCCTGGGCGCGTTCGTTCTCGCGGTTTTGAAAAAGCACGGTTACAAGAGCTTCGAGGAGATGCATCTTCGCGCGCGCGTGAACCCGGGCGACAGCGTCATGGCCAGCGCCACCGCCAAGCGTTTCGAGTTCAGTTCTCTGCGCGACCTCAAAGGCGAACTGCCCTACGGCAGGATCGGCAAGGTCAAGCTCAGCCGCATGATTTTGGGCGGCAACCTCATGGGAGGCTGGTCGCACGCGCGCGACCTGATTTACGTTTCAAAGCTGGTCAAGGCGTATCACAACCGCAACAAGATCTTTCAGACTTTCGACCTCGCCGAAGCCTGCGGCGTGAACACCATCCTCACGAACCCGGTGTTGTGCGGCGTGATCAACGATTACTGGCGCAGCGGCGGCAAAATCCAGTTCATCTCCGACTGCGGCGGCAAGGACATTCTGGTGGCGATCCAGAAGTCTATCGACCAGGGCGCCTGCGCCTGCTACATCCAGGGTGGCACGGCGGACGATCTGGTGGCGAAGGGTCGCTTCGACCTGATCGAAAAGGGACTTGAACTGATCCGGCGCAACGGCTTGCCGGCGGGGATCGGCGGGCACAAACTGTCGACCATCCAGACGTGCGTGGATCGCGGCTATCTGCCGGATTTCTGGATGAAGACGCTGCACAAGGTGGACTACTGGTCGGCGCGCTTGGAGCCCGAGTGCGACAACATCTGGTGCCAGAGTCCGGAAGATGTTGTGGCGTACATGCGCCAGCGGCCCGAGCCGTGGATCGCCTTCAAGACGCTGGCCGCGGGCGCCATCGAACCGAAGGTCGGCTTCAAGTACGCCTTCGACAGCGGAGCGGATTTCATCTGCGTCGGCATGTACGACTTCCAGATCGTCGACGACGTGAACCTGCTGGCCTCGATGTTCGAACAGGGCTTCAAACGCGAGCGCACCTGGCGCGCGTAGTCCCAGCCAGGAACACTTACTTCGGCGGCAGGCCGGTTGTAAACCCGCCGTCGGCGGCGATGGCTGCTCCGGTAACGAACGAGGCTTCGTCACTCGCCAGGAATGCCGCCACGCGGGCGATCTCTTCCGGCTGGCCGATGCGCCACAGCGCGTGCAGTTTGCCGGCGTCCGCTCGCACCTTCGCCGGGTCCGCCTGCACGTCGAAATACGCCTGCGCGAGGCCCGTGTCGATGTAGCCGGGGCAGATGCAGTTCACGCGCACGCCGTCTTTGCCGTAATCGATGGCCATGGCTTTGGTGAGGCCCACGATGGCCGCCTTGGTGGCGCAGTATCCGGCGCAACTCGGCTCAACAAAATACGCATTGGCCGAACTCATGTTAACAATGGCGCCCCGCGACGCGCGCAGGTGGGGCAGGAAATACTTCGACGTCAGGAAGACCCCGCCGACGTTCACGGCCATCTGGCGGTTCCACTCCTCAAGCGTGGTCTCCTCGACCGTCTTGCCATAGAAGATAGCGGCATTGTTTATGAGCGCGTGAACCGCGCCCTCGACACGTATGACCTCGGCCGCCAGCGCCGCTACCGAAGTCTCAGCCGATACGTCCGTGGGCACCGCGCGTGCCTGGCCACCGGCAGCGGCAATCATCCGCACCGTTTCGGCGAGGCCCCTGGCGTTGATATCGGCCGCCACCACGCGAGCGCCCTGCGCCGCGCATTCCCTGGCGCAAGCACCGCCGATACCGCCGGCGGCGCCCGTCACAACCACAACTCTGTCTTTTAGTCGCATGAAGATTCTCTACCTGGCCCACTCCGGGAACGCGGCGATGGCGTCCATGAAATTGTGGATCTTGTCGGTGTGTGCGTCTTCCTGCCAGCCGCCGCGCGCCTTGTCGAAGCCCCGATCGGCAGGGCAGCCGTCGTCGTCCGAGCCATAGGTCACGTAGTTCAGCGCCTGGCGGGCCACGGCTTCATATCGGCGCGTGCGCGTCGCCGCCGAGTACATGGCCAGCACGGCGCCGTAGGTCGACAGCACACCGCTCCAGGGCTCCACGTCGTAAGTCTGCTCGCCGCACACGGCCACTCCATTGCGCACGGTAATGAACCGGCGGTTCACGAACTCGATGAGCGTCTGGGCGTGATGCTGCCAGCCGGCGTCGATCGCTTCCTTCTTTTCGATGAAGTACCGCGCCAGGTTGAGCGGGCTCCAGGCGGTGCGGTTGTCCAACTCCTCGTGGTCCTCGAAGAACTGCACCCAGAGCAGACCGTCCTTGGTGAGGTTCGGGATCTGGTATTCCAGAATCCACTTCCACAGCTTCTCGCGCGGAGCGCGGAATTCCACCTGGCCGTGTTCGATGAGCTTATCGAACAGGCGCAGGATGAAACTCATGTTTCCGGACACTTCGCCGCGCGCAACGCCGGTGCGATAGTCCACGCGGAAAGGCCAGGGCGAGCGTGCCGCGTCGCCGTCACGCATGTTCGCCGCCAGCACGCGCGCGTTCTGGAGCGCCTGTTCGATGTAGCGGCGGTCTTTGGTCTCCTCGTAGAGCCGCATGAGCGCGAAACCCGCGATGCCGCCCTTGTCCGGTTCAATCTCGTACGGCTTGTCGGCCTGAGAGCCGCAATCGGGAGGGAAGGGAAACTGCGCGCGCCATCCGGTCGAGCGGGTGAATCGTGGATACTTGCCGGTGTCGGGCGTGAGCGTTTCCTTCACCAGGTAGTCGCCCATGGCGCGGGCGAATTCGAGCACCTTCGGGTTCTTCTTCTCCGACCACGCGTAATACTTCAGGTACGAAATGATGCCCATACCGTTCTGGGTGCACGGAATGAAGGATGGCGCGCGCTTCTGCGGCTCGTAATTGCCGTCCATGAACGTGGTGTAGACGAAGCGCGGGTAGCCGTGTTCGACGGGGCATTTCAGGTACCAGTCCATCTCGCGCTCGACCAACACGCGCCAAGGCGACCATGCGAGCAGGACGCCGTGCGGGCCATAGACAGGGGCGTGCGTAATGGGTTGGGGACGCGGTTCGCTTTGCATGGGACTCAACGTGTCACGAACTCTTGATGCTAGCAGGAAGACGCAGGGAACTGCCGATCACGAACAGACTGCTTATTAGCATCAAAGCGGCCGCAAGGATCGGAGTAAGCCAACCTGCTGCAGCGGCCGCCAGTGCGAGGGCGTTGTAGCCGGCGGTCCACCGCAGGTTCCGGACAGCGGTGCGGTGCGCGCGGCGCGCGAGTTCGAGAAGCCAGGGAAGGCGGTGCAGCCCCGGCTCCAGAAAAACGACCTCGGCTACCTCGCGTGTGACGTCGGTGCCTCCGGCCACGGCGAGCCCCACCTGGGCGGCCGCCAGCGCCGTAGCGTCGTTGATGCCGTCGCCCGCCATGGCCACTGTGCGCCCGACCCGCTGCATCGCCTGGATGCGCGCGGCTTTCTCCTGGGGCGTCAGCCTGCCCTCGTAATCGCCGATGCCGAGCGACGCCGCGACCTGGCCGGCGGTCTCGCGACGGTCGCCGCTCAGCAGGAGCGTGCGAATCCCCATCGCGGTGCAGGCGCTCACGGCCGCGGGCGCGTCATGCGCGATCGAATCCTCCAGCCAAAGCGCCCCGGCCAGCTTGCCATCCACGGCGCAGTAGACCACGCCGTTCAAGCCGGCTCTCCTGTCGAGTTGTGCGCGCCACGTTGCGGGAACCTGTTCGACTTCGCGCTCGACCCAATCCGGTTGACCCAGCAGGACGCGACGGCCACTGGCGAGCACCACCGCCACACCGAACCCCGCCCGCACCGTCACTTTGCCGCGGGCCGGCGCGCTTATTCCGGCCTCGCTTGCATGTCGCGCGATGGCGCGTGAAACCGGGTGGAGCGAATCCTCGGCCGCCGCGGCGGCGAACGAGAGCAGCGCGCGTTCGTCGAAAGGTTCCGCGGGCAGAACCCCGGTAACGCGCAGGCGGCCCTCGGTGAGCGTGCCGGTCTTGTCGAAGGCCACCGTGTCGACGCCCGCCAGCCGCTCCAGCGCTTCGGCCGAACGCACCAGGATCCCGTTCCTGGCAGCCGCCCCTATAGCGATGGTGTTCACCAGCGGAACGGCGATGCCCAGCGCGCAGGGGCAGGCTACAACAAGCACGCTCAGGCCGTTCATCCAGGCGCGCTCCGCCCCTCGGCTCCACCAGGCAATCGCCACGGCCGCCGCCAGCGCCACGGTGAGGGGGACGAACAACGCCGCCGCGCGGTCAGCCAGCCGCTCGATGTGAGAACGGCGTCCGAGGGCGTCTTCGACGCTCGCCACAATGCGCGCCACCATGGAGAAATCCGCTGGGTGCACACAGCGCACCTCAAACGCGCCGTCTACCACGAGCGAACCGGCGCTCACCGTGTCGCCCGGCGCGCGTCGGGCGGGCACCGGTTCGCCGGTGAGCATGGATTCATCCACAGCCGAGGCGCCGCGCTCGACGACGCCGTCCACGGGAATCCGCTCGCCCGCCAGCACCTGAATCAGGTCGCCCGGTTTCACCGCCGAGGCGTCCACCGTCAGCCAAGCCTCATCCCGGCGCACGCGGGCTGAGGACGGCGCCAGTTCCATCAACTCCCGCACCGCGCGCCGGCCGCGCCTTCGCGCGTGCGCCTCGAGCAGGCGGCCGGTTGTCACCAGCAGCAGCACCATGCAAGCGGTGTCGAAGTAGATCTCGCCGGACCGCCGGATGACCGAAACCGCTGAAAAAACGAATGCCGTCCCGGCGCCCAGGGCGATGAGGCTGTCCATGGAGAACCGCAGCCGCCGCACGTCGCGCGCGAGCCCCGCGGCGTAAGGCGGAAATAGCAGCGCGAAGGCGGGCGCGGCCAGCAGCAAAGCCAGCGAACGTACCATTGCCAGGGCGTTCTGCGGCGGCGGAACCGCGCCGGGTGCCGCGAGCGAGTAGAGAAACAGGCTCAGCACCATGACGTTCATGGCGAAGAAACCCCCAAGCCCCAGGCGCAGGATCAGCGAACGGACAACGGCGACATTGGCCGCCCCGGGCGAAGCGGCCGAACCAAGCGCGGCTGCCATGATGGAGCAGCCCACGCAGCAATAGGCAGGCTCACGCCCTCCGGATGACGCCACCGGCAAACCACAGTGCGCGCAGGCAAGCATCGGCATGAACTCAGGCAGGGCGTCTCACTGAAGCTTCTGCCGGACCGTCGTCGTCAGCGTGCGCAGCGCCTCGACGCGCGCCACCCACTTGGAATTGCCGGGGACCACCGTCCACGGCGCCGTGATCGTACTGGTCTTGAGCAGCATCTCCTCGACGGCAGCTTCGTACTCGCCCCACTTCTTCCGGTTGCGCCAGTCTTCGTCGGTAAGCTTCCAGGCCTTGTAAGGATTGTCTTTGCGCGCCTCGAAGCGCCGCAGTTGCTCGTCCTGGCTGATGTGGATCCAGAACTTGACAAGGATCATGCCAAAGTCCACCAATTGGCGCTCGAATTCGTTGATCTCCCTGTAAGCGCGGCGCCACTCGGCTTCCGTGCAGAAACCCTCGACGCGCTCTACCAGCACGCGCCCGTACCAGCTGCGGTCGAAGATCAGGATCTGTTTTTCTTCTGGCGCTTCCAAACGCCGCCAGAATCGATACAAATAGTGATGCGTCTTGTCTTCGCCCGCCGGGGCGGCGATGGGGAGCACTTCGTAGCCGCGCGGATCCAGCATTTGAGTGACGCGGCGTATATTGCCGCCCTTGCCGGCCGCGTCCCAGCCTTCGTAAAGCACGATGAGCGTCCGCTTCCGGCGATAGAGTTCCAACGCCAGTTCGCGCAATTCGAGCTGAAGCCTCAACAGGGAGCGCTCGTACTGGGGACGCGTCAGTGTGCGTTTGAGGTCGACGGTTTCAAGCATGGCGGCGCCTCCCGGGCTTGGCTTCCGGCTGCGCTTGAGGAAGCGGCTTTCCTCTCTCCACAAGCGTCCGTTCGAGGCGCGCCACGATGGTCGAGAAGACTTTGTGGCGGGTCCAGCACCGGTCGGTGGCTTCCACCACTGTCCACGGCCCCCACTCGGTCTGGGTGCGTTCCAGCATGGCCTCGATGGCTTCTAAGTATTCCTCGTAATGCTTGTGATGCTTCCAGTCTTCCTTCTGCACGTGCCAGCTCTCGAGCGGATCGCGCTCCAGCCTGCGGAAACGACGGCCCTGCTCTTTCTTGCTGATGTGCAGGAAGAACTTCATAATGACGTAACCGTCATCGGCGATAGTATGTTCGAAGTCAACGATGTCTTGATAGGCGCGCTTCCACAGTTTCGGCGCGACCAGTTTCTCGACGCGTTCGACCAACACACGCCCGTACCAACTCCGGTCGAAGATCGCCATCTGGCCGTAGTTGGGCAACTTGACCCAAAAGCGCCACAGCCAGGGCAGGTGCTGCTCCATGGTGCGCGGACCGCGGATCGGGTAGAGGCGAAAGCCACGCGGCTCCAGGTGTTGCGTGAGATGGTTGACGGTGGATCCCTTGCCCGCCGCGTCCCAACCTTCAAAGACGATGACGCTGGGTATGCCGGCATCCCAGCAGGCTTTCTCGAGATCGTAGAGGCGGCGCTCTAACGCAGGCATCTCCGCCTCGAACTGCTTCTTCGAGAGTTTCTTGGAGAGGTCGATCTTTTCCAACACTTGCCGCTTATTCTACTATCATTGGAACGAGGTTAGCTCATGCGACTTGTCAACTTACTCCTGTTCCCAGCTCTGCTCATGTCCCAGACCCCGGAACCGGTCATCCGCGTCACGACCCGCCTCGTCACGGTGAGTGTCGTGGTTCGCAGCAAGGGCCGTCCCGTCACCGATCTCACCGCGCGCGACTTCGAGGTTTTCGATAGCGGCAAATCCCAAAAGATCGCGTTCTTCGCGATGAATTCGGCCGTTTCCGCCACGTCGGCGGCACCGCAGAAACCCAAGAACGTCTTCACCAACCGCGGCGAAGCGCAGTCCGAGGCGCCTTCGACGGCAACCGTGCTTCTTGTCGACGGCCTGAACACTGAATTTCCCGACCAGGCGTTCGCCCGGGATCACCTCCGGCGTTTTCTTGCAGGAATGAATCCCACCGAGCGGATCGCCATCTACGCACTGGGGCGCCGCCTCAACGTGCTCCACGATTTCAGCGACGACCGCGACCACCTGGCGAAGATAATCTCGCACTTCCGCGGCGAAATCGTCGGTGAATCGATCATGCCTGAAAACGATACGGGCGTCATCCAGATGTTGGACAAGCTCGACATGATGAAAAACGCCGACAAGAACGAGCAGGTGTATCGCGAAGGGTTGCGTGTGCAGAGGACCATCGCGGCGCTCGACGCCATTGCTAACCATTTGGCCAAACTGCCGGGGCGCAAGAACCTGATCTGGATTTCGGGGAGCTTCCCCATCTATCCGGGCTTCCAGGTGGTCACTCGAAAGTTTGAGACCTCGCGGCAGAGATCATTCACCGCGGAGGTGGCGCGCACCACCCGCCTGTTCAGTGATGCCAACATGGCCATCTATCCGGTGGACGTCCGCGGCATGTTCAGCACCGATCGTTACGGCGCCGACGGTCAGTATAGGATCCGGCGGTCCCAGATCGAGACCATCCAGTCTCCATTTCACGCCGACAACCGTGACGCCATGAAGATGCTGGCCGACGGCACCGGAGGGGTGATGTTCAAGGACACCAACGACTTGAGCAAGGCGCTTCGACAAGCCATCGAAGACGCGCAGGTGACCTACACGCTGGGTTTCTATCCGGACCAGGATTCGTTGGACGGGAAGTACCACGAATTGAATGTGAAGATCGCCCGCAAGGGACTCGATGTGCGGCATCGCAAGGGGTACATGGCGGTGAAGGACACCGCCCTTGGCGCGGAAGAGCGGAAGGCGATGCTGCGGGACACGTTGTGGAGTCCGCTGGAAGCGTCCTCTATCGAGATCGTCGCACGCGCGGATGCACACGACGAGGTCGTGGATCTTGCGCTGTCGATCAATCCCGAGACGTTCACCCTGGAGCAGAAGCAGGACCGTTGGGTGGGAGGTCTCGACGTGTACCTGACGCAGTGCGACACGCAAGGCAAAGAGTTGGAGACGACGCGAGACACAGTCGACTTGAGTCTGACCGCCGGCCGGTACGCGACGCGCCAGTCCAACTGGCTGGCCATGGCCAAGACGGTGCGCCCCAAACCGGAGGCCATCGAGCTTCGCGTAATCGTGCAGGACAGGCCCACCGGGGCACTCGGTTCAGTTCACATCCCGTTGAGCAGGCTAAAAAAATAACCACCAGCACGGATGTGGGCTCACGCCCCGCTTCGGGTTACACTCAAAGTACCTGCGGCAGACTTTTTCCGGCCCGTGGGCGTCATTAGACAAGGAGCCGACGATTTGATCTTCCGGGAAGTCGAGGATCGCGACCTCATAAAGAGGGCGCGCCGGGGGCAGGTCGAAGCGTACAACTTATTGGTTTCCCGCTGGGAGAAGCGGATTTACAACTACATTCTCCGGCTGGTGGGAGACCGTGAGGACGCTCTCGACGCGACCCAGGATACGTTTCTCAAAGCGTATCAGAGCCTCGGCAAACTGGAGGACGAGGAGCGTTTCGCTCCCTGGCTGTTTCGTATTGCGCACAACGAGGCATACTCGCTGCTGCGGAAGCGGCGGCCGGAGGGGGAAATGCCCGCGGAGATAGCCGAAGGACCCGAGCGGCCCCGGCTGTATCCGGTCGAATTGAGGTTGGCGGTGAAAGGCGCGTTGGGCAGGTTGAGCGATGAGCAGCGCGAGGCCGTGGTACTGAAGATTTACCAGGGCTTCAAGTTCGAGGAGATGGCCCAGGTTCTCGGCTGCCCGGTCTCGACGGTGAAATCGCGGCTGTACACGGCGCTTGAACTGCTAAAAGCCGAGTTGGCTCCGATTGACGCACGGGGTGTCGAATGAAGTGCACGTCGTTTGATTTGAATGCTTACTATTTTGGCGAGCTGCCCGCGGACGAGCGCCGCGGTGCGGAAGAGCACGTAGCAGCTTGCGCCGCTTGCCGCGCGGAACTGGAGCGGCTGCGGGTAACCCAGACGGCGCTCGCGTCAATCCCGGACGAGGAGATTCCACAGCGCGTCGCTTTCGTCTCCGACAAAGTCTTCGAACCGAATTGGTGTCAGCGTTTGTGGCGTCCCGGTCCTCAGTGGGCGCTGGTTTCGGCCGGGCTGATAGCCGCTGCCATCCTGCTTCACGGCTACATGTACCGGCCCGCGGCGGCCCCGGCGGTCGAGGCGCAAGTGATCGAAACGCGCGTCGAGGCGGAGCTGGCGCGGCGGTTACCGGTGGCGCTGGACCAAGCGGTCTCGCGCCTGGAAGCGCGCCATCGGGCGCAGGTCCGCGAGGCGGTGGCGGCCGTTGAGAAGCGCGCCGAGATCGAGAGGAAAGCGCAGATGGCGGCTTTCGAAGAGAACCTCGACGTGCTGCGCAAACGCTTCAACGTGATGTACCTGGCCAGCGCCAACATGGGAGGACGCTGATGAAACGCCTGTTTACGCTGGCGCTGCTGCTTGGCGGAGCTCTGTGGGTGGGCGCGGCGGACAAGCCGCGCGTCAGCCGGGCGGCTTTGGCGCCCCTGGAGAGGTCCTTCGACCAGCGTCTGGATGGATGGAGCGTCGACGAGCCGGTGATGCTGCTCGGCACGACGCGCGGCGTGTATCTGGAAGGATACGGGGCGGTCTTCACGGCGGAAATGAACCTCATGCCCGGCCCGACGATTTCTCCCTTTCAGCCGACTATTCGCAAGGAGAGCATCGTTCGCGTTCATCAGAGAAAGGTGGAGCGGCTGCCGAGGCTGCGCGAACAGATGAAGGAGATGCTGGTGGCCAGCGCCCAGTCGCTGGATACCGTGCCGCTGGATGAGAAGATCGTCGTCGGTGTCACGCTATTTCACTATTCCTGGGAAGATGTGAGCGGCGTGCCGGCCCAGATCGTCATGCAGGCGCAACGGCGGTTGCTGGTGGACTACTCGCTCAAACGTATTGATCGTGCCGCGCTCGAAGCCGGCATCCGGACCGAGGAACTCTAGTGCCCATGCGCCTCGGCGAGATGCTCATCGAACGGCGGCTCATCGAGCCGGAGGACCTGGACAGGGCGCTGGAGATCCAGAAGGAACGGAGCGAGAAGATCGGCAAGATCCTGGTCGATCTGGGCTTCATCGCCATGCACGACGTGCTGGCCACGCTATCGGATCAGCTCGCCATCCCGCTGGTTACAATCGAGGCGGCGCCGCCCTCCGATCCCACCCTCGACGGCCTTGCGCCGCGCTTCCTGCGCCAGTCGCGTTGCTTGCCGGTGGAGCTAAAGGATTCCACGCTCACCCTGGCCATGGCGGACCCGCTGGACTTCGAGACCATCTCGGCCGTGCGCGGTTTCACGGGTCTGAAGGTTGAGCCGGTGCTGGCCAGCGAACAGGAAATTCTGGATGCCGTCGACAAGTACTACGGCGAAAGCGAGAAGCAGGAGCAGGAGATTGAAGGCGATGCCGCGGCGGCCAGCGAGGACCTGGAGCACCTGCGCGACATGGCCAGCGAGGCGCCCGTCATCCGCTTGGTGAACGCCATGATCGCCCAGGCCGTGGAGAAGCGCGCCAGCGACATTCACATCGAGCCGTTCGAGAAGGAGTTCCGCGTAAGATACCGCGTGGACGGCGTGCTCTACCCGCAGGACGCCCCGCCCCGCGAACTGAAGGCCGCCGTCATCAGCCGTGTCAAACTGATGGCCAAGCTGAACATCGCCGAGCGGCGCCTGCCGCAGGACGGCCGCATCAAGATCAAGATCCTGGGGCGCGAGGTGGACCTGCGCGTCTCCACGTTGCCCACTCTTTACGGCGAAAGTGTTGTCATGCGCCTGTTGGATCGATCGGCGGGCGATTTCTATGATCTTCTGAAGCTTGGCTTCGACGACAAGATGCTCCGCCGCATGGAGTACTTCACCTCGCTGCCGCACGGAATCTTCCTGGTCACCGGTCCCACGGGCAGCGGTAAGTCGACCACACTCTATTCGGCGCTCAAGCGCATTAACCAGACCGACAAGAAAATCATCACCATCGAGGACCCGGTCGAGTACCAGATGGACGGTATCAACCAGATCCACGTGAATCCCCAGATCGGGTTGACGTTTGCCAGCGGCCTGCGCCACATCGTGCGCCAGGACCCGGACGTCATCATGGTGGGCGAAATCCGCGACCGAGAAACGGCCGACATTGCCATCCGGGCCGCGCTCACCGGACACTTCGTCTTCTCGACCCTGCATACCAACGATGCGCCCAGCGCCATCACGCGCCTCACCGACATGGGCGTGGAGAGTTATTTGATTACATCCTCGGTTACGGCGGTGCTTGCGCAGAGATTGGTGCGGGTCATTTGCCGGAATTGCAAGACTGAGGCGGGCGAGCGCATGACGCCGCTCGGAGAGCGTATCACCACTTATCGCGGCGCCGGTTGCGATCAATGTTACGGCTCCGGCTTCACTGGCCGCGTGGGCATCTTCGAGTTGATGGAGATCGACGACGAGATCCGCAAGCTGATCATGGAGAACGGGGACGCCGTGGCTATCACGGCCGTGGCGCGGCGCAACGGGATGCGCAACCTGCGCGAGGACGGTTGGCTGAAGGTGCGCGAGGGCGTCACAACTCCCGAGGAAGTGATGCGCGTCACCCAGGAATTCTGATGTCAGGCTACTACTTCAAGGCGGTGACTTCGACCGGCGACTTGCGCACCGGCGTGCTGGCGTGCGACACGGAAACCGCGGCCGCCAAGGAACTGCGCCGCCAGGGGCTCACGCCCGTCTACATCGGCTTGGAACCCAAGAAGGGATTCCAGATCAAGCTGCCGAAGTTCGTCCGCGGCAAGCGCCGCGATGTGCTCTTCTTCACGCAGGAGCTTTCCACGTTGATCAACGCAGGCGTGCCGCTGGATCGCGCGCTTTCGATCACGAGCGAACTCACCGAGCATGACAGCTTCCGCTCCATCGTGTTGGACGTGCTCCGCGTGCTCAAAGGCGGCAAGAGCCTGGCCGACAGCCTCGCCACGCATCCGGACTATTTTTCGGAGCTGTTCGTGAACATGGTGCGGGCCGGCGAAGCCAGCGGCTCGCTTGGCGTGGTGTTCGAGCGCCTTTCGGAATTCGAGCGCAACCGGGACGAGCTACGCGGCTACATCATCAGCTCGATGGTCTACCCGGCGTTGCTCACGCTGGTCGGCATCGCATCGATCGTGATTCTGATGACTTTCGTGGTGCCGAGATTCGCCGCCGTGTTCGAAGAGTCGCGCATGAGGATGCCGCTGCCCACCAAGATCCTGATCGAGACCAGCCGCGTCGTGCAAACATACGGATGGGCCGCGCTGGCGGCTGCGGCGGCAGTGGCCGTGGCGCTCTATTCCTACATCCGGACGCGGGCCGGCCGGCTGTGGTGGGACTCGCTGCGCCTGCGGTTACCCTTGATCGGCGATGCTTTGCGGAAAGCTGAGACGGCGCGTTTTGCCCGCGCCATGGCCACCCTGATCGCCAATAGCGTCCCCCTGGTGCAGTCCATCGGGATCGCGGGCGCCATCCTCAACAACAAACGGATCGCGGGATCCCTCGAAATCGTTTCGCAGGGCGTGAAACGCGGCGAAGGTCTCGCCAATCCGCTGCGCCGCGCCGGCGAGTTTCCACCGCTGGCCGGCCACCTGCTCAGCGTAGGCGAGGAAACCGGCCGGCTGGACCACATGTTCGCCCGCATGGCCGACATCTACGAAGCCGACACGCGCGCGGCCATCAAGCGCTTCACGTCTTTGTTCGAGCCGATGCTCATTCTGGTGATGGGCGTGGTCGTGGGAGCGTTTATCCTAAGTATGTTGCTGGCTATCACCAGCATTAACGAAGTGGCGGTGTGAGCTATGAACAGGAAACGAAAAGATAGACGGCGGTCGGGCGTCACCCTGATCGAGATGCTGGTGGTGGTGACCATCATCGCGCTGTTCGCGGCGCTGGTTGCGCCCAGCATGTTTAAGCAAAGCGACAAGGCCCGCGTGACCGCGGCCCGGGTGCAGCTTCGCAATTTCGTCGGCGCCCTGGGCCAGTACAAACTGGACACCGGCGTTTTCCCTACTACCGAGCAAGGCTTGCAAGCCCTGCGAACGGCACCCCCGGGCGTGACGAACTGGCAGGGCCCCTATCTTCCGCAGGAAGTTCCCATGGATCCATGGGGCCATGCTTACATCTACAAGTATCCCGGTGAGCACGGCGACGAGCCCGACATCATCTCGTACGGCGCCGATGGTCAGCAGGGCGGGGAAAGCATCAACGCCGACATCGTGAGCTGGAAGAGCCAATAGTGCCTGTGTTGTCCAGCCCGTCCGCGTCCCGGCGTGGAGTGACCCTGATCGAGATGGTGGTCGTGATGACGCTCCTGGGGCTGCTGGTGAGCGTCACGTATCCCTCGATCGCTACAGGAGTCGATTCGCTGCGGTTGAACTCGGCGGCGGAATCCATTGCCAGCTTCATGAATGCTGGGGTGAACCACGCCGAGCGGAGGCGCGTCCCCGTGATGGTCGAAGTTTCCAAGGATGACAATGCGCTGCGGATGAGTTCAACCGAGACGGACTGGACACGAAAGCTGGAGATGCCGGACGGCATCGTAGTGCAGAGCGTGGAGCCGGCCCCGCCCGCTCCGCGCTCTGCACTACGATGCCGTCCGGCATCTCCAGCTTTCGTGTCCAGT
>ENA-UOYA01002019-UOYA01002019.1-activated-sludge-metagenome-genome-assembly--contig:-NODE-2019-length-20304-cov-7.655736_pt1 | contig 20304 bp, 12 predicted proteins | sample MGYA00238163_ERZ764804 | MGnify/ENA primary metagenome ERZ764804 (study PRJEB28919, sample SAMN05720223) | activated sludge metagenome | isolation source: Anaerobic digester | place: Hong Kong... | reverse complement strand
GCCTAAGCTATCGGGCGAATTTATTACGCCCAAATTCATATTGTATTGGTTGTACATTGTGTCAGTATAGGGGTAATTATTACCTGTTGCTGCCACATATGCACATGAAAAATAAATTTTATCATCTGGACCGCGCTTTAAAGCTCCTGCTGTATATTTTGGCTCAAAAGTAGCCCATAGTGTATCTTGTGTAATATTATTTGGGTAGTTCCGTAAATCAATCTGGATTAATCGACTTGAATCAGGCTGACCAGGATTTGCACTTACATATAAAAAATTTCCACTAGCTGAAAATTCGCAAGACCAAACACTTGGGGCAATCCCACTTAATAACTGTGGTCTAACAGATATAACATTGGAAAACATTCCTGAACATCGATCAAAGTCTAACAGTTCAATTAAACCATCATTATTGATCATTGCCATGCGACTTCCCTGCTTATTCCAAATAAAATCAATAAATCCTGTCTGGGATCCAGTTCCAATTGCTTGTGCAGGTAAACTATCTATTCCATACGGAGAAATCAAATATTTATAGTATTTATTATCATAATTATTGATTTGAGTACGCATAAGGAGCCACCAATCTCTACCGTTTGCATGTTTAATCCCTTTAAGACAGTCTGCCATCCAAACATCATGCATTTTTATGTTTTTTATTGTGACATCTCCTAACCCATTATTTAAACTCATATCAACAACAGAATAATAAAAACCTATAATCGTAGAAATACTTAATGTAAACAAATAGTATTTTTTAAAATTATCTGGCATTGGTATAATCAACAACTCTTTATACCATCCGCGTCCAGCAACATTATTCCCATTCGACATCTCTTGATTTAGTTTATTATATACCTTTGTAGTATACCCAGGAAGAGAAGCTCTTGTATTTGCATAAAACAGCAAATCCCCACTTGTATCGGAAATCGATACACAACTTCCTCTAGATCTCATTCCCGTCTCGATTGGTTGAGGATTACTTAAATTATTAAAATCAATTCCAGCGCTGTCGCCGAATGCCCATACATAATTGCTTTTTTGAGAGTAGAGATTGCCAAAGATCGCAGTTAATACAAATGCTAAACAAATACTAAAAATTGTCTTCATAATTTAACAAATTTTTGAGTTAAAATTGTATTACTTATAAGTTTACATTTCACTGTATAAGCACCAGACTTTAAAAAATCAATATTCTCCTTCACTCTATTTGATCCAGCAACAATTTTATTGAATATAAGCGTACCCTTCTCGTCGTAAATTTCAAATTCAATGATTTCGTCATTAATATTTTTATTGACCACAACAATTTCATTGACCACAGGATTTGGAGATAAAAATAATTGATCTTTATTATTTTTATCTCGATATGTAATACGAGAAGAAATAAATACATCTCCTTGACAATGGCATTCCTTTTTTAAGGCAGCACATGCACTGGTCACAGCATTTCCTCCCACATTAATTGACACATTAGAAATCAAATTTAACCAACAACTATCTAAAGCATCCCATTTCACCCCATCCTTTTGTTTTAATAATATACTATTAACTTGTTTTTTATAAATGTCACTTTGCCATGAAACAGGAATTGTTTGTATGATCATTAATATATCTGAATCTAAATTCAGAGTTAAGAGACTATCAACATTTTCTAGCTCTTTTGTAGGGCTTATTTCCATATCATAAAATAAATCCTGCAAGAAAGTTGAAGTTGTTACAGACTCATCGACTAAAATGGAGTCTTTGCCTAGCAACTTATACATTTCCTTTTCTGCATTATACTGTTCTTCAAAATCTACATATCCTAATATTTGATTATACGAGCTATTAATGTCATTAAGTCTCAGTCCTAAAGGAATACCTGAATTACAATTTAATGTTGAAATTAATTTTATCGTTTGTATTGCATTAAAATTAACAAAATCATAACTAATCGTTGGATCATATGATGAACCTACACCACTAAAATACCAGTCAATACTTGCAGAACCAATTTGCCCTTCTAACCTTTTTTTTGACAAATCCGGCTGGATCCAAGTATTATCAGTAGGATCTCCTACATCACCTTGTTGCGATAAAAGTGAATTACTAAAGCGAAATACTCCAGCATCAAACATATTAAAGTCATTATTACGGATATTGGTCCCCAAACAATTTCCACTCACAGATATACTGTAACCCGTATTGGAAATATTATTGCAACCTACAAAACCACCGGTAGCATTCGTTAATTTAATTCCTGTTACTTTCTCATTAAGTCCTGAAGTATACATTGATTTCGTAATGATATTGTCTTTAACAGAAAAATTGAAACATTCCTTTAATTCGATCCCGATTGTAGGATGCATCGACGGTAACGGTGCATTGTAACTTAACGATATCGATGGATTGTTCTTAATTGTAATATGATCTTGCTTTGCAGCATAAACAGCACGACGAAGGTAATTTACTTCGTTATTTTCAATGTTTACATACGTATTATAATTATTCAATGGATTATTAAAAACAATTGCTGAGTTCGTAAAGTCACCGTACTTTGAAGGAATTTGTTCTATGTTAAAGAAATTATCTTTTATATTTATTGAATTACTATTCAGCACATTATAAAAATGCACCCCTAAATTAACATACCTAAATTTATTGCCAATAATGTTTACTACGGAATTAGATAAATTGTTTATGCTAATATCATTAGCATTTTCGTCGTCTATTGGCTGACTTGAAAGTAACTCATCAAAATGATTTGAAATAATGTTTACAGCTGCTTCATCATCTATTTGAATTGAATTCATACAGCTATTAAACGTATTTCTTGCCAGAAATGGATTTGTAGAATTTCCAATATTTATAAACGAACCATTATAATGACTCGTATTACTACTTTGAATTGCACCAGAATAAGGTATTAAATTGATATTTTGAGCATCTCTCTTAATATGTTCGAAATCATTGTTCCAATATGTTACAGATGCATTTGAACTAACAGATCCTATATCACAATTAGAAAAAATATTAGGATTATCAGCCGTCCTTTTCGTCCCTATGGTTACTCTATCTAAATTATTTAGTTCAATTGCTTTAGTTAACAAGGATGAGTTATACAACGTGTTCATTACTACTTGATCACTTCCAAATTTATTACCAAAAATAAAACCTGAAATATCACCAGAAGTACCTTCCCTTTGCGGAATATTCCTTTGATAATCGTGAATACTAATTGCGTTTCTATTATTTTCAAATTCCGTATTTGCGATAAGATATGATACATCATTGGATAAATTAACTGCGGTTTTTGACCCTGCTATATATGACTTGTAAATGGGTGCAGTTGTGTACGGTGTACCGTTAATAATTAACTGTTGCCGATCCTCATCAGCTATTATTCCATCCCATGGCTTATCAGAATTACAATTTATAACTCGGCAGTTTTGAAGCTCTAATTTACTTTTTCCCTTAAATTTAATTAATGCATTAGGCCCCATATTCAATTCGTAATTCGAAAGTTTTATGTCTGCATCCACTAAAAACAAACCATTAATGTATATTGGAAGAGGACTTAGTGTTGCGAGAAATTCATAAGCCATTGTTTCCACATTTAAATTATTGTCAAAAGTTACATGTGATGTGACATTTTGCATGTAGTTGTTTAATTCATCTTCTAACTCAGTTGCACCATTTTGAAACGAATTATTTCCAGAAGGTACTAATGAACTTGCCGTAGCATTACTACAACATTCAACAGGTAATAAAGTAAGTGATTTTGAAGTAGTACAAACTAGAGTGGGATTACTCAATCCCGTTACGGTTGTTGTAAGGGTAAGTTCGCATGGGTTTGGAAGACCTAGTGTACTAAATCCGCTAATGTTTACACTGCCGTTGCAGTTTGCCCAATTTTCGCTAAACACATAACTACTATTTCCCAAATCCAAATCTTCATTATTGTAAATTGCCCCAAAAGAAACATGATCATTATTGTTACTACATAATCTTAACTCATCACCAATTATTTTAATTGGTGTTCCATTATTATTTTTTACAAGAATTTGAGCATCAGGAATCAAACTAATAAATTTAATTGTATTTGATTTTGCCCAACATATACCATCTGTTGCATAAGCGAAAACTTCTGCCCCACTTTGCGGTGGAATAAAATCTGTAGAAGTCGCTCTTGGAGTAGAAAATTGCCCAGTCGCAACCCATAAATAGCTATATGACAATGGAGAATTCATTAATGTACTTGGATTCATTGTCAAATTAACTGTCATAGGGTCTTGAGGACAAAACTCTTTCTCCGAAATAGCATAATTATTATCTAAGCCAATTTCTGGCGTTGGCACACACGGATTTACTGATAAGGTAGACCTCCCAACCTGATTTCCAAATTCATCATATAAAAATATTTCCTTACTCCCAGTTGAAGAAAAATTTGCATTTGTAAGAGTTATGGGGTTACTAAAATAAACTCCAGCATCATCCACAACCCATCTCCAGCCTTCACTCCAATTTTCTTTAGGAGCTGAGTAGGTTTTATTTGAATTACAACATAAAACATCTACGGGAATATCAATATTCAGATTGTGCTTAACTCTAATATGAACTACACTATACTGCGGAATAGGAATTATGGAGGTCGTTAATAATTGGTATTTCGGAAATGTTATAATTTCTGTTGAAGAAGTAGTAGTAACGGCTTCCCCAGGGCTATAATTAAATGGATTTTCACTATACCAGACATTATAATCTACAGTACCATTTGAAAAATTTATGATCGAAGAAAGGTCTAGATTTCGATTAGTCTCGCCACTTAAATTCATAATAACAAATTCCTGTCCTCCACCAACTTTATAAAGTTTAAAACCAACTAAATCTAAAAAGTTTGGATCCAATACATTTAAAGCGCTTGGTCCAACATTTTGCGTATTGTCCCAAAAGTTAAGTTCAGTTAATTTATCGGAATTTTTAATTGCATCACATAATGGGCTAATGGCAGTTCCTAATGCACTTCGTTCGTACGCATTTGTAGTTATTGTTGATGATATACATGCTTGTTGGTAAGGATCAGAATAGTTGCTTTCAGAACTATAATTCAGCCCTTGATTATCACTAAATAATCCACTGAAAATTGCGTTCCCTACCAATGTATGAGGTATTAATTTAGCTACCGATTCATCTTTCATTAATTCAAAAGCCATAGATGTTACAAACAAGCCATGAAACCATGAACCATTTACTGCAATATTTTTATCTTGATTCAACATATTGAATTCTGTGATCCAAGTTTCCTTCCCTGCATTTTTTATTTGTTCAATTTCATCATGAACAACATTATTTGTATTTTTAAACGCGTTGTAAATTCCAGCCTTAAAAATTGTGTTAGCATCGCTAGCAGATAGAGTATTCAAGCAGATAGATGAAGAACTCGTTCCTAATAAATTAGATGCTATGTCCCCAACTTTACTATCAAGATATAAATGAAGAGTAACCGCATTAATTTCATTTATAGGAGCTACCTCATGCAATAAATTTTCAATCCACAATCTTCTCCTCCCTGGATCATTTTCTTCACTTTCAGCTCCCACAACTGCTAACTTAAAACTAGAATAAGGCGAATTATTAGGACTTTTCAAGTCTTTGGCCCAATCTATTGCTTTATGAGTATAATCCAATACATTTGGGAAAACCTCACGGTTTTCAGTTGCGCCCAAATAGAATTCATTCCCCAGCTCAATATACATTTTTTTAAACCCATACGCACTACCAGCATATAATGAACCGAGTTGATAGTTCATATCGGAGCTCATAATATTCAAGTTCATTAATGGGGTACAATTATTTCTCATGCATGACTCGAAATAATGTTCAATCTTATCTCCACCTAATGTTGAATTAACTCTATCTTTATATGCTGCAGGTAAATTAATGTTCGAAGTAAATTCCGTTTTCTTTAAAAACCATCCTTTACGCCAATCCCAAAAATTACCAACGGTCCCGCCTGGGTAGCGCAAATTTGATGGCGATAAGTTATAAATATTAATGTTATTACTATTTAGAGTTTGCCAAGTGCTACTTAATTCTAAAGTGTTTTGTCCATTAAATCCCATTATATCCTCTTGCAATGTCCGAACAGTTGCATTCTCTTGGACTTCAAAAACTGGAGTTTGAGCTTTGGCAAAATTAAGAATAAGCGAACTAAGTATAATGGTAAAAACAAAAATTTGGTTTGTCAACTGGAGCTTATTTGTTTTCATAGAAATTATGTATTAAATTAAAACCCACTTTAATGTAAAGCTAAGTAAAATTATTTAATACATAAAAACATTCTTTTAGATTTTTTTTGGGCTCAGATATTACTAATGAATTGAACAATATTTATACATTAAAAAATAGTGATAGTATTGATTATCAAATCTTTAAAAAAATATTTGCAAAATAAAACATTCTTGTTTTATCACAAACAACTATCGATTTACAAATAATGAATTACCTTTTATTTGAAAGCTACACATTGAGCCTTCCTGTCAAAATCCATTTCCAGATTATACTTTTGAAGGAATTCTTTAAGCACGTTCAACAAGTCTTATAAATCACCAATAAAATCCTTAATCACCAATAGTTGCAATTACTTTTAATTCAATTGCAATTGGTGTTGGTAAACAATTAATTTCAATAGTAGTTCTGCAAGGCTGATTGTCTTTGAAATATTCGGCATACAAACGATTGTATGTTTTAAAATCGTCTTTCATATTGGTTAAAAACACCGTTACATCAACTATTCTATCCCAGCTACTTCCAGCATCTTCTAGAATATAACGTATATTTCTGAATACCGAATGACATTGTGTTTCGATATCATACGATACAATATTTCCGTTTTCGTCTAATTCTACTCCGGGAATTTTCTTGCTTCCCTTTTCTCTCGGACCTACTCCGGATAAAAACAATAAATTGCCTACTCTGCGCGCATGCGGATATAAGCCTACCGGCTCCGGTGCTTTCGATGAATTGATGAACTCGTTTGAATCAGCCATATGATTATTGTATTGTTATTTCAGTTTCTAATTCCCAGTTGGCGCGAACTTGTAAATTGTCGCTTATAGCAATTCGCTCCGGCTGCTGACGTTTGCGAATATTTCCGGGTGTCCATTCTTTATTTTGATCTTGATCGTCAACCAATCTTAATTTGTAATTCGAGGGATTGATGTATTCAAATTTGTAATCACCGTCAGCAACTATTTCCAGCTGACGAATCACCTCTATTTTTTCGGATGTTAACTGCAATAAATATTTCTTATCGGGAAATAACCCACGTACTTTTACTATCAATACTCCTGATAATCGATCGGTAGTCATGGCAAACGATTTATTCAAGGTGTCGTTTGTTAAGCCGTAAATATCAGTTAACACTCCCGACGGAATCATTACTCTATATTGCTCTCCTCTTTTCCACTTGTAATTCACATAGAAAGTTCTTTGGTTCTCTCCTTTACTCATTGATGGAGTAACTGAATCAACTAACAAAGTATCTCGATAAATATAAGCAAAGCCTTTATTTGCCTTAATCGGATGTTCGCTCTTAATCATCAATCCCTTTGTGGTATCCGATGATTCCGGTGTTTGATAAACAAATAGATTTAACTTTTCTTGCTCTTTCTTTTTTGATGTGCCGCTGCCCATTTTCATGTCTACCGTGTCGCTCAACGATTTTCCATCAAACACTCTCAATTTAATTGATTCTTGCAACGTATCATTTGTAAACACCATCAACGTATCGTGATTAACATTCCACTCTTGAATTATTTTGCTTTTATCAACTAATCCTAACTCTTCTATATTAACAGTTGTATCGGGTTTATTTAATCCCACAGAGAAGTAAAATCTGTCCTTTTTTGAAACTTTCGCCACTCTAACAATAGGCAGTTCCTGCATCGAACATTTAAAATCAACATTCGCCTCGCCAGGTAATTGAATAATACGATCTACAAATCCCAACAGCTCATCTTCGCCGCATTTATAGTCGTTATTTTTATCTTCAAAAGCAAAAACATAATATGTCCCTGCAGCTACATTAGAAATATTAAACGCACCTTTTTCATCTGTCTTCGAAAAATAATCAGGGCGCTTTGTAAATACTAATGAATCGGCATTCGTAACCCCTTCATTCCGATACATCATTACCGAAATGGATTTCAACAACTCATTATTCTTTGCATTTCGAACCGTACCTTGAATAAACAATGAATCGATAATAGTGCCGGTAGAAAAAATGAATTTGTAGTTTTCGATAGCATTGCTTTCATGAATATCAGCAATCGACTTTCCAAAATTGATGGTGTAAGTAGTATTTTCTCGTAATGAATCTGGAAGCTTGATGAGAATTTCTTTTTTCATCGCTTTGATCTCCGGCGTTGATGGCATCAAAGGTGAAATTAATAATTGTCCGTTTAAATCGGTTAGTTGTACGTATTCATCAAACTTCAACTTTATTTCTCTTCCATGAAAATCAATTGCGGGATTAGCAGGCTCCGATTCTTTTACAACCGGAGGTTTAATATCTTTTTCTCCTCCTGTAGGAGCTACTTTATTTGCACACGATGCTACAAACAAAGCTATAAAAACAAGCAGCGCTAATCTTTTCATATTATCGTTGCTTTAAAAACATCACTAAGAATTGAGGCCACATCAGTAAGATACTTTGCATCTACTGCATCAAAATCGTTTAACTGATCGCTATCTACATCAAGAATCATTCGCACACGATCATTAACAATCACTGGCAATACGATTTCCGATTTCGACAAAGAACTACATGCGATATGTCCGGGGAACTGCTCCACATCAGGAACAACAATCACCCTTCCTTCCTGCCAAGCTTTGCCGCATACACCTTTACCGTAACCAATGCGTGTGCAAGCCAACGGTCCTTGAAATGGTCCCAAAACCAGTTCTTCTGCTTTCACAAAATAAACCCCAACCCAAAAGAAGTTCATTGTCTCCTTTAGGACAGCCATAATATTGGAAATATTGGCAATTAAATCGGTTTCCCCCTCTACCAAAGCTTTAATTTGCGGGATCATAATTTGGTACCGATCTTCTTTGCTTGCGCCTACAGCCGCTTTTATGAGGTTTTCTGCCATAATATTAACGGCAAAGATAACCATCAATTTTTACTCTGCATAGGCAATTGTGGCTACGATCACCTTTGCTCCTTCAATATCGTTAAAAAGCTGAATACAGGCGGCTAATGTAGAGCCAGTAGTTAACACATCATCTACAATCATAACCTTTTTGCCAATAAATCGGGCTGGCTTCGAGACTTTAAACACCATTTTCACGTTTTTATGTCGATCGAACCTGTTTTTTCGGGTTTGCGTGTCGGTAAACTTCACCCTTCTTAATCCATCTTTTAGCACTTCTTTCCCGTAAATATCTGCCATGCCTTGGGCAAAACAATAGGCTTGATTGTACCCTCTAATTTTTTGCTTTTTCTTATGAAGCGGAATGGGAATAATAAAATCGACTTGATTGAATGGTTCAGTTTTAATTATTTCAGTTGCACATACTGCTCCTAATTTATTCCCGATTTCAGGACGATTATTGTATTTCAATCGATGCATAAGCGTTTGCACTTTCTCTCCCTTGTGAAAATGAAACAAGGCCGTAGCTCCTTCTAACTTCACCTTTCCCCAGAATTGTTTAGCAACGGGATTATCTGGCATCCGATGAAAATATGTGCGCGGCAAATTCACCATGCAATGCGTACAAATAACATCTTCTCCTTGCAATAAAAGTTCGTCGCAAGAAGCACACAAAGAAGGATATAAAATGGAAATAGTATCCAGCAAAACTTGCCGAATAAATGCTACTGCTTTCATGAATAGATTTTCTTACAAACCTATATCACTTTTAAGCACCTAAACGACCACAAACATTTAATGTCGTTTATTGTATTTCGAAATCGTTGGAATCTTGAATATAATTCTGATTATTGGGATAACGAACAAAATAAATTTGCTTGATTAATCCCGATAATGCCGCACGCAGCTCATCAATATTCTTTTTGTTTATCGCTGAGATAAAAACGGAAGTGTAATTATTTTTTGCCACCCAATGCGTTTTCATTTCTTCTAATGAAATATTTTCTCGGGTTGCTGGTGTTAAATCATCTTCTTCTTTCTCAACAAATTTGTAGGCATCAATTTTATTGAACACCATTAATATCGGCTTGTCGATTGCTCCAATTTCAGTTAATGTTTCGTTTACTACACGAATATGTTCTTCGAAATTTTTGTGTGAGATATCTACTACATGCACCAAAATATCGGCCTCACGCACTTCATCGAGAGTCGACTTAAACGACTCTACTAAATCATGCGGTAGCTTACGAATAAATCCTACTGTATCTGATAATAAAAACGGAACATTCTCCCAAACCACTTTCCGCACAGTTGTATCTAGTGTTGCAAACAATTTATTCTCTGCAAAAACTTCACTCTTGCTCAACACATTCATAATAGTGCTTTTGCCAACATTGGTATAGCCTACCAACGCCACACGAATCATTTCTCCTCTCTTCTTTCTTTGAGTTGAGTTTTGCTTGTCGATCTCTTGCAATTTTAAACGTAAGCGACTCAGCTTATCACGAATTACACGGCGGTCGGTTTCAATTTCCGACTCCCCGGGACCTCTCATACCGATTCCTCCACGTTGCTTTTCAAGGTGGGTCCACATTTTGGTAAGTCGAGGTAACAAATATTTATACTGTGCTAATTCAACTTGCGTTTTAGCTTGAGCAGTACGTGCACGCTTGGCAAAAATATCGAGAATCAAATTCGTTCTATCGAGTACGCGGCAGCCCATAATCTTTTCTAGGTTACGTAACTGCGAAGGCGATAACTCATCATCGAAGATGGCAATCTGGATATTATTTGCTTTGTTGAACTCAATAATTTCTTCGAGCTTCCCTTTCCCAACAAATGTTTTTGAATCGGGATGATCCAACTTTTGCGTAAAAATTCGAACCGTTTCGGCTCCTGCTGTTTCTGATAAAAAAGCAAGTTCATCGAGGTACTCTTGAACTTGATCGGCATTCTGCATGCGCGTTATTAAGCCAATTAAGACTACTCGTTCGGACACTTGTCCTACTGTTAATGGAGTATGAGGCAAATTATTCTTTCGATTAATTCAAATACGGGAATGAACCTAATGATGCATTCCCGTATTTTTATTTATTAAAAATTAAAACCAACCGCGACCTGCACCAACAGCTCTGAAAGGCCAAGGTATAGTTACTAATACAAGTAACAAGGCAATACCATACCAGATTGCAACTGCTTTGAATTTTGCAGCATCGGTTGATGCTTTCTTTGATTTTATATTTCCGATCGTTAATAGCACAATTGCTATAACCATCATCATAACGTGCTCTACAGCCCAGAAACGAAGAATAGGATCTTTCATCGCAGCCCCCATATCTGCCGTAGCGGCTTGTACCGCCGGACTAACCATATAAAGTACTAAACCCATTACTAATTGAATGTGCCCGAATATCATGGTGAACATTGTTCTTTTACGATCACTGTCGGTATATGCAATACCGCTTTTTTGTCCGCCAAATGCCTTAACAACCGATACGATCATTAGCAATAATAAAACCCATCGAACCAACGAGTGAAAGTGAAGTAAGCCTATATACATGTCTTTTAATTTGAAGGCCAAAGTTAAGAAAACTATCGATGAGGTAAAAAACCCATTTTCAACATTGTTACTGCCCTATAAACAGGCATTTATGACAAATTACTGACTTCTTTATGGAATAATGCTACTTATTGCATCGTTGAGACATAATAACCTATAATCTTAACGATATGAGAACATTATTTGAAAATTGGGAAAATCCGGTATCTCAAAACCGACTAGAGCTCGTTTTTGCACACCGAAATCAAGAATACGGTGCTTACGCTTTAAGAAAGAACTACGACAAAACAATTTTAAGGGCTTTTATTATTACCTGTTTTGTCGGTTTTGCATTGGCAATTTCTCCGAGGGTAAAAGATTATTTATTCCCCGCTGAAATTATTGGCATTGGCCCCGACAGAAGTATTGTTGTGGACCTTATAGAACCCGACAAAATCATTAAACCCGAAGAAGTTAAAAAAGAAGAAACGGCTACCAAAGATCCGAATACGCCAACCCAACGTGACGTAGTTCCAATTGTAGTAAACCATAACACTAACGACACTACACTTACACAAGATGAACTATCGAAAACGAATACCGGAACAAAAACTGTGAAAGGCGATACTACAATTACAGATCCTAAACCTAATCTCGATCCGGACCCTAAGCCTATCGTCGATAATAATATTCATTCAGGCTGGGTAGAAGTAATGCCAGCATTCCCGGGAGGCGAAGCAGCAATGATGCAGTATATCGGATCACATATTCATTATCCAGAGTTAGCAAAGGAATCGAATGTTCAAGGTACAGTTTACATCACCTTTGTAGTGAATAAGAATGGGGAAATTACTGATATTGAAACCAAACGAGGAATTGGATCAGGATGTGAAGAAGAAGCGATGCGAGTTGTAAAATCAATGCCACATTGGACTCCAGGACTAATGAACGGAAATGCAGTTCGAGTTCAATATATACTTCCTGTAAAGTTTAGTTTGAAATAAAAATTCATTTTGCATTTAAAGAGGCTTCCGGAATTTGGAGGCCTTTTTCTTTATTATTCGGGTGTAGGTCGGATAAATACTTATACTTATCGAATATTTGTTGCATACTGTATATTAAATTCTATTTTTGAAAAAAATTACATTATGTCAGGAATACGAATAATGGCAGCCGTACTATTTTCTGCTGCTTGTTTATCATCTTGTAAATCTACCAAGAAACCTTCAGAAGAAACGGTGGTGCAATCGCTACCCGAGATTGAAGTTAAAGCCGAACAAGAAGTTAATCCTGTGTATAAAGGAAGCGTCACTAAAGTTTCCGATTTAGTTCACACAAAGTTAGATGTTAGCTTCGACTGGAATAAAAAATATTTATTCGGAAAAGCAACGATTCGTTTGAAGCCACACTTCCATCCAGTTGAAGATGTATGGCTCGATGCTAGAGGTATGGAAATAAAATCCGTTAAATTAATTAACGGTAAAGATAGTATTGATGCATCCTATTCTTACGACCATGATAGTTTAAATATCAAGTTAGGAAGGGCGTATAAGAACAATGAAGAATATACTGTATTCATCAATTATATCGCAAAACCCGATGAGCTAAAAGAAATTGGAGGAGGACAAGCTATCACCAGCGATAAAGGTTTATATTTTATCAATGCAGATGGTAAAACTCCTGATAAACCAAAACAAATTTGGACTCAAGGCGAAACTCAAAGTAATTCAGTTTGGTTTCCTACTATCGATGTGCCGAACCAAAAAACTACGGAAGAAATAAATATCACTGTTGCCAATAATTATAAAACTTTATCGAATGGACTTTTAGTAAAAAGCGAGAATCATGCTGACGGCACCAGAACTGATTCGTGGAAACTCGACAAGCCACATGCTCCATATTTGTTTATGATGGCTATAGGTGAATTTTCAATTGTTAAAGATACATGGAGAGGACGAGAAGTAAGTTATTATGTTGAACCGGAATTCGAAAAGGCAGCAAGAAAAATATTTGGGAATACTCCAGAGATGATAGAGTTTTTCTCGACAGTACTTGGTGTAGATTATGCATGGCCAAAATACAGTCAAGTGGTTGCACGGGATTATGTAAGCGGAGCGATGGAAAATACATCAGCTACATTACACGGCAACTTTCTACAAAGGGACGAAAGAGAATTGATTGATGAGACCAATGAAGATGTAATATCGCACGAATTATTTCATCAATGGTTTGGCGATTTAGTTACATGTGAGTCATGGTCAAATATTCCGCTAAACGAATCGTTTGCAACTTATGGTGAATATTTATGGAATGAACATAAATACGGACGCGAAGAAGCTGATATCGGATTAAATAGCGACTTAAATGGTTATCTGCGTGAAGCGAAGTCGAAACAAGTTAATCTCATTAGATTCAACTATGACGAAAGAGATGATTTGTTCGACCGACATTCATACGCTAAAGGCGGCACTATCTTGAACATGTTACGACGATATGTTGGAGATGAAGCTTTCTTTGCATCATTAAAAAAATACTTAGAGACGAATGCTTACAAAAATGTAGAAGTGCATCAATTACGATTAGCATTTGAAGAAGTAACCGGAGAAGATTTGAATTGGTTTTTTAATCAATGGTTTTTAGATAAGGGACATGCTGAATTAAATATCTCCTATAACTGGAACGCAGCTACAATGTCGCAACAAGTTATCATTGAGCAAAAACAAAATCTAAGTACCACTCCACTCTACAAATTACCGCTCGATATTGACATTTACTTTGCTAATTCGAAAAGAAGAGAACGAGTAATATTAACTGAGCAAAAGCAAACTTTTGAATTTAGATGTGAGAGTCAGCCACAGGTGGTAAATGTTGATGCGGAAAAAATGTTAACCGGTATCAAAGAAGACAATCACAATGAAGCAGAATGGATTGCACTCTACAAAAAAGGGCCATTGTATTTAGATCGTTTAGAGGCATTAAAAGGACTTACAAAATACGAGAACGGAACAGCACCTGCTTCAGTTATGAAGAGTGCATTAAACGACAAAAACAGAAAAATACGAGAATTTGCCATCACCAACTGCAATACATTGTTATTGGGAAGTGATTCATTGTTGGTGAAAAACAGATTAATGGAAATGGCAAAAGCTGATCCTAATTCTGGAGTGCGCACAATGGCGATCGATAAACTTTCAGAGAACTTCAGTGATCAATCGGTTATTGACTTAGCTATGTCGTTAACGACCGACAGTTCATTCGAAGTAATGTCGAATGCTATTGAGTTAATTGGTAATAAAAAACCTGAAGCAGCACTAACGATGTGTAAAAAACTGGAAACAGAATCACATCGTCGAGTACGAGCAATTGTTGCCGCTACTTATGCTAAATTCGGTAATGATGATCAATTTACGTATATGATTAGCAACTTCAACCGACCAAATGGCGGTTCAAATTATATGGCGGTTCAATCGTTTGGAAGATATATTTTGCGTTGCAAAAACACCTCTAATATTAAAACAGGAGCATTAGGTATCGCAAACAAATATTCACAATTTGACGAATGGTATATTCGACTAGCATGTGTACAAGCATTAACATCTTTAACTGATAATTTAGAGGCAAGCATTAAAAAATATGCAGATGATGGCGATGTAATTCATTCAGCAGAATTACTCCCTATCAAGAATGAGATAAGCGATAAAATTAACGAGCTTAAAAAGAGTGAAAAAGACGAAACGCTCTTAAAGATTTATAATTACAAAAACTAAAACAGAAGGCTGCCAAATAAGGCGGCCTTTTTTTATGCGATAAAGTAATTGTAAACCCAACCGCCAATAAGAACTAATAACATTAGTTCGAGCAACCATATCTTTTTCCCTGACAGAAAATAATACGATACATATGCAGAGAAAGGCACAGCCAAAACGCAAAAGCGATATAAGCTTTCTTCGCGAGACACAAGAACTAATATTACAGCAACAGGAATTAAAATAAGTAAAATCTGCTGCGTCAATCGCGATTTAGTAACATTCTTAAAATAGTTTTTCTGCAATCGAAATAAGGCTAAACAAAAGAGCACCGCAATCCAGAATAAGCTAAACGTATATTGATACGTAAAAAGATGTTGAAGAGCAATCGTTTTGTTTATACCTGAAATAAACACTTTATCATAGAAGGCATTTAACTTGTCTGTTAAAAAATAGTACAAGAAAGCAAAAAAGAAGGGCAACGTAAATCCCATAATCCCTACTAACCAGTCGCGCCAAGAAAATGGACGCAAAATCAAAATACTAACGATGTAAACAATCACAAATACTATTGCAGGCAAATAAAACAAAGCCGACAACGATAATAAAAAGGCACTATCAAAAGCCAAGGCCAAAGCACCCGAGTTTTTATAGAGTCCAAAGATTTTATCTAATGCGAAAATCAGGATAGAATTAACAAATAATAAGGGCGAGAACCAGATAAACTGTGGAATAATTGAAGCTACAATTAAGTAAATGAGGGAAGGCAGCCATGATTGCTTAAAGAAAACTTCGTGCTTATTTAGGACAAAATTTAGGTGAAGAGCCTGAGAAGTGATTAAAATAAATACAATAACCGCACTCAAAACCGAAGATTTTGCTCCTCCCGAAGGCCCAGAGTTCATAAAAAACCCTGAAATTAAATCGTACAAAGGCATACCGTTAGGTGCCACTACACTATAATGCAAACTCCACGAAACCAATGATATAGCAATAGAAATAAGTATCAAAACCGCCACAGGGAAGATCTGTGTAGAACGAAATAAACGGATCAGCATAATTTTATCTGTTATAAGAATAGTATTGTTTTCAGGAAAACATTAAATTCGCTGCCAAATTACACTAAAAATGGACGCTATATTTTACGGATTCGCGAATGCTGCTGAAGCATTCTTCAAAATTCTTCCTCCAATCGGGGCATTGGTAAACTGGGTATTCGGTTTAACAATAACTGTGGGAGTAATTTTCTGGTTACAATACGACTCATCTGTCCGCAAAGGCGGTGCAAATTATATTGCAAATAAAGGGAAGTAATTTTCCTAAAAGAATTACCTGTTTATTAGTAAAAAACGCGATTGGTCATTGACTAATCGCGTTTTTATTTATCTGTAAATCATTAACTTAGTAGTGCAATTCTGTTCGCCGGTGGCATCTGAAGAATACACAATATAAACGCCGGTTTGCACTTTTTGTCCTGAGAGGTTTCGCCCATCCCAAACCATTTGAGCTCCAACCGATTTCCCTTCAAAAACTAATCCCCCGCTGATATCAGTAATTTTAATGGTTCCATTCGGAATTACACCTTTTACTGCGATTGTACCCTCATAATCGCGCTTTACAGGATTAGGGTAAGCCAACAAATCGCCACATGACTCTTCACCAGCAATGGCCTCGCCTTGATAACTGATAATTCCTTTTTCGGTTCCAATAAATACTTCGCCGGTAGCATCGTTAATTGCCAATGCGGTAATGTTATCAGAAAACAAGGGACTATTTTCAGTAGTAAAATGTTTTATTTGATCTTGTCCGTCGGCACTAAGTAGATATACTCCGGAGCTTTCTGTACCAATCCATTTTCTGTTCGCACCATCGATAGCAATTACCGTAACCACATCGGTAGCTAATAAATATTGGTATGAATTATCTTGCTTAATTAGAATTTGTTGAGGCGTTAAACTTGGCGGATAAAAAATATAAACTCCTTGATCGGTACCTGTCCAAATCGTTCCTTCGTTATCCATTTTAATTACTCGAACACGATTAGATCCGAAGTCAACAATCTCATATTGATCATCAGAAACATTATCAACTGTTTGATTATCGTTATACACCAATACGCCTTCTTTCCCTCCAATGTTTTCGAAAACACTTAACCATTTATATCCATTTTGATCGATGATTAATTGTCCGCAGAAAGTACTTGCATTAACAGCACCTGGAAAACTAAATGCTTTCCATTGTCCATTATTTTTCAAAACATTAATCACAGTAGGAGTACCTGCATTCGACACCCAAAGATTTCTGTTTTCGTCGAGAGCCATACCGTGCACTTTTACTTGCCCAGGATTTCCTATTTGTTGTATCAATGTACTATTTGTGTCGCGATAAAATTTCAGTGGAGATCCAGTCTTTGTGGCTTCATCATATTTAAACTCGAGTAAACCCGGGCCAGTAGCTCCGACACAAACATGGTTCGCATCAGAAGGATCAATAATTAGAGAAACGTTATCGTAGAAGTTATATTGACTGAAAAGAGGTGTTGCTGCTGAATTCCCATCATAGGTAGTCCAATCGCTACCGGAGAATCGCGAGAAGCCCAAGAATGAATAAATATTTTTCCACCCTCTATTTTTTGGCCCATGTGAAACCCAAAGCACGTTATTCTGAATTTGTATATCGTTAGATGCCGAGCTATAAGGTCCATCAGGACTATAATAACTTAGAGAACCATTGTCGATTTTAATAAGACCTTTATTATGATCGGCCACCCAAACATTCTGAGAAGCATCAATAATTCCATCGCGAAAATCAGGACCCAAAACAACACCTCCATCAATATACTTAATGCGATTAAATGCAATATCGAAAACAGAAACAGCAAAAGATTCAGAAAGAACCAAATTGCTATTTACCTCTGACAAATTATACTTCTGAGAAACAGATTGCAAGGCTAACGGTAATGCATATCCCCAATTCCCGTCATAAGCCATAATACTATCACCGGAAGCACGTGAATAGCTAACCATCAAAATATTATTATGCACTACTGCATTCTTAAAATATCCTTGATCGGCAGTATCATCGAGAATTTTTGTCCATGCGTTAAAGTTCGCAGGATTAGAATTCGACTTTTCGATTTTATACACTCCATCTTCAGCGGCAGCATATAAAAAATTCGCATCGAAGGCTACTTCATACACTTCACTTACACCGGTAGGGCCAACAAAATACGTATCTTTAATTTCATTTCGTTGCAAGTCGATAACTACAATACCGAAACCACAAGCGAGGTAAGCATAACGACCATCAATCGTAACATTGTTAATACGTTTATTACCCGGAATATTTTTTCGTTTGATATCCGAAATATTAATAATCGACATATCATCGCTCAGCAAATCGACATTAGTATTATTGTAAGCAATTACCAATTTATGATAGCTACTACTATACGAAATATCAGAGACACCAAAATCACTTAAGCCGTTCAATTTCGACAAGCGAACGATTTCATTTTCATCGGGAGAATAAGCATAAAAGCCATCGTCGGTAGAGCAATATATTTTGCTTCCGGCATCCACTATTAATCGAGCATGGATATAAGGCAAATGATCGCGCCAATGTCCGATTTCGAATGGCTGAGCCACTCCATTCAAAGCAGAAATCAGAGCAGTGAGAAATATCGCAAATGAGAGTCGTTTCATTGTAGGTGTTAGAGGCTAATTATAACTGAATAATGCCCTTTTTTATTGTAAGTGCACTAAAATAATAATAAAGAAGCATCTGATCCGATTTCACGCCTTTAAATTCCCTTTTATTTCCCCGTCAACCCTAGCCTTCAATTGGCTATTATAGCTTATTTTTGCACCTTCAAATACAATAGCCATGTTAAGATCACATACTTGCGGGGAGTTAACCAAAGCGAATATCGGAGAAAAAGTAACCCTTTGCGGTTGGGTTCAGAAATCGAGAGATTTAGGAGGACTAACCTTCATCGACTTACGCGATCGCTATGGTATTACCCAGTTGGCTTTCAATATGGACGTTAATGCTGCATTATGCCTTGAAGCCCGTAAGTTGGGTAGAGAGTTTGTAATTAAAGCCACCGGAACTGTTAAAGAGCGTGAAAGCAAGAACTTAAAAATGGCTACCGGCGAAATCGAAATTGTTGTTGATATTTTGGAAGTACTAAATGCGGCGATTACTCCTCCGTTTACGATTGAAGAGCAAACGGATGGTGGCGACGATTTACGTATGAAGTATCGTTATTTGGACTTACGTCGTGCGAATGTGAGAGCAAACCTCGAACTACGTCACAGAATAGCTATTGAAAGTAGAAACTACCTCGACAAGCAGAAATTCTTAGAAGTAGAAACACCTGTATTAATTAAATCGACTCCGGAAGGTGCGCGCGACTTTGTTGTTCCATCGAGAATGAATCAAGGTCAGTTTTATGCTTTACCTCAATCACCTCAAACTTTTAAGCAATTGTTAATGGTTGCCGGCTTCGACCGATACTATCAAATTGTAAAATGTTTCCGTGACGAAGATTTGAGAGCAGATCGTCAACCGGAATTTACTCAGATCGACTGCGAGATGAGCTTTATTGAAAGAGAAGATATCTTAAACACATTTGAAGGATTAGTGTGTCATTTATTCGAGACTGTTAAGGGAATAAAAATCGACAAATTGCCGCGCATGAGTTATGCTGATGCAATGAAGTATTACGGTTGTGATAAACCTGACACTCGCTTTGACATGCGCTTTGTAGAATTAAATGACATTGTAAAAGACAAAGGATTCAAAGTATTTGATGATGCAGAATTAGTTGTTGGGATCAATGCTAAAGGATGCTCAGAATATACACGCAAGCAACTTGATG